>Ga0315286_10000485_pt1 | contig 33640 bp, 62 predicted proteins | sample YL17G10_0_MG_FD_205038 | JGI IMG/M metagenome (GOLD analysis project Ga0315286, IMG submission 205038) | Sediment microbial communities from Yellowstone Lake, YNP, Wyoming, USA - YL17G10_0 | ecosystem: Environmental > Aquatic > Freshwater > Lake > Sediment | place: USA: Wyoming | collected... | reverse complement strand
GCATCAACATACCCTTCTGAGCCGGGGCCATAGCGTCCGGCCTCTTGGTCTTCAAGTCCACCTGCTCCCTGTTCCCCGGGTTGCTGCCCGAGCATCATCATCTGGTTCTGTAAGATTTCGGCTTCTAGCAGGTCAATATCAAATTTGTATTTGTTCTTGTCCAGACCCGAGAGTTCCATTGAGGCCTCTATTGGGAAACCCGCACCGTAATATTGGAGGAAGGTTGAAGCCTTGATTGAGTTTGTGGTTGCCACCTTCTGTTCGTCGTCGAGTTCAATGTCCCGGACGAATGTGAACTTCCAGAACTTGCGGTATCCCTTGAGGAATGGTAAGATTTCCTTATTGATTCTGGACTCAAGGAAGGTCATCAATGGGTAGAGCAGACGGGACTTGGTGATATTCCTCTTCACGTATGAGGATGCCCTGTTCTCTCCGCCACCCATGAATTCCTCTGGACTGAATCCCCATGTTGCCCAGACCAACTGAGCAACGAACTTCTGACCTTCGAGCCATTGCATGTCAACGAGGCTCTGTGCAAGGGAACTGACCTTCTCACCATTGACCGTGTGAACCACTGACCCGAACCGTTGCCATCCTTGGTTGTTGTATTTCAATTCCGCGATACGGGTTTTGAGTTGCTGGATGGTGTGGACTTCGGGGTGTTCCCAGATAAGAGAGGGAACAATACCGTTTTCAAATGTCTTCCCTGCTGCCTTGGTTGAGTCAATTAAGTACTGAATCTGGTACTTCAGGAACTTCAAGAAGTCAGTTCCGTAGATACTATCAGTTCTCGGGTACATCATAAAGTAACAGATTTCCTCTGGTTGGAAGGGGATATATACACCAGTTCTTGACCTCTGCCAGAACCGTTCTGTGTAACCATGAGACCACCATCCTTGGTATGTTGGCTGCTGGTGACTTGCATACGCACCACCCGTTAAATCAACAGTATTCATAATAGGAACATTCACGATGAAGGGTACTCTGTCCTGCTCCCGCCAGAATTCTGTTGCGAGGTAGGGTTTCATCTCAACACAGAAACCACCCTTGTTGAAAGTCTTGACCATGACACCCGCATCGTACCGGGTGATATCCCGGATAAGAGATGCCATCATATCCCCCATTTCATCCTGCGGGTTCGGACAGTTGAAAAAGTCAGTTGCGCTGTCTACGGTGTCCCCATTCCTGTTGTCTTTGACACTCCACTGGATTGAACGCATGTAGTCCATCATGGCCTTTTCACAGATTGCGTAGTAGGCGTTCCGGGCTAGTTTGTCATTATTGGTCTTATCGAAATCATCACGGTAAATTCCCAGAGTATTGTAATAGTTGGAGATTGTGTGTATTGCTCTCCGGTCTCCATCGGTGACGGTGACATCAACCACCTTCTTGTTATCAATGTAAACGTCGTCTCCACCCTCATAGAAAGAGGGGACAACGTGCTGGCTTTGACCGGATGCCTTCATCAAAAGAGAGAGGATTTCTGAATCGTTCTCAATCATCTTCATGTCAAGGGGGCGCTCTGCGGGAAATCCGTTGACCATTCCACCGCCGATAGGATTGCCACCCCGGTCATATGTCACACCTTTGGATATGTTCGTTGTGCTTTTCACAATCCTGTCGTCAATGGACAGGAAATCATCTTCTACAAAATGAGACTTTTGTTTGGGAATTCCGTCGAACCGCATAATGAATATTCTACGCGGTGTATATTAATCTTCTTCATAATCCACCACCCGGTCTTCATCATCGTGCCAATCACAAACATTGTGCTGACTGTCGTCCTTCACTTTCTGCCTCTGTTCATCGAACTTTGGCGTAATATCATCTACCTCGGACATTCCGACGACAGCCGCCCCTACGTTCTGGTCAAGTCCCCAAGCGCACAGGGCGACAGAGATGACAATATCATCATGCCCGTTGTCGGGAGCGCAGTACCGGATTGCTCCACCCGGGCTCTGCTCATACCCGAATATCTCAAATTCGTGTTTTACTTCCGGGAGGTTTGGTATCCCGATTACCGCATCGTCCACCATTTTCATCAGGTTTTCTATGGCCTGCTTCTTGGTAGTCTGCGAGAATTTGTAGGACTTCACGGCGCACCCTTGCCTCTGTAAATCTTCTACAATAGGGTCGCCCACCCCCGTAGAGTCCATATACATTACAGCATCGTTGTATCGCTTCAGAGCAGATGCAATCCTGACTTTCTGGTAATCCCAATCCAGATGGTTGAACCTCTCGTAGTACACTATTTCGTTTGTCGCTAGGTCGGCTATCGTAATCACGGTAAAATCCTGATATTTGGCTAAGTCGCCCCCACCGACGTAGAAGTGTTCCGGTATCGGTTCTTTCAATGTGTCCCTTAACACTCTGTTCAGGTTCCTGAATACTTCACCACCACTTTCGATAAATTCTGCGAGAATCTCCTGTCGGTACATTAACTCGGGCAAGTCCTTGGTCATTGAGATAAATTCATTCGGGTCAAGGAATTCGTTGTCCATTGACGGGTACTGGAAGGAAACATAGTCCGGGTCATCCCCGCCCATCTTCGGGTCTTTGTTGAATATAGTGTAGAACCAGTTTTTACCCTTTGGGGTTGTTGGGAAGATGCACCTTCCTTTCCTGTCACCAAGGGCCGGGCGCATATAGTTCCACGCATCAACATCACACATTGAGGCTTCATCGAACACGATGAGGTCAAGACCCCTGCCAACGAGTGCCTGCGGGTTGTCGGCAGACTTTGCCCATATCCGGCTCCCATTCTTCAGTTCTATGAGTTTTCTCCCTTCATACACTTGTTTGATGTGAGACTTTGGGAGGTACTCGATTACCATTTCCCAAAGAATATCTGTCTGTGGGAAGGTGGGTGCAACAATCCAGATGTTGTGCTTGGGATTTTTGAGAGCGTCCCAAATGACGATGAAGGCACAGAGCATGGTCTTACCGAACCTTCGGCCACAGGACACTACCAGAAACCGGGCTCCTGCGAGAAACGCTTGGAATATCTCTATCTGCTTACGATGGAGGGTGATGTTGAGTTCTTCCATCATTCCTCTTTCTTTGGAGCCCGGAGAATCACATCAAGGACAGGGGAGGTTATCAGGGATTCCGGGTCTCCAACATCGGGGGGAATCTCATCATTTTTCGTTATACCTTTGAGAAGGTACTCTGCGTTATCCTGACGGGTCATCTTCACTTCTTGTGCAGTCTGTGTCCCATCGGGTTTTACCATTAATTGACGGACGGTGATGTTCAACGGCTCCGGTGAATTTGCCAGTTGTGACTTCTCACCGTAGCAGGCTTTATGGAGACGCATGAGAGAGTCTGCATATGCCAGTCTTTCTTTGTTATCGTCCCCGAGCCGGGTTGATGTGACAAAGAGAGTCTGTGTTATTTCGAGGAGTAGTCCCTTTTCCCCATTTAAAAACATATTTTGGATTCTTCTCTGTACTGCTTTCGGAGCATCTTTGAGTTTGCAGGGTTGTCTCCCATTCTCACAGGGAGGGGAAGACATGGCCAAAGGAAGTGTTGGACACATATCCGCAAATGGACACTCAAGAGAACAATACTTTCTCCTTGCAACTGAGGCCATGAGGAGTTTCAATGGCGATGTGGACTTTCCTCCCTTTATCGTCTCTTCATGTGTGAGTTCATGTACCGGAGCCTGTCCCTGTGGTAATCCCATACAAACCTTTATCCACTTCCTAGTATATCAAAGTATATGCAGAGGAAGTCACTTCTGGATGTTCCCATAGATAAAGCCATTCCCTATGAGAACAACCCCCGTTTTAACGACAAAGGGGTTCCACACCTTATCGAGTCCATCCGGGCGTATGGGTATATGAAAACCTCCATTGGGGTTGACGAGAACATGGTTCTCCTGTTCGGGCATACTACCTTGAAGGCCCTGAAAGAGTTACAGTGGCCATTGATTCCCGAGATTACGCAGTTTACCGGGCTGACTGAGGCACAGAAGCGGGGGTACAGGATTGCTGACAACAAGACTTCCGAATATTCCGGTTGGGACTTTGTGAAACTCATTGACGAGATGGAGTTCCTCCAAGAGCAGCCCGAGAAGATAATGCACGATGCCACCGGGTTTGGGGATGCAATCCTTAAATCGGAGAAGTTCAATGCTCTGGATAAGGAAGTCGAGAAAATGGACGGAATCACAGATGCGGAGATTGTAATTATCGTCCCGAAGGATAAGAAGGAGGCTGTGGTCGCATGGCTAGCCTTTGGAGCCGGTGGGACAACTGCCGCCCAGATTGGTCAGGGTGTGATGCGAAGATGCGGGTTGCTTTAATGGTGCGATTATGAGAATCGCATTAATCGACACCACGAAAGACTCAAAGATGTATCCTCTTCCCTTGATGAAGATTTCTTCGTGGAGGAAGAGCATGGGTGACACGGTGGCTCTTTTCGATGCTCCGCCAAAGGCAAAGGATGGACACTTTGACCGGGCGTATGTGACAACAACTTTCACCTTTGATATTCCCCGGGCTCTGGCCATTATCCGGGAAGTGCAGAAGACTATTCCCGAAGTTATCGTTGGTGGGATTTCTGCGACCCTTATCCCCACTCTCTTTGAAAAATTGGGAGTGACGGTCATAAAGGGACTGATGCCCGAAGTGGAAGAGTTCTCACCTGATTACTCGTTGATTGGAAAACCCGAGTATGCCATTGCACATACTTCGAGGGGCTGCATACGAAAGTGCGGGTTCTGCATGGTGAAGAACGTGGAGCCCGAATTTTATAACCGCGAGTGGCTGAAAGACATTTACCCGGGATGCAAGAAGATTGTCTTCTACGATAACAACTGGCTTGCGAAAGACTACGAAACGCTGCTTCGGGATATTGCCACCATTAAGATGCTGCAAAAGCAGACCCCGTATCTTAAAGTGGATTTCAACCAGAGCCTCGATGCCCGGCTGATGACACCCGAAGTTGCGAAGATATTGAAGGACGTTCCCTTTAACCCGGTTAGGTTTGCCTTTGACTGGATGGCAGAGGATGGACACTTCCAGACTGCTATTGAACTTATGGCTGAACAGGGGTTCCGGGATTTTGTCATTGATGTCCTGTGGAATTACCTTGATACCCCCGATGACCTTTACTACCGCCTCCGGGAACATGCGAGACTGACGGTGGGGTTATCCGGGAAGTACCACTGTTCGGTGCTGGTCAAAGCCTTCCCGATGATGTTCCGTCCGATTTTGGAGATTGACCCGGACAAAAATTATGTTGGGAAGAACTGGACAAAAATTATGAGGGACGGGTTCCGTCACATTATGAATAATGGATGCTCTGCAAATGGCTGCCTCTCCCCGGGTTCTATTGAAGAGTTCGAGTACTGGTTTGGGGTGGATGCCTCTGAATTCAAGACTCTCTGCTCATACCCAAAGATTGGAAAACTCTGTGATTTAAAAAGGTCAAAATTGAGGCTGAACCGGCTCAAGCCGGGAAACCCCTTTCAATAATCTTTTGACTCGATGATGTGGTACACTGGCTTCTCAGTTACCACGATGTATTCTGAGGTCGTGTGGATTACATGCTTTTCGTATGCCGCGATTAAATCGTTGATTTCCTGTGCTGACATTGCCCGGCCTGCTGCTGTGGGGACAATGCCCCCCATTGCCGCGTAGTCGATGAAGTCCCGGATTGCTGCTTTAAGTTCCATGTAAACCCTCTATCAAAGCCTGATGAGTTTCATCAGCACCCCTTCAAAGCAGTAATCAACACAAATGCACAGAAGAACGCGATTATGATGGTGGTTAGTATCACACCAACCAGTAATGCGTCCTGTTTAAAGTCTTCGCTCATTTCACCCTCTTCCTGAGTTCTGCCGTCTTTCGTTGTTCTTTTAATTCAGTTAAAATTTCTTGTAAAAGATAGGATATTCTTGGCAACTCATTCCTAACTGTCATTTCAATATTCAAATCAACCATTTACACACCCCCTCAGCACCATTCGCATCCTGTTCCAGTACTCTTCATCCGGTCTCCATCCTGATAAGAGTATGAGATTCTGTTCGGATAACCGTACAATGGTTGCCTCCTGTTGAAACAAGACTTCCGAGACAGAGAGACCATTGTATTTAGAGACAACTGCGTTCCCCTTCTCTGAAAGTCGGTACACCCCTCCTGTTTTCGGTGGCATTATCTTTGAACCTCCTGTATAGCCTCAATGACCGTCTCCTTCAATTTCTGCCAATAGGGTTTGCCAGAAACATCGGGAACCGGAGTACTTGCAAATTTTTCTTTGGCGTTACTTGTAGTAACGGTATTCAACCTGCTTTCCATCTCAATTATCCCTCTTGTAAGGGAATCGTTGGTCGCATACTTGCGAATAATTAATACCGCTTCGTCGGTAATGCGAACTTGTTTCGTTCCCATGACTAATAGTAACACTCTAAAGTATAAATAGTTACTGATAGTCACGTTTCAAAATTTCAAATTTTTGTGCGAGAGGTGGGAGAACGTAGTCGAAACGGGGCTCGGATGTGAGTCGAATCCCCCCATAGCAGGCTGCGAATCGCACCCTTATACGGGCTTATTAAGAGATTCTACCCTCTTCTAGGCTCTAGAAGTGAGGAGCATACGTTTATATACTTGTCTCCCCAATTAGGCTTATCCCTATAATAAGGGATGTGAAAACTATGTCAGAGACTATGAGCGCAAACAGCGTTAATCACGTAATCAAGCCCGTATCGGGCGTAGAATCGAAGGTTGAATCAAAGTCCGTTGCCCTTGTTGAAGGTTTAAAAGCCTTTATTTCAACTCAGGTTCCAAAGGATACTATAGTCCTTGAAATTGCGGTTAAGACTTCAGAGGAAAAGGTCTTAAAAGCCATGGAAGGGTCAGCAAAGGCTTATATGACCGCCACACAAGAGCGTGACAGCGCGGTAATTGCCCTCCGTATTGCAACCTCTTTGACCAAAGGAGAGGCTGCACAGGCTTCAGTTGAGGCTCACATCTATGTTATGAGCCTCCATAAGATTATGGATGAATTTGACACCTTCTATGGGGTAAGCCACAAAGCCTCTAAAAAGGGCTCAGGCAAGGCTTCTAGTGCAGGTAATACCGTAAGTGCATCTGAATGGTCAGCGGTGCCTCTTGAGGATAAGGACGCCTACAAGATGACTTATGACGGGTCTGCAATCTTCTTAACTGGAGAATCGGGAGATAAGCACACTTGCCGCACAATTGGGACATTAGCGCGTCATATGGCTAACTAATACCCTCTTTTTTCAGTTTGATTTTTTGAGGTTGGTTAATGTCACAAAAGCGTAACGTGTCCAAAATGGCTAAGGAAGGCTCTGGTAAGGGTCTGGATGTGGTCTATGGTGCATGAGAGCAGTCCATTTGAAATCTGGTATCATGATGTTGTTACCCAGTTGTCCATTGCTGATAACTATTCTCATGTAGCCACTATGTATCTTAATGAGGGAAATACAACAGAAGTAAAGATGACCCTTTTCAAACAAAGGAAACACATCAAAAAATGCCTTGAGATGTTGAGAGAGGAATATTACGAGAGAATGAGGTTGGAAAATGCAACAAAAGATAATTGCAGGAAGGAAGATAGTTCGGGGAATCGAGCCATGGCTCATACAGGGAAAGACAATCAAAGAGATATTGCAGGAATCATTATCGCCTCTTGATTCGTTCTTTGAATGGTTTATCCATGACCCAGATTCATCTAAGACAAGAAAGATGAATGAGCATGAGGAAATGATGGAACTGCTAAGGGAAATCAGGGACAAGGAGAGATGATGGGAGACCAAGAATTATTTGACATTATGGAGGGTCGTGCTCTGACACGGAGTATCGACAGAATCCTCAAAGAAGGCGCTGAAGAACAAAGGCGCGAACGAGAGAGGAACGAAAGACCCTGTGCGTTTACAGGTGGTGGGGATGCAGATGAATGTACCCACGATTGAGGTGAAATAACATGGGATTGCTTGTTGGAAGACAGAACTACTCAAAACCACGTGGGTATTCTTGGATGACCATTATTGTCCATGGGTGGGTACGCTGGATGTTTGCCAAACTTGGGTATGATATGGATGAGATAGATGATATGTGAGAGGAAATGATTGTACGTTCCCTTTTTGAATTATTGGTTCGTAACCAGTGGGGAACATCCCGGGATAGCAACCGGGCAGAGAGGAAACATATGGGATTGCACGTTTCAGGACGCCTAACCAGCCAATCCTGTGTAATAGTTCGTTGGTATTCCAGCCTAGTTGTGGGTTCATCCCTGCAACTAGGCATGACTGAGGCGGTAGGCAGTCACCCTGCGGAAGGTAGAACACTATCAGAGGAGATAATTGAGAATGAAAAGTTGTCTTGAAGTTCTTTTGGGAGACCGAAGAACCTCCTATATTTTTGAGGAGAGGAAACCACAGATGGCAAAAGGGTGTACTCAGGCTATTTCGTCCTGTTGCTCCATTTGTGATATGATGATAATTTCATCAACTGTCCATAATGGGGCAACCTGTACGAAGTCCGAATGTTCAGAGAAATATTGGAAAGGAGGGAACCAATGGAACCGATTGTGGAGAGACCAAAAATCGAAGAGGAACCACTGAGTCCAGACAAGATGAGGAAAAATACTATGACAATCCTGAATTTTGTTTTTACTGTGGTTCAGGAGCGTTCATCGGATTTTTCACAAATTGAACTCTCTAAAATAGCAGGGACAGCCAACGAGATTGTTGTCCTGTGTGAAACCATTATTGGCAGGAGAGAGGGAAAATGAAACAAAAAGGTGTTCGATATACTATTGCGGTATTCCTTGTAAACCTTGCATATAAGGTTTCATGGGATGGGTATTTGGATGCAATAACTGATGGTGACTTTGGTTACTGTCAGGATTGTGACCAGCGTATGCCCGATGAACCGAGTTGGTGCAGATGAGCCTATACGAAGTGAGGTCATGCCCATGTGGGTCTGGGCTCCCCTCGTCATTTAACTTTGATGCGAGGGGGATTATATTGCCACGTACCTGTAATGCTTGTCATGCTAAAAAGATGGCAACATATCGACCAGAAGTATTGGTGAACCCAAACTATGACCTAATGGATGAGGTACTGGATAATGACTAACAAATACTCCAAGGGAAACTGTGGGAACCGCAAGCGTCAGCACGTGACCAGAAATATTGGCATTTATGAGGATGACTTTGCCCTTATTGTGTCACACAAATTGGAGTTCAGAGAAACATACGCCGATGCTGTTCACGAACTGATTGAACTTGCTGTCCAGACCGGATATCCGAAGCGTATTGGATTTGTCAATAAAAAATACTTCCCGGATTTGGCAACATGAGCGTACCAACAGACCCCATAAAAAGAGAACTTTGGTTACTGTCAAATGTGCAACTAAAGCACAGGGAAAACTTATGAGACAATTAAGACAATTAACAAAAAAGCAAAGGCAGCGACTTGTTGCTGGAGCAAAGATTCGCAAGCAGACCAAAGCATGGATTCTCAAAAAACTTAATAATGGTGAAACCTATGGGCGTGGAACGCACTTCTTTCACGCAAGCAAGGGGGATATTCACGAAGCGCGGCAGCCATCAAGATATCACGGAAACCACGAGGCAAAGAGGGTATGATACCCGTTGAAAGGTGGGGAATCGCATGAGCAGCGTAGAAGTACCAGCCGATGAACTAATGCCAGAAAAATGCCGTACGCTTGATAATGGGAACTGGTGTCAATGTGATGAATGTAATGTGTATCTCATTTGGGATAGGATACCGGATGAGAATATTTTGACCTACAATGAGTACCATGGAGACCGATACCAACGGCCAGAAGTTATCGTTACAGGATTTATATGCCCGATTTGCACAGCAAAGAATGAATTTTAATTTTTCGCATGGCGCGGATAGAATTACAGTTTGCATGGTCTGTAATTCCCGTAACGCCAATGGCGACACATATCATATCATATCATATGTGTAACATTTGCCCCAAGGGGGGTGAGAAATTGTTTCAAAAGATGGACAAATTTGAATCGCTGAAAGAGTTTTTCAACATAATTGGAGAACTAGATGAATATGCGTCACTACCGGCAAACGGTATATTCGGTGACAGGACTATATCGAATGAGAACGTCCGTGTAATCGCAAATGTGACCAAGAACCGCCTCTGTATGGCAGTTGGTAAGAACTATCCTGTCTTTGGACACCGAGAGGCTCTTACGTTTGTCGGTAGGGAGATTGAAAAGACTTCAACGGATATTCATGGGAGTGTCCAGACTGTCGGTGACAGAACCTATACGAGGATTTTGTTTAAGGGCGTTGAAGTCCTTGATGCAAAGGACTCAAAGATTGAACTTGGCGTGTCGTTTGAGAATCCAATGGATAAGAAAACAACATTCCGGGGATTCGGCTATACGTTCCGTCAGACCTGTTCCAATGGTGCAGGACTCAAGACTATGCTCCCGAACATGGAGATTACCGAGGCTCACACCCGGGACATGATGACCCGAGTACCGCCCGTTATCCATGACTTCATCGAGCGGAGTCTGAAACAGACTACACACCTGCAAAGGTTGATTGATGACGCAACCAAGCAGAAAATCACGTTTGAGTCCCGAGAGCAGTTGAGGGACACTATGATGTTCCTGTTCGATGGTATCAGTCCTCGTCACATTAAGAGGATTACGGATGAAATCGTGACACTTGAACCTACAAGGTGGGACATCTTCAACGCGTCAAACTACATGACCTCTCACTATCCGATATCACCTGATATACGGGGTGACATTGATAAAATCGCAGAGTCGTTTATCAACATGACCCGAAGGATTGAGCCTGTTGTAAATTACTATCGTGATGAAGGTCTTGATTTCTAACCCAATGGGTGATGGAGATGAGGAGATTGAGAAACTCTGCACTCTGGGCAACAACAACCAGACTAGAAAATCTTACGCCGCATGAGGTGGCCGTTATGGTTGGGGATTCTATTATCAGAGTCCCGCCAAGCGGCAGGGTTGTTCGATTGAACAGCCATTGTGATGCCTGTGGGGAAGTGATGGGTATTCCTGTGTCAACCTGTGTTGAGGGAAAACCCCGCAATCTTCCTGAGCCAGAAGAGGGAGTGGTATATCTTGTTTCCTCTGTCGTGGCAAAGCAGGTAAAGAGATGGGACGTCTTGTGTCCTGACACATCAGAGGATGGCGCAATCAGAGATGGCAACGGCTATATTGTTGCTGTCAAGCGGTTGCAATCCTTTGTAGATTAGGAGATAACAGATGACAGATGTTGGATTGTTGGTGGGTGGAAATGTATTCCATACTACCAAAGGAACAAAGTCTGAACTTGGAACAGCGAGTGATCACTTGGTTATTTACTATGACTCCAACGACTTTGATGCAGCGAAGGAGACCATTAAGCGGAGCATCCGGCTACATAACTTTGCGAAGGAATGTAAGTCTGGTATGCTTCCACTAGACAAAGTGGAGGTCTAAAATGTTCAGAAGAACAAATTGGACAGATGAGGAAGAGGTTGTATTGACACACTTCTTCAAAAGTAGTTTATCCGATGAGGGGTTATCCAAACTTCTTGGTAGAGATACCAATGCGGTAAGAGCCGAGCGTCAGAAATTGGGGCTGCGGATACACCCAAGGAAAATCAAAGTTGACATCCCGATGAAGGAAATAACCACGCCGATTTCCCCGCCGAAACATGCGGATAATCTTCCCGATGTTGGTATGCAGATGAAGCACTTATTGGATGACCACCATATTGAGCAGGCTATCCTTCAGGATATTCTTGTTCAACTACGGGACATGAACTCATTGTTCAGGCGACTTGAGAAGGTGACACCGAATGAATCCACCAAACCAGAGAAATCTTGATGCTCTCGGGGATACCAATGACCCGGGAATAATCACCAATGCCAACGCAAAGAAAGAGTTGGAGACATTTATGACAGACTACGATGGACAGGTTACACAGGTAACGGCGACACAGAAAGTTACTGTTATCGGTGACGAGGATGAGAAGCGGATTGCCTTAATTAAGGCGAAGGTTGCTCCCGACTGTACAAACACGGAGTTTGAACTCCTGATGTATATGTCCAAGAAATACAACCTTGACCCTCTGCTCAGGCAGATATGGGCAGTCAAATTCGGGAACTCTCCTGCGCAGATTTATGCAGGCCGTGATGGTTTCCTTGAGATTGCTCACCGCTCTAGTCATTTCGATGGCATGGAGACAAAGGTGAACTATGTAGAGGATAAGATTGAGTCTGCTACCTGTATAGTATGGAGAAATGATATGGCACATCCATTCACATCCAATGTGCTGTTCAAGGAATACAACACGGGAAAGAGCCTGTGGACTTCCAAGCCCGCCGTAATGATTGGCAAGGTTGCCGAGTCTGTGTGCCTGCGTAAGGCGTTCAGCGTAAGTGGATTATACTGTCCAGAGGAAATGGGCCGGGATTGAGCATGGCAAAGAAGAAAAAGGAGTTACCAAAAAATTCGGTATCTCTTGACTCATTGCCAACACTTATCCATGTTGCATTGCCTGACCACATGAACGCCAGACAGATTGCGATGGCCACAGATGGCCACTCCCATTTTCGGGCTACTTGTACCCGGTGTGATGTCCGATATGGATACACTGGTAAAAATCCCGGGTACTGCCCTGCCTGTCTGGTATATGTGAATAACAGAGGAGTGATAAGATATGCTGAGGATACCCACAAAAGCACTTCTTGATTTTATCAAGGCGGTGGAGCCTGTTGGCGATGTGCATGTTGTCTCCTTTGATGGGGGACTTTCAATACAATCTCTCCAATCCAGCAACCAGATTATCTCAAGGATTTCGATGGTCTGTGATACTGGTGGATTCAAAGATGAGATTGGGATACCATTCCCACTGTTGAAGAAAGTACTCCCAAAAGCAGAGGAGACCGTTATCGAACTCAAGAGGGATGTTCTGGAAATCTATGGTACTGGACATAAATCCACTTTGAGAACCATTGTGAAAGAGCAATGTTGCCGACAGCCAAAGAAGCCACTTATCTTTTCAGAGGAGAAGTTCACCGTTAATGGTCATGCTTTCTTTGAGAAGTTATCAGATGTGGAATCGGTGTTTGGGGGTAAGAACAAATCACTATCGTTTTTCCTTCGTGGAGGTCGTGGTGAGCCGTATTCCCTTTACATCAGTGATTCTGATTCGGTGGTTGGCTCAATGGAAACTACTCTTGAGACGACAGACATTATCACCCACACTATTGATGAGGTATATCCCTACGACATGATTCTCCCTGTGCTGAACGCAATTCGCCACTTGAATGACAATATTGACATTCACTTTATGCCGATGCCGAGCGGGGATTGTAATGCTCTTGTCTTGAAAGGGATGAGTGCCAATGAAGCGAACAGGATTGCTTACCTATACGTTTTGGCTCCGAGGATGAGAGTATGAAGACCCCACTTCTTCTTGTATTTGATACTGCGAAAACCGCACAGTATGTGGAACTGATGTGTAGGAGGAAAGGCACTACCCCTGAGCGTTATATCGTTGAAAATATGGAATGGGACGATAAGCCCGATTGCCTTATGGGATGGGGCGATAAGCCCGATTGCCTGTGTGGCAATCGGCGGATTCGTCGAATTTGCTATGATTGCCAGTGGGTTAGTGTCTGCCCGGACAAGGTGACTAAATGATTGCTGTAAATGGAGTACCAGTAAAACTGTGCGGGATTCGATTCCCCTATTGTTTTACCCATGCGGAGAGGGCTGCGAAGATACTATCTGTGTTTGAGAAGGGTGAAAGTTTGAGTGGTTCTGAAATCGCAAGGAGGCTTGTGATGAAACGTGAGAAGTTTTACCCAAAAAGAGAACTCGACAAGATGGTTGAAAATGGCATCCTAAAGAGAAGTTACGGATTCGATGAGAACACCGGGCGGTGTGTGAAACCATACACCATTTCCGAGGAAATGAAATGAGCAACGGTATTAATCAAGGAAAGATGGATGACATCCTTTCTGTCGTTATGGGAGAATTGGAAGATGCGAGCAATAAGTTTCCTGCTTTCCACACTCCCCACGAAGGATATGCCATTATCAAGGAAGAGTTTGATGAACTTTGGCAGGCCGTAATGCTGAGGCAGAGCGACGCTACCAGAAACCACATGATGCGGAAGGAGGCTATACAGGTTGCTGCTATGGTTCTCCGTTTTCTGCATGATCTTGAGGAAGTGAAACTGTGACCGAACTCACGGATGCGACAATCGTGGCGATGGATATTATCCGAATGAAATGCCCCGATTATCACCGCGTTGTCCGTGAGTGGCCACAACATGCAACGGTTATTGTTGAATATAGCGCAATCCAATCCGCAGGGACGGAGGGATTGAAACTTGCTGACCGACTCAAGACAGACCCGAGGTTTACCATCAGTTGTTTCGAGAACGCATTTTTCGAGATGGCAAGAGCGACTGAAGGAGATGAAAAGGCAAACCGGATGTTGAAGGAAGTCAAATTCCGTTTCATGGGTCTGCCTTGGAAGAAGCAGATTCGGATGGTTCGGGCGAATGACGTAAACCAATTACTTGTCTTTGAGGGAATATGCCGAATGGTATCTCCTGTCAAGCCGAAGATTACTGTTGCGGTATTTCGTTGCAAGCATTGTGGAAACACAGTTCGAGTCCCGCAGAGGACGCGGAATCTTGAGTACCCGGAAGTCCCGGAATGTACTCACTGTACTTCTTCAACGAAATGGGTTCATGAGGTTGGTCTTGCCACGCTTGCGAATATCCAATTCGTGACGATACAGGAATTCCATGAGGGATTGAAGTCTGCCGAGCAGCCACATTCAGTCAACGTGGAACTCTCTGATGATTTGTGCGGGGTTGTCAATGCCGGATACCGGACTACCATTAATGGTATCCTCCGGGTTGTCGAAGGCAAAGGCAGAAGTCTTGTTGTCGGAACGATTATCGAAGCGAACATGGTTGAACTTGGAGACCAGACTTACACGGACATTCCAATAGATGATGAGGATATTGCGAAAATTCGCGCACTATCGGCATTACCCAACATTCACGAAGTTTTGGCGAGTGCTGTTGCTCCATCAATTTATGGACACGACCTTGTGAAAACCGCTCTGGTTCTACAACTGTTTGGCGGTGTTACACGGACTGAGAAGAACAGTCGGATTCGTGGAGACATCCATGTTCTCCTGCTTGGAGACCCGGGCATTGCGAAGTCACAGATGTTGGACTTCATTTCTCAGGTTTCACCCAGAGGCGTTAAAGCCATGGGCGGGCAGAGTACGGGAGCGGGGTTGACCTGTGCGGCGAAACAAGATGGGTCTGGTGATTGGGCGCTTGAAGGCGGGGCGTTGGTTCTGGCAGATGGCGGTATGTGTTGCATTGATGAATTCGAGAAGATGGAGAGAGACGACATGGCCTCAATCCACGGTGCGATGGAGCAGCAGAAAATAGATGTGAATAAGGCAGGTATCAATGCCACGCTGATGACACGCTGCTCTATATTGGCGGCTGCCAACCCCAAAGCGGGACGGTGGGATATGTATGCGAATCTTTCTGAACAGATTGATTTGCCACCATCCCTCCTATCGAGATTTGACCTCATCTTCATTCTGAGGGATGTACCAGATAACCTTATGGATGGTCAGATTGCCTCACATATTCTTGAGGGAACGAAGAACTCCGATGATGCAGTCCCGTTGGATTTGCTGAGGAAGTACATTGCCTATGCGAAGAGAGAGGTTAACCCAAAACAGACAAAGGAGGCAAAGACTGTAATCAAGGACTTCTATTTGAAGCTTCGGGGAATGAGCAGGGACGGAACAGTTCCCATTACTCCAAGAAAACTGGAAGACCTGAAAAGACTTGCCGAAGCATCTGCCCGTTTGAGATTGTCGGAGACGGTTGAAGAACGGGATGCGAAGATTGCGGTTCAACTGGTGGACGCTTGCCTGCGGGATGTTGCGTATGATACCAAGACCAATAAATGGGATATTGACCGCGTGATTTGCAATACCTCATCAGCTCAGCGTTCCCATATTGCGTTGATTAAAAATGCCCTTGAGATGAATCATGGGCCGATGACGTACCCGGACATCTATTTGGCCTGTATCGAATATATGAACAAGCAAGAAGTGGATGCTGCCATCGAGCGGATGCAACTCAACTGTTGGGTGGCAATATCCAGAAATAAGGAAGTGACACTATTATGAACACCGAAACTAAGAAATTTGGATTGAAGACAGGACTGCGTGGGAACACAACTCTCGTTATTGAGCGGGTTGATGATGGTGAGGTATCAAGCACCATCACCGTGAGCCTGAATCAGGATGATTTCGAGAACCTGCGGGAAACCCTGTGCGGGAAAAAGGATTACATGCCAATTCTGAACCGTATTAAGGGGATTGAAAAAGCCTTCGATGCCCACACTGCGAACAACACCGAAGACTTCGGAGTACTTGCCCAGAGCATCAAAGACCTTGAAGACCTTGACAAAGTAATCCCCGAACTTGGGAACGTCGTAGCCGCATGTAACGCCAAGATGGTTGGACTTGCTGCAAGCGTGGGTAACATCAAGGCTTGGATGGACAAGACGAGGGGATAACACCCCTTTGTTTTCCCGCGCCGGGACAATACTACTGTTACAGAATAGAATCCGTACCGATTCGTAAATATCTATCTAAAGAGAGATTAAGAGTTGATGATATCATATCATATGATATGATATATAAGGTTAAGTATAGGCTTCATATCATATGATATGATATGTCTAACTATAAGCCTAGAGAGCTAGGGATTTTATCCCTTAAACCTTATCAACAAAACTCTGTGACAGTTGTATAGAATCACAACAAATATAAACATATGATATGATATCATATGATGGAGGTAATAGAGTGAGACGCGTACAAAGTTGCATCGGATTTGATGAAGATAACATCGAATGGCTGCGGCATCGTTCAGAGGGCATGGCAGATTTCCTTAATGGAATTGTTGCCGTGTACCGCAACCACGACGACATCCGCAAGATGATAGATTTGGCCACTCAGACAAAGGTTATGGGTAGTGACAATCTTCAAGAGAAATTGGAGAAATTGAAAGCAGAAGAGGTTGACAACGAGGTTAAAATCAAAGCCTATTTTGAAGACCACCCGGAGATTGTCTATATGGCCAAAATCATCCGCCGTCCGACAAAAGCGGATATCTGCAAAATCAAAGACAACCTATACTTCTCCAAGTATGCGGTTGATGTAAGAGTTGAAGTAATCAAAAAAGTACTGAGGGAGTGTGTCAAAACCTTCGATGATAAAAAATATGAGAAGGAACGAGACATGAAACGATAACATGGACGAACTCAAATTCACTCTCGAAGAGTTGCGCCACACCATGATGATAATGAACGCGGAAACCATTGGAAGAAGGTGCGAAATCTGCGATTCAGCAAGGGTAAAACTTGAGGCGATGATTGCCAATGAGAGCCGGGCTGAAGCAGACTCATACGAAAAACCCGTTCCTGAGTGGATGGCAAAACTCGGCGTAACCAAAATCGAAGTCGAGAAGGGCAGAGGAGCATGAAGAATTACTGTCAGATGATAACGGACAATGGACTCATTGAATGTGGATTCCTCGTTGGGGCCAAATGCAAAGCAAACCCGAACCACCCGTTTATTGTTGACAGAAGTTTCCACGATAACATCAAAATCGTAGGGTGTCAGTCGTGGGGAAGGTACTTGGATTATGGAAGCAGACAACTCAAAGAAAGTGCGGTGTCAGAACTGCCGCTCCCAGAGATGGGAAGAAGTGGGCGATGTGAACAAGCAGAAAGGGACGAAACTATTTCAATGCCAGTTCTGCAAACGGGTAGTGATTGCCAACGAGATTCCCAATACGGAAGACCCGATGGAAGTAATGTAACCTGTATATCCTGCAAGAGCCCGGCGGTAACATCCGATTGTGGACATTACTACTGTGCCTCTTGCGCAAAGAAACTAGGACTGATTTAATGTCGAAAAACCAATGTGAAATCTGTGAGTACAGAACCTATTGTTTCTGGCCACTCAAATTTCTGAAGGCCATCACAAATGGCCCATGCAGACAGTATCGAAAGATGAAAGAGTATAAGGTGAAAAATGAAACCGCCAGAATTGATAACAAGGTGGAAACGGTGCAACCAGTGTTCTCTGGAAACACCGTTGCCAAAATCGGTTGAGGAGGAAGTTGTGTCATTCTGCTGCTACTGCGGGTCGAGGTTCGCAGAGGCGGGGGTGTTCGGGCATGGATGAACCCATCAAAAAGAACATCTCTGTCAAGCCATTCATCCACGAAAGGCTTGTCAATCTGAAGCATGGCCATGACACCTTCGATGATGTCATCGAGAGACTGCTCAATAATTGGCAGGAGGGTAAATGACCGAATGTAATCATTGCGGGGCCTGTTGCAGGGTAATCCCAATGCTTCAGGCAGGAATGGCAAGGGAGCAGATTCAAACGCTCCGAACCAAAGGAGTTAGAGAGGCACAAGGTTTCTTCCTTCTCAACCACGATTGCCAGCACCTAAAAAAGTCCGTTATCTGGGGTTCTGGTGGAAGTTCCTTTGAATGGCTCTGTGACATCCATGCAACTAAACCGATGTCGTGTAAAAGATGGACGGGGCAGAGACGGATTCGGAACACGCTCTATTACATCCCCCCGCGTTGTGTTTACAATAGAGGTGAGGTTGAATAAATGACACGGCAGGCAGGTGAGTAGAGATGAACTACATATTAAGTATGCTATGTTTAGCAATACTCTCATTAGGTATTTCATATGTCTTACATTGGGAGGTAGTTACTGCACTGGTTGGTACAATGTGTTTTTGTTTTTTCCTATATATGTGGTGGGATACAGAACTCCGGCAGGCAGGTGAACGGAAATGATCAACCAGAAAGCAACGAGATGGTTATATGCCGGATATACCTTCGAGCAGGAACGGGATTGGAAGAAGAAAAGAGAGGAGATGAAACGGAAATGATGATGTCAGCCAGATATCGTAAAAACGAGAAATTCCCAGATGAGAAGTGGATTGAAATTAAAGGTCTTGGAGAAGGAATTACAGGAATCAATATAGGGCAAGCATACTCCTTGAGGGATGCTTTGAATGCCTGCCTCAATGAATGGGAGAAAGAAATCAAAGGTGAGGGGAAATGAGCGATACCAAAACATATCTCACCGGATTAAAACACGATGCACAAGTAGTAAAGAAAGAGCGGGAACGTATCAACGACGAACTAGACCAGATTGATCACGTGACCAATATACATGAATATGACGTTACGGTATATCTCAAAGATGTGAGAAAGATTGTGCGTGGTGACCTGAGATGACCTCAAACCAGCAACCAAGTTCAGAACCAGAATGGGTTACTATCGGAGACGGATCTGATAGAGATTGGCGATTAATCTCAATGTATGAATTAAAGAAACTTGAATATGCAATAAATGAGAGCGAACCCGGACATCTTAAAGAATTACATGACTCTGGGAATGAAGTAATTGATAAGGTTCGCATTCGTGTATATCCTTGGATTTTTCCGAACGATATACGTTTTATACTAGACGCAGATACAATTGGGACGCTGCTAAATATTGTAGAAAAGGATTGTGATAGATTAACGGTAATTGAGCGGCAGGCAGGTGAACCATGACCCAGTATAGATATAAATGTCCAACCAAAGGATGTGAAATTGATACTATTCTCGTAAATGTGCATGAGGACGTAATAGAGTATTTTGGATTCTGTTGTCCATTTTGTCAGGATCATATGGTACGTGACGATACCCACCAGAGCGAGCGGGGGAGTGTTGGACGGATTAGTAAGGCTGCTGTTGCTGGAGCACCCCCTTTAGCAATACACAACAAACTAATACGACAAAATGAGCGGGAGAAGGTGCTGGAGTTATTGCGACTGAAGTATGTTGAATTTTTAAATCATCCTTGCCCAGAACTTGCAGACAAATATAAGCATTGTTGTGATGCGGACTGGTGTGGACTATGCACACTGGATGAAGTATTGGCAGAACTCCGGCAGAAGGCAGGCGAGCAATGTGGGGATAATTGTAAAGGAGAATGTTCTGGTGAGGTAACTGGAACACCATTTTGTCCCCAGAGCGAGCGGGATACGGTGCTGGAACGATTGCATATCTGGTTTGAAAATTATTGTGAGGGTAATGAAGATCCCGATTTATGGGTGGCTTTCCTTCATGCAGAACGAACACTCCGGCAGGCAGGTGAACCATGAACCAGTATAGATGTGAAACATGCGAACATATGAAAACACACACATCAAAAGGAGGGTTACCATTTGAAGAAAGATGTGAGGCATCTGGATACCCCCCAAGAGATAAAATATTTGAAAATAAACTTGCGTGTGTTGGTTGTGCCAGTCACAGTGATTTCCAGAGCGAGCGGGATAAGGTGCTGGATGAAACCTCTAATGGTGTTGTGCTTTGGTCGCCCGCACACATCTTTAGATTAATTTGTCGATTAGATGAAACAGAATTGGAGTATCTACTATCAGATATTCGGTGGCTTCAGGAGAGAAACTTTAAGAGAAACCACCCAGAACTCCGGCAGGTGAACCATGAACCAGTATATCATTACCGAGGGAAGGCATGAAAGATTCTGACCTTATTACCAAAACGGTTGAGGGAAAATCAACATCACATCACAATATTAAGAGTATAACATTCTATTGTGATGGTAGGCATGTGAGTATATCTCTCGATTCACTCAGAGATAATTTCAGGAAAGCAAGAACCGAGGGGATACTTACAGAAACAAAAGACCCCCATCCCTACCAGAGCGAGCGGGATAAGGTGCTGGATGAACTGGAAAAAAGAATCACAGAGGAAGAACCAGTATTTCTCTTTACTATATTGGGGTATATAAAAGAACTCCGGCAGGCGGGTGAACCATGGAAGGATATAGTAAAATTGAGGATACCCCCCTATCGTTTGATAAGATAATGGATTTGGCAGAGGACGATTTGTTCCAACAGGAAGAACAATTGAGAGGTGTTCTTGGTAAAATTTCTGCGTATGCAGAGAAAACAGGGATACGAGAATATCAAATTGTTGTTTATGCCAAACTCCGGCAGGCAGGTGAACCATGAGTGAATCGAATGGGCGATGTGAATTTGAACATCTGGATTATTGCTGTCCACCAAAGCACATGGTTAATGCGGGATTTGGTTGTTCAAAGGCATTACCAATGGAAGAGGGGGATGTTGCACAGAAATGTGGTGCTACAGATGCAGACCTGATGACAGAAGAAGAATGGGAACGATGGCAGACAGATGGTGAACATGGTAACGACAAACCCACAACGGATAAGAGTTGATAACCGGAGAAAGGAACAGGCCAAGTGGCGACAGCGGGTTCGATGGAAGAATCTTGTAAAGGCACATGCCCATATCCCGGGGATTGTCTGTGTTCACTGTGAGAGGAAACACGGTGAACCGAGACTTGACAAAAAGGGGAAGCAACTGAAAGATAAGAATGGGAAGTTGAAATTTACTTACCTAACAATCAACCATCTCAACCGGGCTTTATATGATAATGAGGATTTGTACTGCACATGGAACGAAACGGAGATGGAGATATGCTGTACAACCTGCAACTACTGGTTTGAGACCGGATGGAAACCGTGTCCTGTTTGCAAGCGCACTTATATTCATTGGAGAGATTTCTGTTGCCAGCCATGTTATGACATATCTCACCCGATTGAGGCTAAAAACAGGCTTGAGCGGGCTTCACAGAAGGCTTTAGATTCAAAAGCATTACTCAAGTCACTCAGGGACAAGGAAAAGGAAAAAAACAAACAGTGGAAGATAGACCACAAAAAATAATAAATTACATTTTTGTTCCAACATACATAAAGAAAAATGCTGTTAGTTGAACCAATATTGCCAATAGAATCTGGTCAAATCGCGCTTCAAGTTTTTCCAGTTTTTTGTCCCTTACTTTCATGGCCTCCATAAGTACATCCTCTCTTGCTATTCTGGCCTCTTTACACGAATCCCTGCGTTCATCACAAGTATCTGCGGTAACTCCACAACACTCCCCCTTGTCCATTTTTTAACTCCATATAATATGATATGATATGTTCATGTTAGAGTCCTGTTAATACCATTAGTCTGTTTTATCATAGAGGTAATAGGGTTCATTTCATAATCCCCCAATATCAATTCTATGATTCCTTGTTCGTGCTTGATAGTTACCGACATGACTTCCCATACAACCGGAGTTGCACCGTAACTATCCACAATCTCGATGTTATCTCCCACTCTTGGCGGTGTAATCCGTGATAGTTCCTGTATGGACTGACCCGAATATTCAATATGGAGTAGTGGACTGAGTTCGGGGATTGAACCATAATCAATAATATTTCGTTGCGCATATGAGTCGGAACCATTATTATTAACAAACAACGCAAGCGAATTTCCAGATACCCAATCTCCACGATTTATTATTTCCTGTATAATATCTTTTATTTCTGGTGTGGAATATGGCTCTCCAGTAGTATCGGGTGGAATTACCCAAGGTACTGTTGCAGTACATAATCCCCTCGCAATAAAATCCTCGAATGTTGAAAATGTAGTGGAGTCGCCAATATCTTCACCGGCAATGGTTACAGTAGTTACCTCGTTTGTACAAAAATCTGCACCCCAAAATGTTATATGCGCAGTAATAATAATCGAACCTTGCGGTATAGTTACATTGCACCACCGGACACCGACATTTTCGGAACCGCCAGAATCTCCTGTCACCAATAGTCCGGGACCAACATTTAAATTGGACTCCGGTACAAACAAATACGCATCGTCGGTATCAGCAATTATTCTCTCTTCAAACACTCCATAATTTATAGTTTGTAATTCGCCCACTCTTTTTACATAGACTCTTGTCATTGGCCCGAAGCATGTTGCTTTTTTGTAGAGAGTGCCACTCCCAAGAAGTAAGGCAGTCGCATACCCATCGAGATAACCATAGGTGATGTTGTTATCTACGGTAACATCGGATACCCGTTCACCATGTAAAGCCACAGGAGAATCGGTCTCGGGGTTATCCAAATCATAAGTATCCGGGTACATTACAAGACACCCGACACCATGGGGATAACATTTCTTCGAGGCAGATGTTATACGGCCTATTGGAGTTGTGACATAAAGGTAATCACCATACACCGGGTCAGTACCACAATTAAAGGCATCAATAGCAATCGGCTCTTCCCCAAATCGCAAAGTCAAATCAGAACCGGAGATTACGTCAGACTTCTTATTGACATATAATTTCTGGTTCATCAGGTATCCCCGGTTTCCCCCGTAATCAATTGATGGCCACGCGCTTATCCTAACCGTTGTACACATCACACCATTAGTATCAATTATCTCTGATGGCACTCCGACAGAAGTAAATGGCACGGCGGTTCCACCCGGGATAGAAAGTGTGAGACTAGAACCACTTGTTATAACATAATTCCATCCGTACAACCAAAGCGCAGGGTCTCCGTTCTCATCGGGATTAAACATTGTATCTGGCTTAAAGCATATTACCCCAGAACCGGCAGTTGTGAAATTGACAATGGAACCGCTAGACTTGACAAGGAACTTGAATGTCGCGGATATAACTTCGGGAGTGCCAACGGTATAGTTAGTACCAGCACTTAAACCATCTGGCATTACTGTTGCAGAAAATTGAAGTTGCATCCCCTCGGAGAACCACCCGGTTGTGTTGTCAACCTGCATCATAGCAACGTCGGCAGCATGGAGGGTTACACCCCACAAAGTTGTGGTATAAGACAGCATATCGGCATTTCCATAAGTGGTGGTCATATCCATGGTCATAATAGAAGACCCAATACCTTCGCAATGGGCATGCCACGTTACATACGCAAAAAGAGCATCCCCCTCACAAGTCCATGTAATGCCATCTCCATCAACATATCCCGCCCCCCAAGCGGAAACTATTTTATTGCGTACTGTTTGCCCACTATCATCCTGTATAACTGCAACCGTCTTTGCTAGGACGCCTTTGATATAGATGAGAATGTTGCCAGAATATGGCATGGAACTATACCCCCACTGTTCATTAAGAGTGTAGGTCATATATTCCAAAGAGATTGGAGAACCGCTCTCTATTGCTGAAACTTTAATGTAATTTCCAGTGTGGTCAACGATGTAATAACCAGTACTATCAACAAGTGGGGCTGGTGGATTTGTAAATGCAACCGTATTCCCCACCAAAAAGTTGTCTGGCCCAACAGTTATTTTGGTCTTGTCGCTTGAGGGAAAGTCAACCGAATAATCTACAACCACTCCGGGAATTGCCGTGCAGTCAAAGGACAGGTCGGTGTTATAGGAATTTTTGTAAATGTATCCCTCGGATTTCCGTGAGATATAAGTACACCCATTGTAGAATTGCCTGTCATTATCATACGCCCGTATCCCGATAAGAGAGACGGAAATACTGATGCCATTGATATCCTTCCCGCGAACAACAACTCTTGTGGCCAGTTTCCGTTTATCGTCGTTGTCATTGAAGTTGAACACATCTTTGTTGACACCATAAGAAGCAACGGAAGAGGGAGCCATCAAGTCCTGTGCGAAATCGACTTTCCACCCATCTTGGAAAATTACATAACCCCCGGGTGTTGCACCAACCATAGGAAAATTACGGGAGACTATTGGATGTGTGCAAGTAAACTCTGGCGACGAACCAACGGATGTTACACCAACAGCAGAGACGCCGACGCTATTTGGTATCTCTGTGAAGTCATCCGTATCATAGATGTAGTCTGGAACGAATATTACATTCCCGGCATTGTCCAAATCCAATCCTAGGTCTCCACTGAAGTCAGTGAATGTTGGTATGATATATTCCGTTGGGGGGAATATGGTAGAACCATACACTATTATTACAACACCACTACTCCCGTTTTTGGCAACATTTCCTACGTATATGCAAGCACCAGCACCACCATTACCCGTATTTGGAGTTCCGGCATCTGGGTTGCTATCGGAGTTACATCCTGCACACCCGCCCCGTCCGTATTCTAACCCGGTAATAGACCAAGTATATCCGATGGTTGTACTCCCGAAGGGGCGCGATGCCGGAGGAGTATCATACCCTGCTTCACCAGCACCACCACCCTCGCCACCAGAGACATTTATACCACATTGGTTTCCGTATCCAACCAAAGGAGATTGGGAGGTCTGTGTTGATATGGCCCTAGTACCGTGAACATCAGTACCACCGCCGGAACCACCATTACACCCGGAACTATTGCCCGAATGACCTGCACTACCACACCCCCCACCTTTTGAAACAAAGGAGCCAAATAAAGAATCGGCTCCTGTTGTTCCTCTTAACCCTCTGCCAGTAGCCCCCGCGCCTCCACAACCAACAGTTACACCATACGAACCGGACAATCCAGATAATGTGCCTGTAAGAACGCCCCCAGCACCGCCGCCACCGCCGCCATAATTATTTGTGAGCCCCCCGCCGCCACCGCCAGCGCCAGCAACAATAAGCACTTTAAAATAAATAGCCCCGGTGGGAATAGCAAACGTATCAGTCCCGGTTACTAAAGGGTTAGTGCATACATATTTTACAATAGTATATCCCGGAAGAGATGTCGTATCTGTGGTCTTTGTGAGTCCTGCCATTATACCCCCGTTAAACTTTCATACCTGTAAACCCTATACACAGGTCTTGCCCTCAAATCATAGTTAGTAAGTTCATGGAGTACCATAGTATGCTCATATCTCGAACCGGCGGCTTCTATCTGTGAGGATGAGTTGAGTTGATATGCAACTTTGGTATCGACATTGTTAATCACTCCCCGGTAATCGCCACCAGTCCATGTCCAGAACCCAACAGATGTTGGAGTGAGTATCAGTCTTAAAATATATCCCGGGGTGCTGATTATTCCCGAGCCAAAGGCTGTTAATGCAGTTGTATCCACACTCACTTGTCTGATAATTGCAAGGTTACTATCACATTCAATATCCCACATATTGACACGGTTTGTAGAAGTATATCCACATTGAGCATTTTTGGTAACTCTTCGGATAATGCCATCAAAAACAATTTCAGTGCCCATAACCAGAGTTACAGAAACTCTTTCCTGCAAGTAATTTATTTGGGTTTGTGTGGCATCACCTGTGTCAAGTACCGTAAACTTGAGAGTGCCTATCATATCCATTGTGTCGGTGGATACGACATTGAGTAATCTCATAGGGTTTTCTGTGTTTCCCTCTCTCGTAAGAATTGTCAAATCTGGAACTTCGCCGGACTCTTTTGGATTTTTGAGTATGATTGCAATTTTAAAGTACGTTCCACCAACCATAACGCTGCTGATGTTATCGGCATCTTCGGAAGTTATGAAGTCGGTTATGGTAAATGAGCAAGTAGCACCAGAGGCGTCGCACACGGTTAATGTAACATCCCATGTTTCGGGAGTGGATGTTGCAGGGTAAATATGGATGGGTGTCGCATCATCTGATGTATCGCCATCGCCAAAATGCCAATGGTAGGCGGGTGTTGCACCAACAGAAACAATTTCATTTACTGTACCCAACACTGTTGGAAAGAACCGGACACTACTACCAGAGGTAATGGTTCTCGGTATCGCATCGAAGGTGCAAGCAAACGTCATGCTTCGGCAGGCTCCATCTCGATATTCTGCGTAACACGGAATGATAGGATTCCACCAATAGACAAGTCTTTTTTGCCACCTTCCCAAGGCAACGTCAGATTCTCTATATGTCCATAAATGGTTCTGCCATTAATCACAAGAGTTTTGGGATTCTTTTTGTAACTGAAGTAAAATAACTTCTCGTAATTGGTACTGGGAGTTGCCCAATTAAGAGTACCAAGTCCATCGGTAAGGGTGAATCTTATATCGAAGACCTCACTGACAAACCCGATATTTATACCGATGGTGTTGGACACCAATAGGTCTGTTCTCGGTATATCAATCGCAATAATGGGGTTAGAGATTCTGTGCGTTACGCTGACCCCAAGAGATGTGAAATCTACACTTACAGAATCCAAAGAAAGAATTATACTATCGGCGGTCATTGTGAATACCTCGTTGCATCTCCTCTCATAACATCACGAACCTTTGCTATGAACTTGTCATCCTGATATCCATAGAAGTTGAATGTGTGGTTGCCACCTTTTCCTTCGGGGGTTATGGTCTCCCCCTTATGGACGATTGCAAGACCAGTTTCATTGACATACCCGCCACTTGCAAATCCCGGTATCCACCCTCCACTTACAACTCCCTTTAACCAAGCACCGATATCTATTGAACTTATTGTTTTTGCGATGCCTTCCCAGAACATATCCCATGCTTTTCCAATCTCACCTAACGCTATGAATAAAAGGTCAATCTGTTTCATTACTCCCGTAAGGTAATCAGATGCCCACCCGAAAGTAAAGAATCCTACAATGAGTTTATAAAATTCTTCTAGGCCAAGTTTCGCCTCATAGACTGCGGTATTTATTTGGTTGATTAGAGTACCAAATGCTTTTCCCGCTTCTACTACCCAGAAACCAAAATCTTTTCCGAGTTTGTAGAAAAAAGCACCAGCAACATCCCCAAATTTATACGCTTCTTGTACGAGATACATAGTTAATAGGGCAATGATAGCACCACCAACAATAGCCCAACCGGCAGACACGCCCAATGCGATAAGTAGTCCGGCAATAAGAGCCCCTACAATTATTGGCAAGGCAATATCTATAATCCAGTCAAGTCCAAAATCTTTGGACATTTGGCGACCTGCACCACCGGGGGCATTTTTATCAATAACTTTTTCGGTTAGAGAGGGTATAGCAGTTTTAATAAAATCTCCCCATGCTTTACCAAGTGCAATAACGGCAGTATATAGGGTTATGAGAGCCCATACAAGTAATGGCATAAATGGCAACAGGATTAAATCCACAAGCAACCCGAGGGCTCTTGATATTTCTTTATCAAGCATGTTGATAATTTTTGAGTTATCAATTCCCTCTTTTACCACCGCCGTTAAAGCGTCAATCGCTGTCGTTACTTCCGATGCCATTACTTCCTCCCTGCTTTAGTTATTGCAAAGTTCAGGAACATATCTTCCGTATCTGAGAAATCCAGAACTTCTGCCGGTCTGCTTCCTGTCCTCTCACATTTCAATAGGAGCATCTGCCCCTCGTTGGACTCCGCGAAAGTTCTTCACATCCTCCACATGACCACGAATTTGCTGCATCACGGTTGTAAGAACCTCTTGTGCTCCAACCTCTTCTGAATTGTCATCAAAGACAGACCACGTTTTCCAGTTTGTCCAAGGGGGTTCAACACAGACACTTGACAAGATATCGTACAACACATTTTCCGAATCGGAAATGTCGGCATTACCAGAATCAATTTTGGATTTGTACCGTAACAATTTCTTCCTGAGCCTCTTGTTGATTGTAAGCCTGAACTTTACAACAATACCATTGAGGTCTATGTTTCCATAGAGTGAAGACCTAGATTGAATTGCAGTCTTGACTTTCGCATCGCCTTCAATCTGTTTCCTTTCCATCTCTGTTATTTCAGAGAACGCTTCCTCGACAAAATCATCCATTCAAATCAACTCAACTATGTGCTGTGTTTGCCCACACTACTGACTTTCCTTCACCTGTTACGTCCTGCTTTACCCACTGGCCTTCTGATGCCCTGAATGGAATTGATGGGAAGTAAACGCTGCTTACCGTTCCTTTCAGATATGTGCCATCCTCAAAGGCGAACACGCCCTCGATGTCGAACAGTTTAACCGCATTGGTATCTTCGATTGTTCCCCCACCAGAGGTAGTGTGGTGAGTGTACGTCCACCATGCAGGCGTAGTTGTCAGCGTGTTGTTAATCTTCATCGCTCCGAATTTTACCTGAACCTTGTGGGTATGTTTTGCAACAGCAACCCGGAGGATGCTTCCCCATCCATAGAGAGGGACATGCTCCGATGACATCGTAAGTTCAACATCCTTTATCACACCGACGGCTGCCGATACCGGAACACCCCCGGTTGTACCAACAATATAGAGAGTGCCTCTATTTGCAAATGCGTAAGAATCTCCCATGATTTCACCTAGACTTCAATTACCTTTACGCTTAACGTGACAACAAATTTGTAAATCACGTAGTCAACAATATCATAGTAACCTAACTCCACCCGAGTACGGTATATGTTGCCCGGAGTAAAGAACGCCCCCTGTCCTTTAAATAACTCCGCACAGTCATAGGCCTTCTGTCTTAGAGTGGCGATATCATCATAGATATCCTCACCCCGGGTTTCATTGCTAGTGGCGCGATAGTACCCCGCAACCATTACGTTGAACACATGCTCCCACTCTGCACTTCCGATGAAGTAAGAGATGGCATCTGCCTTATCACCGATAGGAACAACGACAATGGCCGGGAGTCCCTGCGGCGAATCGGCAAGAACAGCAGGGTCTTCATCCCTGTCAAGTACAACAGGAGGGACGGAATCTCCGTGTTCATCAATTACAAAAAGCGGAGTTGCTCCAACAACCATCGCCCTGATACTGGCAACAATCGTATTGACGGTTGTAAATGCTGTCATTTATTGCCCCCTCATTAACTCATACTCCTCTTCTTCAATAATACTTTGCATAGATTTATCAATCCCCTGCTCAATGGCATCATAGATGTAGGTCTTGAATTTGTCATGCAGTCCCGTATCCATACCACCACGATACTTCATTTTGTAGAACCACTTACTTTTATACCGATTATAGAAGGTCATCAATTTTCCAACAAAAGTATCTCCCTCTCTTTCAGCCTCAAATTTTCGCAATCCCTTTTTTGTCCGGGTAAGGTATGCCCTCATCTCCGGGGATACCCGCATCATTCTTTGGAACGCACCCTTGTTTTCTTTCTGCCAACCCTGAGGCACGTAGTATGGCCCGAATGATGGCCAAAGCAGGTCTTCAAAAAGATTGTAAGACCCCTGCGAACTACTCACCATCTTTGGATTGGAGATGAGGTAATTCCTGCCATCGAATTTGACAACGAAGGAATCCTTCAGATGGTTTGCACTCATCCTTTGCGAATAAGTTTCTGCTTCACCCCCGGGTTCATCATTGTAAAATGCCTGTTTCCCCTCCCAATCATATCTACCTAGAAATCCCATATCTGCCAATGTTTCCTCTATGAATGAGCAAGCCTCTTGGAGTATCTGTTCCTTTTGGGAACTCTCAAGCATGACGAACTCATCGTATTTGTCTCCTAAATAACTTTCAGCAAAAAATGTAACGGGCATGTTAGTAGTACATCGGCCCATCGAACACAATTCTTCTGTACCTTTCCAGAGCAGTCTTCTCGGATTCACTGAGAATTGACGACTCATCGAATGGCTCGAACATCTGCGAGTAGTCCCGGACAGCGTAGTTACGGATTGTTGAGGCTTCCTGCGTCTTCTTCTTTAGCATTATCAGATTCTTAAATGCCCTGAGTATTTGCAGCCGTATGTCACCGAACTCCTGTGAGGTAGGCAGGTAGCCGGTGAAGTAAGTGAAGCGAACATTGCCAACGCCTTGACGCGGAATATTATTATGGAACCGAATATGGGTAACATCTCTGTCCGTGAGTACCCGGTAATCTCCTCCCAAACTAGCGGAACGCTCTGTCCTTGCAGACCACGAAGGAGAGGCAGTCGGTGCAGACGAATCTTCCTCAATTACGATGGGTGCATAGACAGGCGTTGCGCCACTTGTGAGATACAAGTTCCTCAGATAGAATTCCACATCAGAGTCGAGGTAATCGGATGTGGAACTATCGTCATCGGAAGCACCGCGCCCATTCCGGTATTCGATAATCTGTGTCGGTTCAAAGGAGATGACGTTGCAAAACCTGTGAACCATCTGTGCAATTTTAGGAATCCACTCATTACAGAAATCGGTAAACTGTGCATCGCTCATCTGCACACCGTTCACCTTCATATCCCTGTTCGAGAAACCCATGAAGGATTGAATATCCTCTTTGGTAACGTATGTCATTCTTCCACCTTTTGACGGCAGATTTCAGCAAGCCCGTTTGCCTCCATCCATTCCCGTTGTCCTTTGATTATCCTTTCTTTATTAGACTGGTCAATGTTAATGGTTTCCCCGGTAACATCGACACCATACCAGAGTGCATATTCTTCCTCGATAGAAGGTGCATCCGGTTTGTTCTCCCATTGATACAGGTCTCCACTTTCACCCCGCCCGGTGTTGTTGCGCCCCATAGGATACCAGTTCTCGGGTTGAAACATGGGGATTTTACATACCCCGAACTGCCCCTGTCTTTTGATTATCTGACTGATAAGCCATGCTCCCCTCTCCCGAAAGAACAGGTCTGATGCGTAGAGTCCGATGGCATACTCAAAGAGAGTTACCAGAATCTTTGCCCGGGCTGGCCTGTGTTCAGCCGTCTTGTATTCCTCAAGGATATCAAGGAGTGCTTTTACAGAGGGGTCATTACAGGAATTGCGAAGCCATCGCGGGTCTGTTTTAAAATCGAGTTTTGTTAAGGCAAGGAAAAAGTCCTTGCCACTTTTCATTTTGTGATAGGCATTGATAACCTTTGATTTTGCCGTTACGTGAAAATTGTAATGTGAATCATCAACAATCTTCCCAAGCATCTCGGGTTTGATTTCCATAGTGACTCTCACATGCAGAACTTTTCATAAACGGTGAATGTATCATTGGTGAGTTTTCCATCGTCGTCCATCTTTTTGAGTTGCTTCTTTATGAGGTCAACTTCAGCCTGAGCAAACTCGAACTCCTTTTCAATAGCGCCCATTTGCCCCCACCGGACTTGTCCACCCGGGGCTTCCTCAACCTGAAAGTCAACAATCTCCTCTGCTGTTAAACCGAGTTTCTGAACAAGGTTCCGTATCATGCGAAGGGTAATGAAGTTCCCTTCCTTTGGCATGACGTTCAATATTATGAGTCTTTCTCCACAGTTTAGTTTCGTGTCCATCTTAATCACCCTCGACAAAAATTAAAAAGATTATTCTTGGTCTTTCGACTTGCGCTTCTCTGGAACTACATAGGGTTCCGGTTTTGGTTTTGGTTCGTTGTCTTTAGGCATGATTACTCCGCAGCCATGAATGGTAGCCACTTTGCAGTACCGTTAATCAGAACAGCGATGGTTCCATGCTGAGTCCCGGCAGCCGTGTGAGTGTAGATACTCTTTCCAGTACCATCCGCTCCACTGAACTTGAAGTAAGGAGTTGTCCCAACGTCATCATTCAGGTGAAGAAGAGCCTGACACCCGGTACTTCCGGCTTCAACAACGATGCTGACACCGTAGCACAACTGACTGCAAGTTCCAGCACCTTCGACAATGAAGAGACCGGCTGTTACCCATCCCTTCGATACCGTTCCACCTGCGAAAGTTACCTTTGCAGACAGGGCGGTAAGGTGAGCATTGGCATCGGTTGTTGCCACCGTTGCAGCGTCAAAGACGATATGGGACATTAACCCATAGGCATCAAAGACATTGTGGTATATGCCAGTCCTGACCATCAGGGTTGCAATCTGCCCGGTCATTGCCGCCGCAGTTACAACCTTGAAGTATCCTGCACCAACTGTGCTTCCTGCGTCTGCTGCGACACTGAGGTAAACCTGAGTCGGGATATACGCCCCTGTCGCAGATACCGTTACAGCAGATTGGACAGTACGAAGTCCTGTTGAGTTCGCACTAAGCGTTATGGCGGGTACGATTAACCCGCCAGTCACAGATGGATCGAGCGTAATGCTCGTCACATCAACATCTCTTTTGAATAGACGATACAGCCATGACATTTTATTCCTCCTTAGGCGAACAGTTTTGCCTTCGGTTCCATCGGTAATGGATTGAACTCGAAGTCAACGTATCCGGTTGTTGCCTGCCCGAACACGACGATATTCTTGATGTACACGGTGTTGGTGTGGGCTACTCCGGTTAAACTTGCGGTTGTCCCAAGACATCCACGGATAACCTTCAGTGTTGAATCTGCACTTCCGACAGCCGACTCACTCACAACCATTATGATTTCGCCACTGGTGGTCTGAATGTAGTACGGAACCTGCCGGGTGATTTTGCCAGTAGTGACAACGATTGAAGTGTCGGTAGCCGTGTAAGCAGTTCCACTGTTATTGATTGCTGCTGTCCCGAAGGTCAGAGTCGTTTCCTGAGCGCCGGTGTAAAGGTTGCCCCTGATGTTTGCCGCACCCGGATACGGGAGGACAATCCAATCAGAGGTAGCAGCCTTCAGAAACCGGCCCTTTACTGGAACCTCATGTTGGTAGTTCCAGACTTTTGGGGTAATTTCGCTTGCCATTTTTCCTCCTTACTCAAACATTCTTGCCCGGTACTCATACGGGAGTGGGATAAACTCGAAGTCAACCACACCGACGGTTGCGGTTCCGAAGACAATCATGTTCTGGACATACAGATAGTCGTTATCTGCCAGCCCTGTTGCGCTTGCTGTGGTTCCGAGACATCCCCGGAAACAGGAAGCAGTACCAGTAGCCGCAGTCGCGTCCGTTTCTGTATAGACCATGATTATCTCACCACT
>Ga0315286_10000484_pt1 | contig 33644 bp, 26 predicted proteins | sample YL17G10_0_MG_FD_205038 | JGI IMG/M metagenome (GOLD analysis project Ga0315286, IMG submission 205038) | Sediment microbial communities from Yellowstone Lake, YNP, Wyoming, USA - YL17G10_0 | ecosystem: Environmental > Aquatic > Freshwater > Lake > Sediment | place: USA: Wyoming | collected... | reverse complement strand
GCGCCTGCCTGAGCTGCCCGGGCGACTGTCAGCACTTGAAAGCCCATCGCCATCGCCGTGGAATCGGAATCCACGATGGAAATTCGATCAGCCGCTTTTGGCAGCAATTCTCGTGCCTGGGTGGCAGATTGTATCGTACCGGAAAGTTTGGATGAAATAAAGATGCCCAGTACATCGTAACCGCTTTCCAATAATGTCTCAAATGTGGTTTTCACGTCGCCGATTGATACCTGAGAAGTGGTCGGCATTACTTTGGCTGTCTTCAAACGTTCGTAGAATTCATCCGGCATGATATCCACACCATCGCGAAAGGTGTCTTCTCCCCAGATCAAGACCTGGGGGGCAACAGTAATGGATAGTGATTTCACCAGGTTATCCGGTAAATATGCGGTACTGTCGGTCATAACTGCTACTTTTGTCATAGTTACTCCAAAGAAAGGGGGATACAGGAATCCTAAGTCCTACTAGTATAACCCTGTAATTGCATTTGGACGCGCTTTTCCTTGACCATCTGGCTGTTATCGGCTAAAATCTTTGCGCCTTCGGGCGATTGCTTTTTTAATGAAGCGAACCCATGTTTGAGACCTTATCTGGAAGACTTTCGCATCTTTTTGACCAGCTGCGTAAACGCGGCAAATTATCCGAGGCGGATGTAGATTCCAGCCTGAGAGAGATCCGCCTGGCGCTCCTGGAAGCGGATGTGCATTACAGTGTGGTTAAGGATTTCTTAGCCAGAATTCGCGCACGGGCTATTGGAGCGGAAGTCTCAAAAGCACTGAACCCGGGTCAACAGGTCCTGAAAATCGTCAACGATGAACTGGTTGCTACATTAGGCGAGCCCGCCGCCCTCGACCTTTCTGGCGACAAACCACGCATGCTGATGCTGGTCGGATTACAGGGTTCAGGTAAAACGACCACGGCGGGAAAACTGGCGAATTTCCTGCGCGATCGTGGAGAACGGGTAATGCTGGTACCTTGTGATCCGTACCGCCCGGCAGCCGTCGAACAATTGATCACCCTCGGGAAGCAAATCGATGTTCCTGTATTCGTCGAGGCGAATGTTGAGCCAGCTGAATTGGCTTTCCATGCGTACCTGAGAGCGAAAAATGGCGGTTTTTCCGTCCTTATCGTGGATACCGCCGGTCGCTCCCAACTGGATGAAGCCTTGATGTCTGAACTTCGGGACATTACAAAGAAGGTTCCGCCCGCTGAGGCTCTGCTTGTAATCGATGCGATGATCGGTCAGGAAGCCTTGCATGTGGCGGAAGGTTTCAGAGGAGCGGTTCCCCTGACCGGTTTGATCTTGTCAAAAATGGATGGTGATGCACGCGGCGGGGCAGCGATCTCCTTTCGATCTGTGACAGGTCTGCCGATCAAATTCATCGGGACAGGGGAGAAGATGGAGGCGTTGGAAGCTTTCCAGGCTGAACGACTGGCTTCACGCATCCTTGGCATGGGCGATATGATGGGCTTGATCGAGAAAGCTGAAAGTGCTTTCGATGAAGCTCAAGTCAGACAGCAATCGGAACATCTGGCCAAGGGTGAGTTCAGTTTGGAAGACCTGGTTGAGATGCTGCACTCATCAAAAAAAATGGGCTCAATGAGCCAACTGGTCGAAATGCTCCCCGGCGATATGGGACGAGCCGCCCGCAATATCCCGCCTGAGGAGATGGATCGTTCCACTCACCGAACGGAAGCGATCATCAATTCGATGACCCGCTCAGAACGGCGTGACCCGGATTTGCTGAACGCCAGCCGTCGTCGGCGAATTGCCAGGGGTTGCGGCCTTGAAGTTCAGGATGTGAATCGGCTTGTGAAGCAGTTTCGTGAAATGCAAAAAATGTTCAAAATGATTCAGAAAACAGGCGGACGAGGCCTGTCGCGTTTGTTCGGATGAGGTAAAATGTAGATGTGGCATGGATGCCTCGCTGCCAGAGAGATCAGCAGGTTGTTGCCAACAAAAAGTGTATTCAGCCCTGCATTAAGCCATCCTTTCGGCCCCTCAAAATGCGGATGCTGGTTACGACAGTTGAAAATAATAAATTAAGGAGAAACTTCTGATGGTTCGAATTCGTCTTCGCCGTACTGGGTTAAAAGGCCAGCCGTCTTACCGGTTGGTGATTGCAGACAAGGAAAGCCCTCGCGATGGGCGCTTCCTGGAAATTGTGGGTTCCTATAACCCTCGCACAGAACCTGCATCATTGAAAATCAAGGAAGATCGCATTTTCGAATGGATGTTAAAAGGTGCCCAGCCAAGTGAATCCGTGGCACAATTATTCAAGACTGCAGGCACTCTGGAACGCTTCGAGCGATTCAAAGCAGGGGAATCCATTGAGACGTTGCTGGCTGAAGCGGAAACCGCCAGGCTGGCGCGCACTCCTGCCACCAAAACAGGCAAGTGATTGTGACGATGAAAGCTAAAAACACTCCGTCACAAATCCTGGATGGTTCCAACCTTAGAGATCAGGATCCTCCCCGAGAGTCAGCATGAAGGAATTAATCGAATTTATCGCCAGATCCCTCGTTGATCATCCCGATGAAGTGGCTGTTAGCGAAAGTCGCCACGGCAACCGGGTGATGATGGAATTAAGCGTTGCCAAGGATGATATGGGCAGAGTGATCGGGAAGGGTGGGCGAGTGGCCAATGCCATCCGCACGATTTTGCGGGTTGCCTCCGAGCGTGAAGGATGTCAAGTGACGCTCGACGTGGTGGAACCGTAATCATATGCCCGGTGCCAAAGATCGACCGGCAGGCCCGCCATCTGCTGGCGGGTCTGCTTTCTTGATAGTAGGAAAGGTGCGCCGTCCCCATGGAGTCCATGGAGAGATGGTGGCGGAAGTCTATTCAGATTTTCCTGATCACTTCAAACCGCAACATGTCCTTTACGTTGGCGAAAAACATATAAAAGTTCTGGTAAGTAGCCAGCGTATCCATAATGAAGGATTGCTTCTTGGTTTGGAAGGAATAAATACTCCCGAGCAGGCGGGTAAATTTCGGAACCAGATTCTCTCGATTGCCAATTCCCAGGTACCGGTTCTTCCGGAAGGTGAGTACCATCATTTCGAATTGCTTGGTTTGGAGGTGATCGATTCAGAAGGCAAGCTGCTCGGCAATTTATCGGAAATTCTCGTGACTGGTGCGAACGATGTGTACGTAGTGACCGGTGAAAATGGAGGCGAGTTGTTGCTTCCTGCCATCCCGGAGGTCATACTGAACATCGATAAGGATTCAAGGATAATGAAAGTAAGGCTAATTCCTGGTCTGGTTGACACCAAGGAGTAAAAAACCAACCAATTATTATTCCCGGTTATCAACGAATGATATTTCTATCTTCCTATTGCTGAAGAATATTCATAATTCTACTTTGTGCGTGAACAATTTACTCCTGCAAAATGGGTACAACCAGGGATAATCGCTACTGGGTCGGCTTCAACCTTGTGAAAGGCATCGGGGCAGTTCGCCTGCAAGCCCTGTATGCCCATTTCGGTGACTTAGCCCTTGCATGGCAGGCTCCTGCGAAGGAGCTGATGGAAGCCGGGCTTAGCGGGAAACTGGCTGAACGCGTTCAACTGGTCCGTTCAGGGGTAGACCTGGACCAATACATTTCCAAGATCAATGCCCAGGGCATACAGATCCTGACATGGGATGATGAAGGCTACCCACAGCGTTTAAAGGAGATCGACCAGCCTCCACCTGTTCTGTATATCCGGGGCGAATTGATCCAAGAAGACTCCTGGGCTGTAGCGGTCGTTGGAACCCGGCGAGTCAGCGCCTATGGGAGGCAGGTGACTGAAGAACTTGCTTCTTTCCTGGCAACCAACGGCATAACCGTGGTTTCCGGATTGGCGCGAGGAGTGGACGCGATCTCCCACCAGTCGGCTTTAAAATCTGGAGGCCGGACCATCGCTGTGATGGGCTGCGGCGTAGATCGGATTTACCCGCCTGAGCATACCCAGCTGGCCAGCAAGATCGTTGCAAGTGGTGCGCTCATCAGCGACTATCCGGTGGGTACTCCTCCCGATGCATCCAACTTCCCTCCTCGCAACCGGATCATCTCGGGTCTATCGATCGCGACGGTAGTAGTAGAAGCAGGAGAGACCAGCGGTGCATTGATCACCGCCCAATTTGCAGTGGATCAGGGTCGTGAAGTGTTTGCCGTCCCGGGAAATATCCTGGCACCCCAGAGCAAAGGAACGAACCGGCTGATAGCCCAGGGAGCCCACCCGATGATATCAGCCAGTGATTTACTGGATGTTTTGAAACTGACCTCGGTAACTGAGCAGCGTGTGGTGAGGAAAGTTCTTCCAGCAGATGAGACTGAATCCAGGTTAATGGATGTCTTAACTCATGAACCCCTGCATATGGACGAAATCCGCAACCAGACCGGGCTTCCTATCGAGAGGGTATCCGCTGCCCTAGTCATGATGGAGCTTAAAGGCATGGTCAGGCAGGTGGGTGGGTTGAATTATGTCGGCGTCAAAGAGGAACGGAGTGGATACGAGGTTTAATTCCATGGATCACGCCTATGCGGTTGTCATGGCCGGAGGAGGGGGAACCCGCCTTTGGCCCATCTCACGAAGAGATCACCCCAAGCATGTTCTACCGCTGCTGGGGGAAAGAACCTTATTTCAAAACACCCTGGATCGTCTGGATGGGGTCATCCCCAATGAACGTGTTTTCATCGTGACCACAGTAGAACAAGTTGAACTACTTAAAGACCAGGCTCCTCAACTACCAGTCGATAATTTTATTGTTGAATCCATGCCACGCGGGACAGCTTCGGTCATCGGCCTGGCTGCTGAGGTGATCTCAAAACTCGATCCAGAAGGGGTGATGGTTGTTCTACCTTCTGATCATTTCATCCACGATCGGGGAAAATTCCAACAAGCCTTACAAGTGGCATATGAGACTGCAAGCAATGATTACCTTGTCACCCTGGGTATCAAGCCAACTTTTCCAGCGACAGGGTTTGGATATATCATGAAGGGCGCCGGCCTTACTCTTAATTTGGATCTTCCTGCCTATCATGTTACGAAATTTACTGAAAAACCTGACGAAGAAGAAGCCAGCCGTATGCTTGGGACTGGAGAATATTCGTGGAATTCTGGCATGTTCATCTGGCGCGCGAAAAACATCCTGAATGAATTCTCTCGTCAAATGCCAGATCTGAAGACTGCTCTCGACAGTATCGGTGCAACCTGGGGAAGCGCCAGGCAGGAGACAACCCTCAAATCCCTATGGCTTAATCTAAAGCCAGAAACTATAGACTACGGAATCATGGAAAATGCGGTAAATGTTGCCGTGGTGCTGGTGGAAGGAATGGGATGGACGGATGTCGGTTCCTGGGATTCGCTTTTTGATGTGATCACACCCGATGAACATGGCAATGTTGTCATAAATGGTGAAACGATAATCATAGACTCTCATCGTTCCCTTTTTGACTCAACCAGCAGGAAGAAACTAATCGCCGCAATTGGTGTCGATGATCTGATCGTGATTGATTCGGAGGATGCCTTGTTAATCTGTCATCGCGACCAGGCGCAGAAGGTGCGGGAAGTCATCGCCCGTTTGAAGGATTTAAAACGCGAGGAATACCTGTAAGGAGGTGTTGATTGGAAGCATTTTGCATGAAGTGCAAGACAAAAAGGGAAATAGTCGACCCTCAAGCGGCATTTAACTCTGCGGGAGCGCCAGTCACGCGTGGTACATGCGGTGTGTGCAGAACCACTCTTTATCGTATCGGGAAAACCGAAGCGCATGAAGGGATGGTCAAACCGGAAAAAGTGGAGAAGCGAAGCGGTAAATTTGTCATCGTCGAATCCCCGGCGAAAGCCAAGACGGTGGGAAGATTCCTCGGCAAGGGTTACACGGTGCGAGCCTCGGTGGGGCATGTGCGCGACCTGTTGCGATCAACTCTATCTGTGGATGTGGAGAATAACTTCACCCCGAAATACCGGGTTCCGAATGAAAAAAAAGTCGTCGTAAAAGAACTCAAGCAATTGGCGAAAGGTGCTGCGGAGATCTACCTGGCAACCGATCCAGACAGGGAAGGAGAAGCCATTTCATGGCATTTGATGGAAGCCGCGGCCATCAATCCAAAACTAGCCAAGAGGGTTGTCTTTCATGAGATTACCGAGAATGCAATCAATGAAGCCTTCTCAAACCCGCGGGCGATCAATATGGAACTGGTCAATGCCCAGCAAGCCCGGCGTATACTGGACCGGCTGGTCGGGTATAGCATCAGCCCGATACTATGGGAGAAAGTTCGCAGCCGTCTATCTGCTGGGCGGGTTCAATCGGTAGCCTTAAGATTGATTGTGGACCGGGAACGTGAGATCGATGCTTTCAACCCGGTGGAATATTGGTCAATCGGGGCGGAATTGCGCCCGCAAGGTCAAAAACAAACTTTCATAACCAAACTTGCAAAAATAGATAACAACGATCCTGTATTGGGAACCGAAGAAATTGTCAAACCTCTTTTGATCGACATGGAATCGGCACCCTATTCCGTTACCCGGGTTAAGCGTGGTGAGAGGAGGAGAAAACCATCTGCTCCTTTCATTACTTCCTCCCTTCAGCAAGAAGCCTCGCGTAAACTGGGTTTTACAGCCAAACGGACGATGGGGTTGGCACAGGGGCTTTATGAAGGCCAGGATGTGGGAGAGGATGGCACAACCGGTCTGATCACCTATATGCGCACCGACTCGACCAACATTGCTGACCAGGCGCGGGATGAGGTGCGCGCGTATATCGCCCAACGATTCGGGAACGATTTTCTACCGGCAATTGCACCAGAATATAAGAAGAAAGTGGCAGGCGCACAGGAAGCCCATGAAGCTATCCGCCCAACCTCCGCGCAGCGCGACCCTGACAAGGTAAAACCTTTCCTTGATCCGGCCATGTTCAAATTATATCAACTCATCTGGCAGCGGTTCGTTGCTTCGCAGATGGAAGGCGCCGTGTACGATACACTTTCCGTCGATGTTACTGGCAAAGGTTCTGATCATGAGTACACACTGCGTGCGGCAGGCTCTGCGGTCAAGTTTCCCGGATTTCTTATCGTATATGAGGAAGCGAAAGACGAGGACAAGAAATCTGAGGAGGAAGATGAAACGAGTGTCCGCATCCCGGCATCCATTGCGGAAGGTCAACAGCAGGAATTGGTGAGACTCATCCCGGAGCAGCATTTTACCCAGCCGCCACCGCGTTATTCGGAAGCCTCGCTTGTGGCAATCCTGGAAGAATACGGCATCGGGCGCCCTTCCACTTATGCTCCCACTCTAACAACCATTCAAAATCGCGGGTATGTGGAACGCGTGGATCGACGGCTTTTTCCAACCGATACGGGGATCCAGGTCAACGACCTGATGGTTCAATATTTCCCTGCGATCATCGATCTGGATTTCACGGCCCGCATGGAGGAGGATCTGGACAAGATCGCTGAGGGCCAGGCGGACTGGGTCAAGATCATCGAAGCATTCTACAAACCTTTTTCAGTCACGGTCGCCAGGGCTCAATCTGAAATGCCCGTGATCAAGACCGGACCAGAACCGATCGGGAGGGCTTGTCCGGATTGCGGCAAGGACCTGGTGATTCGTTATGGTCGATACGGCAAATTCATTTCCTGTTCCGGCTTCCCGGAATGCCGGCATACGGAAGCCTGGTTGGAGAAAATTGGCGTGATCTGCCCGAAGGACGGCGGCGATATCGTTTCCCGAAAAACCCGAAAAGGACGCATATTCTTTGGGTGTGCCAATTATCCCAATTGCGATTTCACATCCTGGAAGCGTCCGCTTGCCCAACCCTGCCCGAAATGCAAGGGGATGCTGGTGGTAGCCAATAAACGCGAAGCCCAATGTCTGGCTTGCGAAGAAACATTCCTACTGGATGATGTTGTCCCGGAGAACGCTTAGGAGGTTGAAATGATCTGGTTATACCTGGATCCAGGTTCAGGAAGTTTTCTTGTCCAGCTGTTGATCGCCAGCGCAGCCGGCGTGGTCATTTTTATCGGTGCAAGCTGGCGCAAGATCGCCCGATGGTTCAGGAAGAATAAGAGTGAAGAAGAATCCAGTGACGACGAAGACTCAAACGACTGATCTCGGCTCATCCTTTCGTGATCCGAGCGGATTTCTCTTCATCTGTGAAGGGATCCTGTATCGGCAAGTGAACCAGGCTTACCGGGAGGAATATTCCCGGTTGATGGAATCTGGTCTATACGAGAAACTGGTTAAGAGCGGTCTGCTTATTGCACACACTGAATCTACCATTCAACCTGCAGATGCGACCTTATATTACAAGGTGATTTGTCCGGAAAGAGTACCTTTTATTTCGTATCCATACGAATGGTCCTTCGGTCAGTTGAAGGATGCAGCCTTGGCGACCCTTTCCATTCAGAAGCGGGCGCTGAAACTGGGTATGTCACTCAAGGATGCCAGTGCGTACAATATCCAATTCCCAAAAGGGAAGGCGATGTTGATCGATACGCTTTCCTTCGAACAATACCAAGAGGGTGAGCCGTGGGTGGCTTACCGGCAATTCTGCCAGCACTTCCTGGCACCGCTTGCGCTGATGGCTTACAGGGATGTGCGACTAAATCAATTGTTGCGCATATACATTGATGGAGTTCCCCTTGACCTTGCCAGTAAATTGCTTCCCTGGCGCACCCGCTGGAACCTGGGTCTGGCAACTCATATCCATTTGCATGCCAGTCTTCAGAAGAGGCATGCGCATTCCGACCTGAATGTAGTACGCAGCGCGCAAAAGATGAGCAAAGAGGTGTTTCTTAACCTGGTCGAAAACCTCCGGACTACAATACGCAAGATGAAATGGAAACCCGCAGGGACAGAATGGGCGGATTATTATAAAAGCAATAATTACAAAGACAATGCATTCGAGCATAAGGAAATCCTGGTGGGGGATTGGCTGAAGAAGATCAATCCCAGGACCATCTGGGACCTGGGAGCAAATACCGGATTTTTCAGCCGGGTTGCCGGGCAAACCGGAGCTTATGTGGTCTCTGCAGATATCGACCCTGCGGCAGCGGAATTGAATTATCAAAAGGTCAAACAGGACGACGAGCAGAACCTGCTCCCGTTGGTTCTCGATCTCACCAATCCAAGCCCGCCGATCGGCTGGATGAACCGAGAGCGCGACTCCTTCCTCCAGCGAGGCCCGGTTGATGCCGTCCTTGCTCTTGCGCTGGTCCACCACCTGGCTATCTCAAACAATGTTCCCTTCAGTCGGGTTGCAGATTTCTTCACGAGCTGCGGGGAATGGTTGATCGTGGAATTTGTACCAAAGAGTGATTCCCAGGTGGAGAGGTTGTTGCGCAACAGGAAAGATATCTTTGACGAATACACGCGGGAGGGTTTCGAGAAGGCATTGGGGGAAAAGTATGCGATCCTGTCATCGAGTGCAATCCGGGATTCGGAACGCTGGCTTTATCTAATGAGGCGGAAATGATAATCACCGGATTATATATTGGTCTATTTCATGGGATTTGAGTGAATAAGCAGCCCTGGTTGGGTATTGGCACCCATTTTTGTACCAATTTTCGTGCATATAAACACCATGTAATTGGGAATAGGCTTAATTGATAAGGTTTTGTATAATGAGCGTGTTACTCGAAGGAATCAAAGGAGTTTTCCATGAAAATCCTTGACCTATTAAAGAAACCGTTTGTGGCAGCCGGGCTTGGTTTTATTTTAGGGTTGTTCATCGGCCTGGTGATACTGGGCTGGGGGGTATGGCCGGTGCAATGGACGAATGCCGATCCTTCTTCCCTGCGACCGGATCTGCAGGATGATTACCTGCGGATGACCATCGACTCGTTCGTCAGCAATCCGGTAAACGATCTTGCCATCCAACGGTATGAAGCCCTCGGCGCGGCTGGACCGGCGGTGCTCGAAAGAATTAAAGTGGCATATCCAGATCAGAATGCCATCCTTAGTTTTTCCAAGGTGGTTGAAATCACACCAGTCACTGCCACAGCCACCCCGGTCAGTGGAACTACGACTCCTGCCAAGCGCAGCGGTTTTTCCAGTTTTCTGATCATCGCTGGTGCGTTGGTCCTGTTTGCCGTCCTGGGTTTTGCCATCTATAAATATTTGCTGCCTCTCGTCCGGCATTCATCGTCCTTCAAACAGATAAACCGGGCACGCTCCATCACAAATCAGGCAGACGCAGCTGGTTATTCCTCGAAAGGCGAGGATCAGCCGATCGCACAATTCATGACCACCTACGTGCTGGGCGACGATCTTTTTGATGATTCATTCAGCATTGACTCGCCGTCTGGTGAATTCCTGGGCGAATGCGGTATAGGTATCTCTGAGACCATCGGTGTGGGCGAACCCAAAAAGGTGACCGCATTTGAAGTCTGGCTATTCGACAAGAATGATATCCAAACCGTGACCAAGGTTCTTATGAGCTCACGTGCTTTCAACGATGTTGCCACATTCCAACGGTTGCAGGCCAAGGGTGAACCATTCATGGTCGAACGCGGCAAACAGATCGTACTGGAAACAGCCGCGCTGCAACTGGTGGCGACTGCTTCCGACATGGAATATGGACAGGGAGCCCTGCCGGAGGAAAGTTATTTTGAGCGTCTGACACTGGAAATCGCGGTTTGGCCCAAGACCGTCACCCCCGCATAAACTATTCGGGCGACCTGATCAGGTCGCCCGATTTTTATCTAATTTCAATGATCTTAAACCTTATCTTCCCGTTCGGGGTTTCTGCCTCAACCAATTCACCGACCTTGTGACCCATCAAAGCGCTCCCGATGGGGGATTCATGAGAAATTTTCCCATCACGGGGAGATGCTTCCTGCGCGCCCACAATATAAAATATCTCCGGGTCGAAGCCATCCTCCTGGACTGTTACATGGGAACCTACTCCCACTGCATCTTTTGGGGTGTTTGCTTTTTCGACTATGATCGCATTTCGTAAAGTAAAGTCAAGTTCCTGAATACGCCCCTCAAGAAAACCCTGGTCTTCTTTTGCCTTGTGGTAGTCAGCATTTTCCGAAAGATCGCCCATTTGAATGGCATCGCGCAGGCGACGGGCCAATGCTTCGCGCTGGGGGCCTCGTAATTCACGAAGTTCGATTTCGATCTTTGCCGCACCCTCTGCGGTAAGGTAAATAAGTTGAGATTTCGCCATTTGGGATCTTGGGGGGTGTTAGGGTTTGAGATAGGGATCGTGAAGCCGGGCATGTTCATCGATGGCATACCGGTCGGTCATTCCAGCGATATGATCGCAGATGGTGCGTTCCAGCCCACGCTCCGGGATCCACTGTTGGACATGGTCGGGGAGGATTAGTGGTTCCTCCAGGTAGTCATTGAACAGGTCCGCGATAATTCGTTCTGCTTTTACCTGCATTCTCACCACGCGGTAATGACGGTAGAGATTGGTAAAAAGAAAGTCCTTTAATTCAAGATTGTGATGCTGCAGTTCATCTCCATAACCAACTACGTTGTGTTTCAACTTCTGGATGCCGACTGCAGACTTCGCCTTGCTTTTCTTCAGGCGGGCGTCGGTAGCATGGATTATGTCAGTCACGAGTAATCCAACCAGGTTGCGGATCATGCGGTGGCGCTCCAGGTCTTCCAGGAGGGGGCCAGTCCACTGATCTGCCTCGGTCAGAATCGCCCATAATGCAACACCATCCAGCATTTGCGGTGTGATCATACCAGAGCGCAACCCATCGTCGAGATCGTGGGTGGTAAAAGCCAGTTCATCTGCGAGGTTGCATATCTGAGTTTCGAGATTGCCCCGCAGGGCAGGGTCAAACTCGCCAGCATCTGCGAGATCGTATTCCGACTCATGTTTGACCATGCCTTCTCGCGTCTCCCAGGTTAGATTCAGACCGGGAAATTCCGGGTAACGCTTTTCGAGTTCGGTGACGATCCTGAGAGATTGCCGATTATGGTCGAAACCACCATAATCTTTCATTAAAATGCTGAGAGTATATTCCCCCGCATGCCCGAATGGAGAATGACCCAGGTCGTGAGCAAGGCAAATGCTCTCCACCAGGTCCTCATTTGCTCCGAGAGCCCGTGCAATAGTGCGACCGATCTGGGCTACTTCCAAAGTATGGGTCAGGCGGGTGCGGAAGTAATCGCCTTCAAAATTGAAAAATACCTGGGTTTTATACTCCAGCCGCCGGAAGGAGGTTGTGTGCAAAACCCGATCGCGATCGCGCTGAAATGCAGTGCGGTAGTCCGTTTCCTTTTCTTGGTAGGCGCGGCCTTTGCTGTTCTTGCTGCGAGCGCCATACACCGCCAGACTGCGATCTTCAATATCTTCCAGTTCCTGCCGGGAATACATCATTATCTCTCCATCATAGAAAAACGAGTGTATCGCAGGATTGTTCGACTGTCAACAATGCAAGAGGGTGCCGGTATTTTCCCCCAGCAGCGCATTACGCAAGGCACCTGGTTTCTGCCCGGAGAAGACCAGAATTTCGAGTCCTTGCACCTTTTCTGCCAAAGCCAGCATACTGGTGATTTTCGTTAACATGCCTCCGGTGACATCCGCGCCACTGCTCTTGCCGAGAACAGAGTTATACCCGGAAAGAACAGTAGGCGTGATTTCCGGGATGAGGCGTTTCCTGGCAGGAAAATCTTCCCACACTCCGGCTTCCAATCCAGCCAACAGAATCCGGCCGGGATGGAGGTGTAGAGCAAGATGGGCAAACAATTCCTCGGTGGATAGGATCGTTCCCCCAAGGACTTCGTCGAAAACCACATCTCCATAAATCACAGGGAGCAGGCCACGTTCCAGCGAAGTCGTAATAGGAGATAAATCCCAATAAACAACCTTTCGGTCGCGGGTGTGGACTGCTGATGCAGGGGAAATGGTAATTACTGGAAGACCAGCGTTGTTCAAAGCATCCACGACGAGGCGATTAAGCAGGGAAGCCTGGCGCCAGACCTCTGCAAAGCCATGCCATGCTTTTTGACCTGAAACACCATTGCGCGTTCCATACTCACTTGCCGGTTGATGTCCAAATGAGCCAGAACCATGGCCCAGGAGGATGTGCAAGTCAGGATTATCCTGTAACGTGCTGAATATCTGGCGCGCCAGATCATTCAATAGTTCAAGCCGGGGAGTGTAGGGGCGATCCTTGTCAGTGATTAAGGACCCGCCAAGTTTGAGAAATACCAACATGGAAAAAATGTAGCACGGTTCGCGACGGACGTCAAGAAGGTATAATCGAGTCAGATGAAACTGGATATCCATTCAGCGGTGGTAATGGCAGTAATCCTTACGCTGCTGGGTGCATTGCTCAGTGCCTGGAGTGGAATTCGCGCCATCCAAAAAGGGCGGAAGGTTACCTATTACCGCTTGAGCCGAAGGCAGGTGACGGTAGGATGGTGGACAATCGTTTTTGCCCTTGGATTGGTCGGTATTGCCTTCCTGTTGGGGCGTTTTGGAGAACCGGTTTCCTTTCGATATTTTCAACCCAGTCCATCATCTTCCCCAACATCAACCATATCGTTAACACCCACCATAAGCCAGACACCGACGATTTCATTAACACCCAGTATTTCACCGACACCCGAATTCAGTTACACGCCAACGGTCACTACGACCCCATTTCTCCCAATGGCGATAGAGGCCCAATTCGAGAGCATTATTACTCCCGACCCTGCGGCAATATTCAGCCCGTTGCTTTTTTCTCTTAATGTTATTAATTTCAGAGCAATCAGTCCACTGACAGTTTTTGAGAATCCTCTTAAACGAATTTATGTCACTTATTCCTACGATGGCATGACCGATGGAGTGCAATGGACTGCGATCCTGTACATGAACGGTCAGTTGCTAAAATATGACACAGGACCCTGGGAAGGGGGTACAGGGGGTTCGGGCCAGTACGATCTGATCCTGCCAGAGGAGCAATGGCTGCCCGGCATTTACCAGTTGCTTTTCTTTGTAGGAATGGACTGGAAAGTAGTCGGAGAGTTTCGTGTACTGGGAGAACCTTCCACTCCCACGGTCACGCAAACAGCCTCAATTACGAAATCTCCCACACTGACCCCCAGCCTAACGAGAACACCGTATCCCTCCTTTACGAGACATCCAACTGACACCCACTGGCCCAGCCCGACACCATAAAAAAAGATTTCAGAACAAGTTTTTATCAGTAAGAGATAGTTCTCTGGCGATCATTGCGGCCATGCGAGCATTATTATGCAGGAGTGCCAGGTTGGCGACCAGGGTCTTATTTTGAGTTAATTCTGCCATCCTAGAGAGAAGGAAGGGTGTAAGGGCTTGACCAACGATACCTTTCTCATGTGCTTCCAGCCGCGATTGTTGAATCGCACTATCCACATCCTCGCGGGGAAGAGCTTCTTCCTGAGAAAGGGGCTGGCAGACAAGCACAGCACTTTTCATCCCTAGCCCCCAATGCGCTCTGGCGTATTTGACAACCTCAACAGGCGAATCCAACCTGACGCTAACAGGCAATCCGCTCTGCCTCGAGTAGAAGGCAGGGAATTCATCTGTCCCAAAACCGATTACAGGTACCCCCATCGTTTCCAGATATTCCAGGGTTGCTGGCAGATCCAGGATGGCTTTTGCACCCGCGCACACGACAATCAGTGCTGTGTCCGATAGGGCTTGTAGATCAGCGGAGATGTCCATTGTTCCCACTTCATGGACGCCGCCGATCCCGCCCGTGGCAAAGACTTTAATTCCAGCATGCCAGGCGGCGAACAAAGTCCCGGCAACCGTGGTGCCTCCGCATTCATTCCTGATTATTGCTGTTGCAAAATCACGCCGGCTGATCTTGCGGGGGTTTGGCTCATTTGCCAATCGCTCCAGCTCCGCCTCAGATAGACCGATGCGAATCGTTCCATCCAATACTGCTACGGTTACCGGGATAGCACCATTCTCTCGTACGATACGTTCCATGGCTCGCGCTAGGATAAGATTTTCAGGGCGGGGTAAACCGTGGGTAAGGACCGTGGATTCGAGGGCGACCACAGGGGAGGATGGATCGAATTCCGGAAAAATTGCAAAACCATGGTGGGGGAGAGGGGATTCAGCCATAATGAGGATCACTCCGTCACTCTTATTGAAAGGTATGAATATCCAAAACCATGTCAGCGAATATATAATAAACCATTAAGCGAGGGCTTGGAAATTCAGGGCGGGGGAGGGTACTCTCGCAGAACGATTGTCCATTAAGTATATACTTTTTTTAGGATTTTGTATAAAAATCCTTTTCCTTTGTATTTGTGATCATCGAATAACCGTGATAAAAAAAATTCCTGGCTGGATTGCCAGGAATTTTGATTAACCAACCTATCGATAATCAAGCAACTACATTTTCATCAATCTGGCAGCGATAAGAAATATACCGGTTTGAGAGGCAGACGCTGTCGGGCTTCAAGACTTAATTTATCATAATTTCTCACCCAGAGATCGACAAAAGATTCCAGGTCGATCAAACGGATATAGGGATGAGAATGTGCGATCGCTTCTTCCTTAACTTGATTGGTAAAACCGCTTGATGAAACCAGGATCCCGTAATCATCCGGACCAAGAACCGCCACCAGCGCTCCCAGGCCTTCCTGGGTCATTACCTGACCCTTGTGACTCACATGCACAATGATCCGCGGTTCCTTCGCCCCGAGCGGATCGGAAAAAGCGAGAATATCGATTTGGCCTTTCTCTTTTTGGGGAGGGGCAACCCACACGACATGGTAACCAACCGCCTGCAGGAGGTCACAGGTTAAGGTTCTAAATTCCAATGCAGGCATTCCTTGAATATATTGATAAATTTGCTCCCAGGAATTTTCTTCAGCCTCATATTTGGTTATTGAGTTGATATAACGCAGCCGTTTTTCTTCATTCTCTTTCCAATCCCGGTATTGCCGGATCGCTTCTTCGAAGAATTGCTCTGCGTCAAGAAACTCCTTGCTTGCCTTCCGACCTTTATCGGTGATATACCAGCGACCCTTTCGGGTTTTTACCAACCAGCCGGCTTTAACCAGGGGGATGGTGGCAACCCGGATCAATACCTCGTATCGCGGCGAAGTGATCGCAAAAGGAAAATAACCTCGTTCATATTCAGATAATTGTGAGGAATTTCTTACATGTTCGAATATTTCATGAACAGGCAGACCATCGGGCTCGAACCACAACAATTCAAAAACCCGTCGTAAGATTTCTCCCATTCTTTGTGTTGTGATATCAGGCATGATCCAAATCCTCTACCTTAGAACGGAATAAATCTCCTGTGATACGCATTATTTTCTGTGAAGGTATTATAACGAATACCAAATGCTTTTACGAGATATCGACCGGCGGGGAGGGCGGGGGGTTAATCCAGGTTTACGAAGACATGCCGATCAATTTGGCAGAAACCCATATTTCTCCCGGGTCTGTCGGGTGTAATCCCTGACAAGCGCATCTGTGATCGAATTTTTACCCCCCATGATCAGATAGCCCGGAGCCCAGTAATCGTTGGAAAGATTCTCCTGCTTATAAGGAGGAAAATCCTCAAATAACCGTTTGGAAGTCTCTTTTCGAATTATGGAAATATGGTCGATCAGTGCGATCGTTGGCGGGATGCTAGCCACCCATTGGAGGTAATCCGATTTTACATCCAGCTGTTCTAGCCGCCATCCGTAGGAGGTGTATATCTCCTTCATGCAGTCAGTAACGAGTTTCACTCGATCCGTGGTCAGGTGATGGGAACCAAAGCGAGGGACCAGCAAGCATGAGTAGGTGAGATTGTACAGACCATCAGAGACAGTCTCAAAGTGAATGGCCGCGTGCTTGTAATCTTTCTTTTCCATTCCAGAAATAGTATGCAAGTTTTCTTCCGATGCCTGATATGTCTCTATATCGCCAAAAAGTCCTGCCAACGGAGGTTGTTCGAAATTTTCTTGCAGAGATTTTCCATTCAGGTGGGCGTTGATAAATTGGTTGAAGGTATAACTGGAAGACCCAATTTGCATGCCATCAATCTCGGCATCGCATTTGGGTGTTTCAAATCGCTTCCAGGTTGTGGATTTACAAGAAGCGCTTCCACCCCGGTTCGATTCTCCCGAAGATAAAGCCTTGATCCGGTTCTCGTTCCCACCCGGAAGAAGGAGGGTGCTGGCCAGATCACTGGTCTGTTTGCGAACAATGGAAAATGGAATTTTTGAATCGAAGACCAGGGCAAGTATCACTCCTACAGCGACAACTGTCGCATACAGTGCATACTCTGTCTGCGTGGACTCCAATTTAATATAACGCATCAAGTCTGACTGGTTCTTCGTGTCCCAAACTTTGGAAATGACCCGGTCCACTTCCTGGACAGATACTTTCGACAGCTGACCTGAATAGGACCAAAGGGTTTGATTTTGAATAAGAAGAACTTCCTGGGCTGAGGATTTTTCAATTAATCTGGCAAGCTGCCGGGTAGCAAGGGCTGCATTCCTGGTCCAATGACGAGATGCATTTTCTTCACAATCCTCGGTGAGATCGATTCTATTTGACGATAGGCCATCAGAATCGGATCCAAAGCCTAGTGCGGTCAGCAGGTTGTTCAGAAGCAATGGTTTACGCAGGAACTTCCACGGTTGAATAGCCTCCAGATCGGAAGGAGGTTCCTCTTTGGAGATGATCACTATTTCAACGGTTGGATTCAACTTGCGCAAGGCACGACCGAGATCCAGCACCCGCATCTCCCCCATTTCCATGTCAAGGATGGCCTGCTTGCAATCCTCGTGTTGTTTCAGGTAAGTAATTGTCCTGGAAGCATTGGCGAAATGCTCGCAATTCGAATATTCTTTAAGGCTATCGCTGATCAATTCCCCCAGATCTGATAGGGGTGTAACCACAAGGATAGAGGGCTTGTTCAGGGGAACCTTCGAAATTTGCAAGGAACCTTCATTATTTGTGGTCATGGTTGCCTCCAAGAAATCCGGGTAACACTAACACATTTTTCTATTTTGTGAATCGAAAATTATTATTTATCTATGTAAATTTATTCTTGTTATAAACAATATTATAACATAGCATATATATTAGCATATATCTTGGAATTTTACAATACAGTTATCTATTCATAAATAGGAAGAAGAAGTACATATATTATTACTATATATAAACAGAATTTTCGATTAACATATTATAAATTAGTTTGTTGTTGTTAAATAAATATCGTAAACATATTGTAAAGTAACACTTATAAAACACAGTATATCATTAAAAATATTTATAACACATGATAATGATTTTATACATACCATTTGTGTTAGAATATTATGTGACATTTTATAAATAGATTTTTCAATCGAAAAAAAATAAATTTGGAATATTTTGTTCAAAAGGGATTTCCAATACCACTTCAGGCACCAATCATGAAAAATAAATAAATTAGTCACCTGCTAGAATTCATTGGAAAAATCTTAAAATGGACTTATCCCGATTTACCGACCTGATGGACAAAGCATTCCTTGAATTTAGAATCAAGCAAACGCGGCAGCGCCTGTCGGTCTCCCTTAATAGTTTTGCCAGTTTCCTGGATTTCAGTCCTCCCATCGTAAACCAATGGTTGAATGGTAGTCGTCTTCCAACAGAGACCAATGTGGAACGAATGATTCCAAAACTGGTCGAACTTTTGGATTTGGAAGTCTATGACATTCTCGGCATCCCCCGTCCAGACACCTATTTTCAGCAAATAAGTGAGATCTGGCCCAATCTCTCGATGGAACATCGAAAGTCCCTTACTGAATTAGCAGAGAAATATATGAAGGGAAAGGAACCTGATGCTCAAGTCAATCAGCCACCTTTGCCATTGAAAGAACTTGTGGAACATGGGTTTACTGGTGAAAATCCTCCACAGGTCGATTCCGTTACTGCGGTAGAAACAAAGCTTGAAGAATCAAAACAGGGGGGTGATACGACTTCAGCGCCCGATGCTGCACAACCTCCAACTCCAACCCCAAATTCGCCTCCAACTGAAACCCCACTAACAACTTGAAATAAAGAGATCAAGTTGCAAGAAAGAATCCGGGTCAATTATAATTACCGTGGAGGGTGAGTTTCACGGAATAGGGATGCTTTGGTTGTGAAGACACACCAATACCTGTGAGAATGTGACCTGAGGGTATTTTCGAGGGAAGAATAATGGGAGCCAGACTCGTAAACGTAGATTTCCACTGTCATACAATATTTTCAATCGATTCCCTCACCCGACCTGAATATCTGATTTCATCTGCGCACAAGCGGGGACTTGATCGTGTGGTAGTTACCGATCACAACACGATCGCCGGGGCAGTTGCCGCGCATACCCTGGATCCCGATCTGATCATTGTTGGTGAAGAGATAATGACCAGGAACGGGGAAATCCTGGCCGCTTATATGACTGCGGAAATCGCTCCCGGACTTACGGCAAAGGAGACGATCAAACGTCTCCGGGACCAGGGAGCATTCATCAGCATTTCACATCCATTCGATTCCCATCGGAGTGGATCCTGGCGGAGAGATGATCTGCTGGATATTACTCCGTTGGTGGATGCAATAGAGGTCTTTAATGCGCGTAGTATAAAAGCGGGATCAAACCGACTAGCCAGGGAATTTGCTGTCCAACATCGACTGGCGGGAACGGTTGGATCCGATGCCCATTCTGCGGGTGAGATTGGCGCAGCCTGGTTGCAGCTTTCTTTCTTTTCGGATGCGGATTCACTGAGGGAGGTTATCGGCCAAGGAAAAGTTCAGGGTCACCTTTCACCATTTTGGGTGCATTTCTACTCGCGCTTTGCCCACCTCTATAAAAAGGTTGTATAATACGCCCGATGGGGCGGTGGCGGAATTGGCAGACGCTGCGGACTTAAAATCCGCCGGTGGTGACACCGTGAGGGTTCGACCCCCTCTCGCCCCACAAAATATGGCTCTTTAGGGGAAATATCGGCTAAAAACCCTTTATATGGGGGCACTTGGCACACCCAAAAGGAGTGTGCTTTATGTTTTTAAAAACCGACAACCCGCGGACTATTCAAGTTTCTAGGGTCGATGATTACCTGGTTTCCTGGTTGGAAGCATTCCTCATCGATCGTAAATCTGGAGGCCTGGCTGAAGGGAGTTTACGTTTTTATCGTCAGAAACTTAAACTGTTGGCAGACTTCTGTGATGCCCAAGCAGTACAAATGATTAATCAAATAACACCTTCTTTCCTTCGCCAATATCTGCTGGTCCTCGAAGAAAGAGGACATAATGCCGGCGGGAGACATGGCGCTTTTAGGGCGATGAGAGCATTTTTCTTATGGTATGAAGATGAAGTTGAAACAGAAGGATGGTCTAATCCTATCCGAAAGGTGAAAGCTCCTAAAGTTCCACTTGAACCATTGGAACCGGTTTCCTTTGAGACAGTGGCACAGATGATCAAGGTTTGCCCGCATAATACTTTCACTGGTGATCAGGATGCTGCAATCCTACTTTGCCTGTTGGATACAGGGGCAAGGGCCAGAGAGTTTCTATCCATCAATCTCGATGACATCAACCAGGCACGCGGGGACATTCTTATACGCCAAGGGAAGGGGCATAAACCTCGTACTGTCTATATTGGAAAACAGTCCAAACGTGCGTTGAGAAGATACCTTGCATCGAGGAATGATCAATGCCCTGCGATATGGGTCACACATTCGCGCTTTGGATCTGACAGGTTAAGTTATTATGGTCTTAGAGAAGTGCTTTCTCGGAGAGAAAAAGAAGCCCGTGTCGAAGAACCTTCTCCTCATGATTTCCGCCGTGCCTTTGCACTTTCTATGCTTCGAAACCGCACGGATATTTTCACCCTAGCAAAACTAATGGGGCATGAGGGGATCACGGTGCTTCAGCGATATCTCAAGCAGACTTATCAGGACACAGAAACCGCCCATCGTCAGGCCGGCCCAGTAGATAACTCAGAGTTATTTACATTACATTAAATGGAAATGTTACCTTAATAATCAGTGCTTCTTCGGTAGATGGTTTTCTTCTTCGCCCGGTGAGAATCCAACTATCTGCGTTCTAACTTTGGAGACTAATACTCTTACAAACTTCCCATCTCATTGGGAGCGACATATTTCCCTCCTTTGAGGAAGGTACTATTGCAAAGTGTGTTGGGGGTCGTTGTACATTATCTTTTGAAATGATATACTGAAAGGAAGGTTTATAAACTTTTAATCGCCAAAGGTTGGATGAATTCAAAGCTTAAATATTGCCGAAGGGGATAATAACTTGCACAACAACATTTTCAGGTTATAACATCACCGATCGAATAAATCGCCTTGCGATGGCTGACTATTTAGTTGGGCCTCCCTTTGAAAAAAAACTTGAGATAAAAATGAAGAATATACATATTTCACAGAAATATATTTCATTCTTTTTTTTATGGTTCTAGTCTTGATAGTTCTAGCGTGTGGCAGTAATACTAGTCCTGGGTTAGTGTCAACTTCCGTATCATCGTTTCCGAAGAAGGATACTCAAATAAACAAACCAAATCTACCGGAATCTTCGGTATACATTGCAACGCCAAGTTTAATAGTAACTTCTGTATACACAGCAACTCCAAGTCTAACGGAAACTACAGTATTCACAGCAAGCCCAATAGCAACGGCTGACCCGTATATGTGGATAGGGGGCGACTGGCCTGAAGGAATTTGGGGTTATATTTTCAATCCCGACAAAGGAGCGCGCGGAAATTTAAAGGTCTTTATCAGAGAACAAAAAACGTTGATCTTTGAGATTATTGGCGCCGCTAACTGCCCATCCATGCCAAGCGGACAAGGCTATCTCGTGCGATATCCAAATGGAAATGAAGAGTGGAAAGATCGTCGAGCAATGGAAAACAACGAACTATTTATTCTCAAGGATGAGTTAACTAATACTTTTAGAGATTTTAGTTGGCAGTTCTACCCATGTCCCTAAAAAGCATAGATGGAACAAGTGGACGGTGGATAATGTTAATTGTTTCAAATCGATATATAAAATCATTTCAATATGATAAGGAATCTGACGCATTGAGTCCATTGAACAACTTTGGCTGAGAATTATATATCTCGGAAAAAGAGAGAATACCAATTAGCTTTTTCTTCTGCGGCCACTTGGGTTTGGTTAGTAGTTGGTAAAAGAGGTAGAAATGTCAAACATGATGCGTTGTGATTATTGCGGCCTGCTGCAGGATGAACCAGTCGGGGTGAAATCCTGTGCTCGCTGCGGCGGGGAATTACGATTCGAAAAAAAGCTCCCTAAAACCGGGGCTGGATACCTGAATGTTCAGCTGGAGCTTGATCAGGTGGCTGCACCTGCCGGTCAGAATGTCGAACGTTACCTGCTCGTTACAATCCGCACTCCGAAGAAAGTCCCTCCGGGGGAGATGCTGCCGGCCACACACAACCGCCCGCCAATCAACTTCACTGCAGTACTGGATGTATCGGGCTCGATGCGTGGTGAAAAACTCGATCAGGCCAAGCAAGCCGTTCGATTGGCTGCACATTCCCTGCGCCCTGGGGATGTCTTTTCACTTGTTACATTCAACAGTGATGTCACCTGTCCTTTTGAACCCACCTTGGTGGACGACAAGACAGGCTGGGCAGTCGAAGCCTGTCTGAGGACCATCCATTCCGGCGGGCAGACTGCCCTGGATGGCGGTCTGAAACTCGGCATCAAGAAGGCGCTTGTTCATAAACTCGATACAAATTTAGTGATGCTTCTTAGCGATGGGCAGACAAATGTTGGCGAGGAGGACCTGGAAGTTATCGGTAAACATGCCCAGCAGGCGCGCCAAAAAGGGATGCTGGTATCCGCTCTGGGGATTGGAGGGGACTACAATGAGGCCTTGCTGGCTGAGATCGCCACCCAGGGTGGGGGGCGATTCTATCATGTTCAGAATGCCAACCAAATCCCTGTGTATGTAGCCGGTGAACTTGGAGAGGTAGCCATGCTGGCTGCCAGGGATGCCAGGATCCACCTTGAAATCCCGGCTGGAGCCACACTGGTACCGATCTCAGCGGCCTACCCGGTGGTGCAGTCTGACGGAGACGCGGTTGTCTCCGCTGGCGATATTCCTTGTGAGACCGAGCTGGAGATCCCGCTGCGGTTGGCTCTTGTAGGAGGTCGCGCTGGATCAAAGTTGAGCATTGAAGGCCGGCTGACTTTCCGCTCACCGGCAGGACATGATCTGGAGGTCCCGCTCAACCGCGTGACAGTCCGGTTCATGGCAAAGGGCAAGTTCGATCTGCGGGAGGGAGTGGTCGCTCCGGTGGTCGAACATGTTCTATTGCAGATGAGGGCTGCCAGTGTATTAGGCCTCGCACGTTCCATTGCCCGTAAACCGGAGGAGAGGGAACAACGGGCTAGAATTTCCCTTGAAAGCATGCGCGATTATGCATCCCTGTTGGGAGATGAACGAGCAGAGCAGGAAGTCATGAGGATTGAGGAACGCTTCTACGACCTGAATGCCAGCCCTGTTTCGTCCAAGAATGCTGTTGCGGATGCTTTTTATACCCAGCGCAGTAGTAAGAAGTTTGGTAGCAAACCATAAGGGTGGGCAGGAACTGATATGAGTAACAAGATATCTTCCAGAATATCGAAATCCGATTTTTTGCTCTACTGTGAAGCGCCGCGGCACCTTTGGGCGAAGAAACACGGAATGTTCGAACCGCAGCTCTCTGAATTTGATCAGCATCTTATGAATGAAGGAGGCAGAGTCGAGGCCCTTGCACTTGAGTACCTCTCCAAGACTTATATCCCCCAAAGTCCTGGTGAAGAATTATTATGGCAACAAACCTTCAGCGATGGACAATATGAAGCCCGATTGGATGCCATGGTGCATAAAACCAGCAGCAACAGTTACGATCTCTATGAGATCAAGAGCTCTACAAAAGTGGATAAAGAAAACGAATATGATGTCACCTTTCAGGCCGCCATACTGGAAAAACAAATAAAAGTCGATAACTATTACGTCTTGCACCTGGATAAGGAATACAATCGGTTGGGTGACCTGGATCTTTCTTCTCTTTTCATTGCTGAAGATGTCTCGGATAAAGTCGAGGACCTAAAGCCTGAAGTTTTGCTCATGCGGGAGGAAGCACTGAGGGTGGCTGAGCTAAAGGATTCTGATGAAACAGAGGCCTGTTTATCGCCAAAAGATTGCCCCTGCCTGGGGATATGCCACCCGGATCTGCCCGAATTTTCGATCTTCGACATCCCCCGTCTGTCTCGAATTAAGAAACTTGAGTTATTGGACAAAGGAATCCGGGCTGCGAAGGATATTCCATCAACCTTTGATTTGAACGATAAACAGCGGTTGGTGGTCGAGCGCGCCAGGAAGAATACAGAATACATTGACCGGTCCTCTCTCAGGGCGGAAATGGATGATCTTCAATACCCGCTCTGGTTCCTGGATTATGAAACCTGCATCTCCGCCATTCCTCAATATGAGGGCTACCATCCCCAGCAGCAGATAGTCTTCCAGTATTCTTTGCATCGTCTTGATAAACCCGGGGGCGACTTGAAGCATTTCGACTATATAGCTATCACATCTGACGATCCATCGTGCTCTCTGCTCGAGCACCTGTCGGCGGATCTTGGCCCTTCCGGGACGGTGATTGTCTGGAACAAGACCTTTGAAAAGACCATGAATAAGGGAATGGCCGGCTTGCATCCGGAATACGCGAGGTTCCTGGATGATGTAAATGCAAGGATCTATGACCTGGGGGACATCGTGAACCTGGGATATTATCTACACCCGGGATTTAAGGGCAGCTGGTCGATCAAGAATGTGCTCCCAGTAATGGTAAAAGAACTGACTTACGAGGGGATGGAGATCAACAAGGGAGACCAAGCTAGTATGGCCTGGTGGAACATCACTTTCGGTAACCTTGAGGATCGTGAAAAGGAAATTCTGGTTAAAAATCTAGAAAAATACTGCGAACTGGACACCCTGGCGATGGTGGAAATTACCAGCAAATTTCAATCCTTAGGATCGAGTAGTTCGTAGGATTTCGATAGATTAAATAGAAGTAATTCGATGTATGATTATGGTGATAATTTGCGACGGGATAGGGTCTCTTAGCAAATGCCGGTTTTTATCCCTATTCTTCTGAGGACTTATAGTGGGAAGATTTGATCACCTAACCTAATAACAACGAAGAACACCGATGGTTCGGCAACAGAACTGGCTAAAAGGTCGTCTTCTAATTTCTGAAGGAGAAATAAATATGAAAACACGTTTCACAGCGAATGTTCTTAGACTCTTGGTCATATTCATTTTTGTTATGGGACTTTTTTCCGTCCCGCGAATTACTGCCCAGGCAGAGGGATTAGGGGCAATTTCAGGGACTATACAAAACGAAATTGGAGAACCTCTTGAAGGTATCCCTGTGAATGCCCAAGATTATGAATCCGGAATTATTGTCAATGCTGTCACAGACTCCACTGGTTTTTATACAATATCAGACCTGCCGATGGGAGATTATTGCGTCTATAACATGTCTGCTGGGTATTACAGCGGAACTTACAATCGCGCTTATAGTTGTGGCTCCTCATATCGAGTGACGGTCGTTTCCGGCCAAACCACCGAGAATATAGATTTCAATCTCGAAACGTGGGGAGTAATCTCTGGGACTATCAGGGATATATATGGAAATCCCATCGAAAATGCTGATGTTGCTGCTGAGGGAATCTATCCAAATACTGGCGGAGATTCTGAAAAAACTTTAGCTGATGGGAGTTATAGAATAATTGTGAAAGCTGGGGATTATAACGTTTATACTGAAGCGCCTACTTTTGCAAGTCGATATTACCCCAATGGATATACTATGTTTGAAAAGAGTTTGATCACTGTAAACCGCGCAGAAGAGATTACCGGAATTGATATAACTCTTGAGGCAGGGGGAACTATTGCCGGGACAGTTTTGGATGAAGACCAAAACCCGGTTCCCGACACCTGGGTTTGTGTGTCTAAATATGCAACACCCGGATATGAGTATGGTAGGTGCAATAAAGTAAATGAGGATGGAACCTATTCTATTACCGATCTGGCTCCCTTCAGTACAATTATTGGTGCTTCTACAAATACACCTGGTTATGATCCCATCAACTATAACGGGGTCGCAGAATTACGACTGGCAGAGGAAATATTACTTACTCCTGGGATTACCATAACGGGAATCGATATCATCTTACCCTCGGAAGCACCCAAAGGTTCGATCAGTGGTACCGTGCGCGATGCTTCGGGTAATCCCATCCCAAATTTGTTTGTTTGCATTCTTGATCTCCATTTTCGCTGGTGCGGAAATACAGATTCTGCAGGGACCTACACGATTACAGGGGTACCCGATGGGGATTGGATTGTTGTTACCTATGATAATATTATTTGGCAGCCTATATATTATCCTAATACATATGATAGTCCCCTGGCAGAACCTGTCCATGTTTCAGCTGGTCAGAATACCCCGAGTATTGACTTTACCTTTGGATTGGAAGTCCCCAACGCCTCGTTTGGCGTCAGAGCGAATGTCGAACAAGTGCATGCCTGGAATTTCGCTTTGGATAGCACTCTCACCTTGACGATCGATGACCCGAGCACTCCGATAGATCCAGATTATTCAACTTCACAAATCGTCAATGAAGTTCCCGAAGATCCCAACTCGACCTATGTGTATTTCGATCTTAATGGAATTTATAATATATATGCTGGGAATGTCGTTACACTATCCGACGGTTTTGTGACGAAGACACTGACGGTCACAAACCTCATCATTATCGGTTTTGATAATGGAAATGGTAAAGTCTCAGGTAGAGCTCAACCCGGTGCTCGTATCGAAGTATTTGCCTGTGATCAAGGCTGTACGCCTCGATATGTTTATGTAAAAGAGAACGGCTGGTGGCTAGCAGATTTTGCCCATCCAGGTAGCGAATCAGATGAACAAGACACATTGATTTTCACACCGGGCATGTGGATCGATGCACAACAGGTCAACTCTAACAATGACCGGACGATTTTTGGCCTGTCAGCACCCTCTCCAAGCTTCCAGGTCACTATAAGTGGCGGCGATTTGATTTCGGGTTACAACTGGCCTCTCGGGGAGATGGTAACCCTGAGAATCCATCAGCCCGGGACACCGGCGGAAAACGATTATATTTCCACACATGAAGTCTTTTTACCTGAGTGGAGCCCTGACCAGACCAGGACTCAATTAGATTTTGAATTATATGGTGTCTTCGATATCCTGCCTGGGATGGAAATCACCATGACTGACGTGGTCACAACAAAGACAACTACTGTCTCAAACTTGTTGACTACTACGGTAAATGTGGAGTCGGATATTGCCTCCGGTGTCGCGACTCCAGGAGCTAATCTTGATATATGTAGTGTGGTGGGTAATACAAGTTCCGGATTTCGCAGTACTACCGCTGACGAGAATGGTAACTGGTTCATGGATTTTAGCAAGCCGATTGTATCAAACGAACAAGACGAACACCCGGCAACCATTGACCTCACTTATGGTTTTTCTATTGTTATGCGAGAATGGGACAATGACGGTGACATTCAATTAAATGGTCAGGATATCATGGATAAATATACTTTAGACCACGATCTGGATGGTATCCCAAATTATTATGACAATGCCCCGGAAAAATTCAACCCCGATCAACTAGAATCTGACGGCGATGAGTTGGCAGATGTGATCGATCCCTGCCCGGCGGATGCCTCCAACACCTGCAATACCCAAGGCTCGGCTTCCAGTGCTATAGGGATGGAGGGCGGCACGCTGACCACGCAGGACGGAACGGTTACCATGCAGGTTCCACCTGCGGCTCTTACGGATCCCATCTCGCTTTCCATTACCGACACCGGTGGCGGTTACCAGGTCACTACTGACTTGGGCCTTGTAGACAGTGCAGTGACCGCGGTGATTGGACCAACCGGGACGCAGTTCAGCACGCCTGTCACCCTTACCTTCTATTGGCCAGAGGGTACGCCGGATGAAAGTGACCTGATCCTTTTCAAGGACGGGGCAATCATCGCCGGTCCCTGCGGCCAGGACTTTGAGCATTGCAACATGGATACCAACACTTTCATCGTCTCAGTCGACAGCTTATCTTCCTTTGTGATAGGGATGATAGCTAATCAACCCCCTGAGATATTGAGCGTAAATACTCCTGTCGAGCCTCAGCCGGCTGGTACGAACATCACGGTAAGCACCACTTTTTTCGACCCTGATCTCAACAATACCCACAATGCAGTCTGGGGCTGGGGAGATGGATCAAGCACTACTGTAATGGGATATGAGAGCGATGAGGTCGCAGGGCATGTTTACACAACCCCTGGCGTGTATACGATAACTGTCTCAATAACCGATGCTGCAGGTGAAACCGATGAAGGCACCTCTGAGTATATCGTGATCTATGACACCGCTGCAGGCTTCGTCACTGGCGGTGGTTGGATCAACTCGCCTGCAGGGGCATACACCGCTGCTCCATCCCTGACTGGTAAGGCCACCTTCGGCTTCGTTTCGAAGTATCAAAAGGGAGCGAATGTTCCTACCGGTAACACCGAGTTTCAATTCAAAATGGCCGGTCTCAACTTCAGCAGTACATCTTACGATTGGTTGGTCGTGGCTGGAGCAAAAGCACAATATAAAGGTATCGGCACGATTAATGGGGTTGGCAGTTACCACTTCATGCTGACTGCCATTGACGGTCAGGTCAACGGCGGTGGTGGTTTGGATAAATTCCGCATCAAGATCTGGGATGCCTCCGGCCATGTGACCTATGACAACCAACAAGGTGCCAGTGATGATGCCCTACCAGCGACAGCCATCCAAGGAGGCTCAATCGTTATTCACAAGTAGGAGAATTGTTCAGGCCGAATTGTAACCGGACGACTGCATAGAGGTCGTCCGGTTATCCTTATGATCCTATCTGTAATCAATATTACAAAGGAGAATTTGAAAATTCGTTGTAAACTATTAGTATGTCCAAACCGGTATCTTAGGTGGTATTCGACACCCAGAGGACTATATCAAAATCCACTATTTTCTATCGCCGAGCGCACCATATATATAGGAAATAAAGCCGAAAATAACTCCAAAATGCCAAATATGGGATCATGTAAACAGGGGATAAGGATCTGGACGTAAAAGCCGTTAGGTAAAAAGAAATCTCTTCCCTGTCCTGTGACGGGATCTAGAAAATTAGTGGAAAACGCGTAAACGATACCACGTAGACTACTAATGGAGCCCTTATCAGGACAAGTGTTATACTTTCATGATCAGATCTTGTCTACCTAGAAACTGTGTTTCAAGAGGATGGACCTTATAATGAAAAGACTCTTGCCTTTCACCGTTCTGATTCTATTCTTTTCAGCTTGCGGTCCTGGCCAGCTATTTGGCCCCAGTGTAACCCCTTCACCGACTTGGACTAATACGCAGACTTTAACACCCACGGCCTCTTCCACATTGACTCCAACCTTGACCCCTTCCTTAACTTCAACACCCACCCTGACCCCTACCCCAAAACTGCCAGTATTACAGGCGACAGGCATGCCGGCGCTTTCAGCTATCATCAGCCCTGAGAACAGCGCAAAGGTCGTGCAGATCGCGCGTTGGGGGATGGGTAACGTGAATAATATGGTCTTCAGCCCGGATGGACAGCACCTGGCGGTGCCATCCTCAATAGGAATTTACATCTTCCGCGTGAGCGATCTCACCCAGGAAAGCCTATTCGAATCAGAGCCAAATATCCCGGACCTGGTCTATTCTCCGGACGGAGCCTCGTTGATATTTGTTTCAGGGGATTCGATCAAGATATTGGATATTGCCACAGGGCAGGAAATAAAAACCCTGCGCAAACAGGGTACAGGTTATATCGTTACCAGCGCCCTATCGCCAGACGGCAAGGTCATTGCAGTAAGCTTTACCGATTGTTCACTCAGGCTGTGGAATATGCAGACCGGGGAAGAGGTGCGAAAATTCCTGCCGATTGGATTAAATGACTGTCATACAACAAGCAGGGTCTCTTTCTCAGCGGACAGCAGCACATTGGCAGCCAGTAGTTACATATTCGGTCGTGGCGGTACATCCTATGGCTTGCTGAGGGTGTGGGATATCGCCACCGGGAAATTACGTTATCTTTATCAATCAACATCGGACCAGTGGGTCTACGATGGAGTTTTTGCCCTCTCGCCGGATGGGAATATCCTGGCAATAAGGGTTGAGATGCTCATTATCCGGGATATTGGAGGTCAGAAAACAATCCGGGAATTTAACCCACGGGAGATCCCCGGAGCAACCCTGGCTTTCTCGCGGGATGGGAAAAACCTAACCGATGGGACCGGGATTTGGGATACCGGGACATGGAATAAAGTGAGGAATCTGAACGGGGGGAGTGTGCTTTCCCCAGACTGGAAGCTATCTGCATCCTTTGGCAACTCAGCGATTGCCATTTGGGATGCCTCCACCGGCGAGGAACTCCGGTCAAGGAGTTGGACCTCCTTGAATGTATCCAACCTGTCCTTCTCCCCGGAGGGCCAGTTCCTTGTCTCCGACACCCGTTATTGGAATATCCTTACTGGGCAAGAAACAGTCTATTCCTATCTCAATGATGCGAGCAGGGTTACGTTTTCACCGGATGGGAGGACTATCGCCGTCCTAAACTATCAAAGTGTCAGTTTGATCAATAAAATTACCAGTCAGGTTATCCACACACAGGAAAATTTCCCTTATGGAGATTTCACCGATTTCTTTTTCTCTCCTGACGGGAAATTCGTAATCGCAGGCGGATACTCCAGCGGGGTCTATACTTTGGAGGTAGCCACATGGAAGACACATTTCATGGGTAGAATCCATGGAAACTGCGTGGCCATGTCTCCTGATGGGAAACTGCTAGCTTATGGTCTGTCGTGGTACTCTACTTATGGCTTTATCGAGATCATGGATCCAATAAAGGGAAGTATGTACAATTTTGGAAGTCATAATGAACCAGGCATTTCGTCGATTACCTATTCGCCGGATGGCAAATACCTGATCACTGGTTCTTTACAGGGTGACATCACAATTCGGCATGCCGCCAACGGATTTCTGGTCAAGACTTTCAAGGCTCAAAGTGAGATGGTGAGCGCTGTGATTTACTCTCCGGATGGAAAGATTATGGCTTCAAGTTCCCTGGATGGGACGATCAAGCTATGGGATGTGTCTACGTGGCAGGAGCTGATTACACTTGATGGGCACCAGGATGGCGTGTCGGCCCTGGTTTTCAACCCCGACGGCAAAATGATCGTTTCCGGTTCGAGGGACGGCACGATCCGATTTTGGGGTATAGTGTATTGAAATTTCCCAATCTGATTCCCGAGGGAATTATTAATGAATTGAATTCTGTTTTCGCGATATACTTATTTCTAGTTTTTCGGGCATAGAATCCTGAAATTGATACCCGGAGGACTATATCAGAATCCATATTTTTCTATCGCCGAGCGCACCATATATATAGGAAAAAAAGCCGTAAATCACTATATAATGCCATATATAGGGTCGTGAAAAAGAGGAAGAAGGATCTGGACTTAAAATCCGCCGGTGGTGACACCGTGAGGGTTCGACCCCCTCTCGCCCCACAAAATATGGCTTTTTAGGGGAAATATCGGCTAAAAATCCTGTATATGGGGGCACTCGACACACACAAAGGGGTGTGGCCGTATGTCTTTAATAGTCGACACCCAGAGGACTCTATTAAAATCCATAATCTTGCCGAGCGCACCTATAAATAGAGAATTCTATCTAAAATAACCCAAAAATCCGATATTTAGAACCTCGCACTTCGTGATGGTTATTCAGACTCAAAAATTCCTATCTTTGCCATCGATCTGGAGATACAGGGGAATGGGCCAATTCAGACCAGTCTGAGTGGTTTTGATAATGTACCGTATCGAAATTCTCTTTTCAGAATCATGGTCATTGTCTAATTGAAGAATAGTTCTAAAACCAAACAAGAATTAACATAATTCAATGTTTCGCCTGATGCTCGTTACTTAATCACCAAACTTAGGATATAACTGATCAGTGGTGCGACGACTAGTGCGGGGAGAAAACTTCCAATCCGAATTTTTTTAATTTCCAACAAGCTACTGATACCAATTCCAATCAGAAGTATTCCGCCAGTAGCCGTCATTTCGTTCATCATTGAATTGCTCATGATGGAATTTAATTGAGCTGCTAGAAGACTAATACTGCCCTGATAAACGAATATAGGCAAGGCTGAGAATGCGACCCCAATCCCCAGCGTGGAGGCAAAAGCGATGGAAATAAAACCATCCAGAATTGATTTTATTGATAAAGTGAGGTAATCGCCGCGCAGTCCGTCACTAATCGAGCCGAGCACCGCCATCGGTCCAGTGCAGAACAACAATGATGCACTGAGAAAACCGCGTACAAAATGACTGGAGCTTCCTTCAGAACCACCTGTAACCCTTTTTTCCAGCCAAATCCCCAGTGATTGTACACGGGTTTCAATTTTCCACCACTCTCCAATAAGCCCACCAACAATTAATGCACCCAGCACAATTAGTGGATTTTCAGCTTTCAAGAACATCTGGAAACCAATAGCTGCAGTGAATAATCCCAAACCTGCAATAACCGTGTTCTTTAGATTATCTGAAAGCCGGTCTCCAAAGAATATTCCAAGCAGGCCACCAACAATGATGGCTGTGACGTTAATGAAGGTTCCAGTCATTTATTTCAATTTCGATAATTGAGCGATCATTACTCTCCTTGCGGTAGAGGCGGCAAGGATTGCATACCAAATGACTGTGCTGCACGTAATGTGATCGCTCGAAGTTCCTGACGCAGTTCCTCGGTGATCTTTGTCGGTTGGTAACCCGTTATTAGCTTTTCCACCCGGTCTCTCGCCCGCTCAAAAGTTGATTTCTCTCCTCGACTTTTCCAACCTTCATAGGAAGCCCTGTCAATTACTTCAGAGGGCAGGTACTGTTCCTCCCGGTACCACTTGCGAGTGTGTGGCAAAGCCAAGAATTCTCCTTTATGCCCACTCTTCTGCATTAAGGAAAGCGCAATCGGATTGTCACGAACCTCAATTCCTTTCACAAAACGTTTAACCATTCCAATCATTTCAGCATCGATGACCAACTTTTCATAGCTCAAACATGATTCAAAATCCAACATACCACAACCTGAAATCATATTTGCTCCAGAAAGCGCTGCACTAAAATTACTACCCATAGACTCCAATCCACATTGTGCGTCGATAATCTTCGTATCGCTCATGCCCAAGTAAGCATGTGTTGGCAACCCCAATGCTTTCCCGATTTGTACATAAGCTGAACTGATCATCCAGGTTTCGACTGCCCCCATGGGTGTTGATCCTTCCCGCATGTCAAATACCGCCGGTGAGCCTCCCCAGACAATAGGCGCACCCTCTTTGACTAATTGATGGATTACTACTCCACTTAAACATTCTGCAGTATGCTGAACGACTGCTCCCGCGAGCGTAACCGGTGCTGTTGCCCCGGCAAGCGGCATAGAAATAAGTTGCGCAGGGATGGAGAAACGAGCGCAATCGATTAAATTTTGGCAGGTTGTATCACTCCAAAGCAAGGGAGGGGACGGGCAGACATCAAAAACGGCAGTAGGTCTTAATGCCA
>Ga0315286_10000483_pt1 | contig 33658 bp, 33 predicted proteins | sample YL17G10_0_MG_FD_205038 | JGI IMG/M metagenome (GOLD analysis project Ga0315286, IMG submission 205038) | Sediment microbial communities from Yellowstone Lake, YNP, Wyoming, USA - YL17G10_0 | ecosystem: Environmental > Aquatic > Freshwater > Lake > Sediment | place: USA: Wyoming | collected... | reverse complement strand
CGCTTGCGTCAACCGGCGATTCGACGATTCTTGGCGACCCATCGACATCACAGCCTTCCTCTCGGCGTTACTTCTGCTCGACCATGGCGCGCAGCGTCTTGCGCACCTCTCGCTGTTTGGTCACCGACATCGGATCGTCGACGTCCTGCATCAGGATGATCGCGTCCGCCGTGACGGCTCGCACGAACCCGTCAAGAAATCGATCCTTGACGCGCACCAGATACGTCTTGTTGTCCGGCCCCTGGACGAGCGCGATATTGTCGCCGCGGCTCCGCAGGACGCCCTTGAGCGCAATCTCGTTGACCAGCAGGCTGCGGACCCCGTCGAGCACCTTGCCGTCGGGCCGACGCATCGTATCCCGGCCACGGCGCAGCAGGCTGACAAACGGATCGCGGCGCCCTTCCGGGTTATAGGCGTACGCCGGCGGCGCGGTCGCGCCCGCTTGCGGCGGCACCACCTGGCGCGCCGGTTCCTGAGCGCTCGCCGAGACGGCCACGAGCAGAAACGCCAGCAACCAGGGCTTCACTTCTTGACTCCTGCGTCAGGTTTCTTGACGCCTGCTCCAGGTTTCTTGACGCCTGCTTCAGGTTTAGCCGGGTCGGTCAACACGAACGTAGTCGCCACGAACGCGACCTGGATGCTGCTGTTGGAATCGGGCTTGTCCTTGGCCCGGATGCGCACGTCGCCGATGTTGATGATGCGCGAGAACCTCGAGATCCGATCGAAGAACATCCCGAGGTTGTGGTACGTCCCATCGAGCTCGACGTTGATGGGCCACTCGGCGTGCAGCTCCTTGGTCACCACCGGGCCAGGCGTAAACAACCTGATCGTCTGGTTCGACTGCATCGCCAGCGTCTGGAGACTGCGAAGCAGGTCGCCGAAATCCTTCTCCTCCGGCAGGATCGCCCGAAGTCCGTCCAGCCGTTTCTGCAACTCCGCCACCTCGGCTCGGAACTGCTGCAGCTTGCCCGCGACGGCCATCCCCTTGCGGATGTCCTCCCTAAGAGCGTTCAGCTGCACCTGCTGCCCGGCCTGCTCGGCGATCACGGGGGCGGCGTAGAAGTAGTAGAACAGCCCAACGCCGATAATCGCGACGGCGACAAAGGCTCCAGCCTGGGTGTGCCACGGCAGTTTTTTAAGGCTCAGGTCCATGACTTCTTCAGAGTTATCGGGATCAACCCGGTCCAGCTTTACCGAAATCGCACAGCGTCACGCCCCCGGAGGCGCAAAACGGGCCTTGATCGTGAACCGGATCAGGGTCGACGTGGCCCCCTGCACCTGATCCAGCTGGCTGCCGATGATTTCGACAGGCTTCTTGAACCACCCGCTCCGCTCGAGGTTGCCGACGAAATCGGACAGCGAGGTGTGCGCCACGCACCGCCCCTCCATTGTCAGCTCGCTGCCCTTCTGATCGAGTTGGGTGAGCCACAGCTGGTCGGGCAGGCTGCGGCTGATCTCGTCCAGCATGTGGACCGGCCCGCTCTGCCCGCGCCGTAACTGCTCGATCAGGGTCACCCGCTGCTGCAGTTGCGCCCGCTGTTCCTCGAACTTCTGCACCTGGACGATGTTGGTTCGCAGGCGCTGGCTCTCCTGCTGGGCGCTGGCCAGCATTTCCGACAGGCGGGTCGACTCCTGCTGGAGTGACCAGTACCACCAGGCCACACCGACACCAGCCAGGGCGAGAATCAGCGAGCACGCGACCGTAACTTTCTGGCCAGACCCTTCAAACGAGGGCACGGCCTGACGACGCCGCTTGGGCCGCTCGCGTTCGGGGCTCAACAGGTTGATGTGGATCATCGGTCGCCCTCCCGCCGCAGCGCCAACCCCACGGCCACGACCGAAGTCGGGGCCACGTCGTCGGCCGCGACGCCAAACTTCGCGGCGTCCAACGGGATGCGCCGGAACGGATCGAGCGGTTCCACCCGCAGCCCGAATCGCTCGCCAAGTGCGCTGACGAACCCGTCGACGCGGGCGCCGCCGCCGCATAGCATGATACGGTCGAGGCGATCGGAAGCGGCCGTCGCCCGGAAGAAATCGAAGGTCTTCTGGATTTCGAGCAGCACGTTCTCGGTGACGGCCTTCAGCACGGCGCGGGTCTCCTCGGCCTGCGCGCCCTCGACGGCCTCGCCGCGCTTGGCCTGCTCGGCCCGCCCGAACGGCAGATTGAACTCGCGCTGGATGGCTTCGGTGAACGCATGGCCGCCGATCGAAATGTCGCGGGTGAACACGGAGGCCCCGTCGCAGACGATGTTGATGTTGATGGCGCTCGCGCCCACATTCATCAGCACGTTCACTTCGGCCGGGTCCGCGTCGTAGTTGGCCTCGAAGGCGTTCTGCATCGCGAAGGCATCGACATCGATCACGACGGGCACGCGCCCGGCCTGCGCGATCACGCTCGTGTAGTCCCCGATCTTGTCCTTCTTGGCCGCCACGAGCAGCACGTCCATCGCCGTCTTCCCCTTCGCGCCGCCCGCATCGAGAATCTGATAGTCGAGATTGACGTCCTGCACGTCGAAGGGAATGTACTGCTCGGCCTCCCACCGAATCGTCTCGGCGAGTTCCGACTCGGTCATCTGGGGAAGACTGATCTTCTTGACGATGACCGCGTTGCCGGAGAGCGACGCGGCGACGTCGCGGGACTTGATCCCGGCCTGATCGAGCACGCGCCGAATGGCGTCGGCGACGCCGGCTCCGTCGATGATGGCGCCATCGACGATGCTGTCGGGCGGGATCGCTTCGCTCGCGATCGCCACGACGCGGTACCCCCGGCCAACAGACTTGAGTTCGACCGCCTTGACGGCGCTTGATCCGATGTCGAGCCCGACGACCGTCTTGGACTTGCCAATGCCGAACACGTCGGTATGCCCTGCCCTTTCCGAAGCTCCGGGGCCTTGGCCTTCGGCCGGTCTCCCGTAAGTCTCTGCGTGGGTGCGACTTGCGCGACAGCCCCAGGCAGCGACCCGGCGCGTGAGAGCCTCATGCGCCCGTCTTCGTTTCTTAGTATCGGCACGTGACGAGATTTGCTGCAGCAATTTTTGTAGAAATTATTCGCAGGCCCCGTGCAGCCCCCAGGACACTGGGGCGGGACGGTTGACAAGGCACGAAAGGACTGGTACGATTTTGGTTTGCTGTCGCTGAAATTGACTGAAACATAGGGACTTGCAGATGCGAACGCTACCGGCGAACCTCGCCGAACTGGATCGGCAGTGGATCGAGATCGACGCCGACGGAAAAGTGTTGGGTCGGATAGCGACGCGTGCCGCCCGGCTGCTGATGGGTAAACACCGTCCGATCTACACGCCATTTCTCGACACTGGTGACTTCGTCATCGTCGTCAACGCGAGCCGCGTCAAGCTGACGGGCCACAAGGAAGAAGACAAGATCTATCGGCGCCACAGCGGCTACGAAGGCGGCTTGCGCGAGGAACGCGCCAGTGTCGTGCGCGCGCGGACGCCGATTCGCCTCGTCGAGGAAGCGGTTCGGGGCATGCTGCCGAAGACGAAGCTGGGCGACGCGATGTATCGCAAGCTGAAGGTGTACGCGGGCGCCACCCACCCGCATAACGCGCAGAAACCAACCAAGCTCGAGGTAGCGTAACTTGACTCTGATTCAGTACTACGGCACCGGGCGCCGTAAGACCTCCACTGCCCGCGTCTTCCTTCGGCCGGGAACCGGCACGATCTCTGTCAACGCCCGGGAGTTCGAGAACTACTTCCCCACCGGCGTGCTGCGGACCGAAATCCGGCAGCCCCTGGTGCTCACCGAGACCGCCGACAAGTTCGACATTCTGGCGACGGTCGCCGGGGGCGGCATTGCGGGCCAGGCGGGCGCGGTTCGCCTTGGCATCTCGCGCGCCTTGTGCCGCTACAACCTGGAGCTGCGCGGGGCGTTGAAGAAGGAAGGCCTGCTGACGCGTGACGCGCGGGCCAAGGAACGCAAGAAGTACGGGCTGGCCGGCGCACGCAAGCGCTTCCAGTTCAGCAAACGGTAATCGAGAGCTCTTAATTTCGGTTGGAGGGAGGACGCTTGAGCGGGATCGCCATCAAGGAACTGCTGGAGGCCGGCGTGCATTTCGGCCACCAGACCAAGCGCTGGAATCCGAAGATGAAGCCATATATCTTCGGGGAACGCAACGGCATCTACATCATCGACCTGGGCAAGACGTCGAAGCTCTACCGCCAGGCGGAGGAGTTCGTCACGAATCTGGCAGCCGATGGTGGCACGGTGCTCTTCGTCGGGACGAAGCGTCAGGCACAGGACGCGGTGGCTGACGAGTCGCAGCGGTGCGGCATGCACTTCGTGAACCAGCGGTGGCTGGGCGGGCTGTTGACCAACTTCACGACGATCCAGCGCAGCCTGGCGCGCTTGCGCGAACTCGAGGCCATGAGCACAGACGGCCGGTACGAGTCGCTGTCGAAGAAGGAAATCGCGGGCATCGAAAAAGAGAAGAAGAAGATCGCGAAGAACCTCGATGGCATCCGGCTGATGACCAAGCTGCCCGACGCGATTTTCGTCGTGGACACGCGGAAAGAGAAGATCGCGGTCGACGAGGCCCGCAAGCTGAAGATCCCGGTGATTGGCGTCGTCGACACCAATTGCGACCCGGAGGATGTGGATTTCGTGATTCCGGGCAACGACGACGCGCTGCGGTCGATCCGGCTGTTCACCTCGCACATCGCCGATGCAATCATGGCGGGGCGCGGCATGAGGGAGTCGGCCCACGCCGAGGCGCAGGCGGAAGCCGACGCGGCAGCGGCGACCGACCGTGCGGCGAGAGCCGCCGCGCGACGGCCGAAGCCCGATGCCCCACCGCCGGCCCCACCGCCGGCACCAGCAGCGGCCCCCGCAGCGGCCTGAAGGCCCGACCCCCAGAACGCTGCGGCGTCCCGGGGATGATGAGAATGGACATCCGCGCCGGCCGGAGAGGTTCCCCGGCCGGCGCTTTTTGCATACATCGGAGAAGGTAGCACCATGGCCATCACAGCAGAACAGGTGAAGACACTTCGGGAAAAGACGAGCGCGGGCATGATGGAATGCAAGGCTGCCCTGACCGAGGCCAACGGAAACATGGAGGAGGCCGTCACCGTCCTCCGCAAACGCGGTCTGGCGCTGGCCGCCAAGCGGGCCGGCCGGAATACGTCGCAGGGACTGGTGAGCAGCTACATCCACATGGGCGGCAAGATCGGCGTCCTGCTGGAAGTGAACTGCGAGTCCGACTTCGTCGCGCGCACCGAGGACTTCCAGCGCCTGGTGAAGGAAATCGCGATGCACATCGCGGCGGCCGATCCCAAGTACGTGCGCCGGGAAGACGTGCCGGCCGAAATCGTCGAGAAGGAGAAGGCGATCTACCGGGCCCAGTTCGAGGGGTCCGGCAAGCCGGCCCAGGTGATCGAGAAGATCGTCGAGGGCAAGCTCGGCAGCTTCTACAGCCAGATCGTGCTGCTCGATCAGCCGTCAGTGCGTGACCAGGCCGTGACGGTCGGCCAGATGGTGTCAGAGGCCGTCGCCAGGACGGGCGAGAACATGGTCGTGTCACGGTTCAGCCGGTTCAAGCTTGGAGAAAGCGCCGAGTAACTGGCTCCCTCCGCTGGTTCCCCGAGGCGCTGATTGGCGCTGGTCGGGGGACTGATATAATCGGTCCGCCTATGACCGACACGCCCCATCCCGCTCCCGCGTTTCGCCGTGTGCTGCTCAAGCTGTCAGGGGAAGCCCTGATGGGTGAGCAGCAGTACGGCATCGATCCCCACGTGGCGTCGCAGATTGCCCGCGAGGTCGGCGAAATCCAGCAACTCGGCGTGCAGACGGCCATCGTCATCGGCGGCGGCAATATTTTCCGCGGCGTCGCGGCCAGCACGAAGGGCATGGATCGCGCCCAGGCTGACTACATGGGGATGCTGGGCACGGTGATTAATGCCCTGGCGCTCCAGGATGCGCTCGAGCAGATTGGTGTCGTCACGCGCGTGCTGACCGCCATGGAGATGCGCTCGGTCGCGGAGCCGTTCATCCGGCGCCGGGCGCTGCGGCACATCGAAAAGGGCCGCGTGGTGATCTTCGCCGGCGGCACGGGCAATCCGTACTTCACGACGGATACGGCGGCGGCCCTGCGCGCGATGGAGATCAAAGCCGAGGTCATTTTCAAGGCGACCAAGGTCGACGGCATCTATTCAGCGGACCCGGTGAAGGATCCGACGGCGACCAAGTTCGATCAGATCTCCTATCTGGAAGTCCTGAGAAGGCAACTCAAGGTGATGGACGCAACGGCGATTTCCCTGTGCATGGACAACCGCCTTCCGATCATCGTCTTCAACCTGCGCACGCCAGGAAACATGAAGCGGGCCATCATGGGCGAGCCGATCGGCACGACCGTCCAGATGTAGCCAACGGTACATCCGGGTCGCGGGGGCCGGTTGTCGCCGGCGTGGCGGCCTGGTGGAGCAGACAAACATGGATGTCATCGATCTCAAGAGCCTGTACGCAGACCTCAAGAAGCGCATGGACGGCGTGATCGATCATTTGCGCCACGAACTGGCTGGTGTGCGCACCGGGCGGGCGACCATCAATATCCTCGATCCGGTCCACGTGGACGCCTACGGATCGCGGATGCCACTCAACCAGGTGGCGTCGCTGTCGGTGCCCGACCCGATGACGCTTGTGGCGCAGCCGTTCGATCCGTCGCTGCTCGTCGCTGTCGAAAAGGCGATCCGCGCCTCCGACCTCGGGTTGAATCCAAGCAACGACGGCAAGCTCGTGCGAATCCCGATTCCCCCGCTCACCGAGGAACGACGCAAGGAGCTGTCGCGGCACGTGCACAAGCTCGCCGAAGAGGCGCGTAACAACGTGCGGCTGGCCCGGCGCGACACCAACGAGAAGCTCAAGAAGCTGCTTAAGGACAAATTGGTGTCGGAAGACGATGAGCGAAAGGGCCTCGACGAAGTCCAGAAGGTCACCGACCAGCACGTCCACCTGGTTGACGACCTGCAGAAGAAGAAAGATACCGACCTGCTCGGCAAGTAGGACGGGACTCCCCCGCCCTCCGCGTGCCTGACGCTCCCGCCCCCGAAGGATTGCCCTGTGTCTCTGCTGACCCATCTGGAATGCTCTGTCCCCTGCGGCGCCCCACCGCGCGACCCGCGCCAGTGGAACCATCTGTGCTCGTGCGGCATGCCGCTGGTGGCCCGCTACGATCTCGCCTCCGCGGCCGCGACATGGTCGAAGGACAGCCTGCGTGGGCGCGAACCGACCATGTGGCGGTACCGCGAGTTGATGCCGCTTGTCGACGATGAGCTGCCGGTGACACTTGGTGAGGGCTTTACGCCACTGTTCCATGCTGAGCGGCTGGGCCGCGAGCTGGGGCTGACGGCGCTCTACATCAAGGACGAATCGCTCAATCCGACCAATTCGTTCAAGGCCCGCGGCCTTTCGGTCGCTGTCACCAAGGCCCGCACCGTGGGTGCCAGGATACTGTCGGTGCCATCGGCGGGGAACGCGGCCAACGCGATGGCGGCCTACGCGGCGTCGGCGGGTCTCGAGGCCAAGGTGTTCATGCCGCAGGACGTCAAGGTGCCATTCATCCGCGAGTGCGAGTTGTACGGGGCGGACGTGACGCTGGTCGATGGCCTCATCACCGATGCCGGACGCGTGGCGGCCGAGCGCGGCGGCCCGCTTGGGTGGTACGACGTCTCCACCCTCAAAGAGCCCTATCGCATCGAGGGCAAGAAAACGATGGCCTATGAACTGGCCGAGCAGATGGACTGGCGGTGGCCCGACTGGATCATCTACCCCACCGGCGGCGGCACGGGCATCGTCGGCATGTGGAAGGCGTTCGAGGAAATCGAGCGGCTCGGCTGGGTGCGCAACTGCAAACGCCCGCGCATGGTGAGCGTGCAGGCAGAGAACTGCGCGCCGATCATCCGCGCGTATGAGCAGGGCACCGAGAAGGCCGAGATGTGGGAGAACGCGCGCACCTGCGCTGACGGCCTGCGCGTGCCCAAGGCGATTGGGGATTTTCTGATCCTCCGCGCCATCCGCGAAAGCGGCGGGACGGCGCTCGCCGTGAGCGACGAGGAGATGGTGCGCGACATGAAAGTGATTGGCGCGCTGGAAGGCGTGAGCGCGGCGCCGGAGGGCGGGGCGACCCTGGCCGCGCTGCGCAAGATGCAGGCGCAGGGGCTCGTGAAGCCGAACGAAACGGTCGTGCTCTTCAACACTGGCGGAGCACTGAAGTACCTGGACGTGCTGGCGTAGGGGTTCGGGATCGGGGATCAGGGATTCGCGATGGGGACGCGGGCCTGGGATCGCCGGGCTCCAGCCCGGCCTGGCGGGATGAGGGATTCTGGGCCCGGCCCTTGACCTTCGGAAATGGGCTTCGGAAATGGGGTCTGGCGGCCATTTCGCGGCATGGTAAGATACCTGGAGAGTGGGCGGCTAGCTCAGTTGGGAGAGCGCCGCGTTCGCAATGCGGAGGCCGCGAGTTCGAGCCTCGCGCCGTCCACCAAGACACACCAATAAAGTCCAGCACTTAGCGAGATCGCCCGGCGCCGGCGAGCCGCTGGGCCTGCTCTGGTAGGTGGTACCCGCATGCCCAGGCACCGCCGTTCGAACCAACGCCAGGCACCCCTCGCGAAACGGGTTGGGCCGGCCGGACTCCGTGCGGCCGAGTTTCGTGCGACCCTCGCCCGGCTGCTGAAGGTGCGCTCGCGCCTCCACAAACTGGAACGCAGCGTTGCCAAATCGCTGGGGACGGTCCACCCGTCCTATCGCGCGAGCGCGCGGAACCTCGTTCACTACGTCGCGCTCCGTCGGCACGACGTGCGGAAGGCGCAACGCGTGCTGGCCGCCGCCGGACTGGCCTCGCTCGGCCACTGCGAGTCGGCCGTGCTCGCCAACCTGAACGCGGTCGTCGGCCTGCTGCGCCCCCTGGCGCGCCTGCCCGCCCGGTCGGACGGCGCGTTCCGTCCGCCAGTGGCCGTCGATCAGGCCCGCGAAATCCTGCGGCGCCACACCGAGACGCTCCTCGGGCCGAAGCCGCCTCGCCGATCGACTCGCATCATGGTGACGCAGCCGACCGAGGCCGCGACCGACTATGAGTTCGTGAAGGAGCTGGTTCGCCGGGGCATGAACTGCGCGCGCATTAACTGCGCGCACGACAGTGCCGACGTGTGGGTGCAGATCGCGCGCAACGTGCGCCGCGCGTCCCGCGAACTGAAGCTGCCCTGCCGGGTCATCATGGATCTCGGTGGGCCGAAGATCCGCACCGGCCGGATCGAGCCCGGCCCGCCGGTCATCAAGTGGCGCCCGGTTCGCGACCGCATGGGCCGGGTCCTGACACCCGCCACGATCTGCCTGACCGCGCGCGGCCACGAGGTGGCGCGGCGGCCCGGCGTGGCGGCCACGCTCACGCTGCCGGGCGGATTCATCGAGGGCCTGTCGGAAGGCGACAGGATCGGTTTCCGCGACGCGCGCGGTGCGCACCGCTCGATCCGCGTCGTCTCCGTCGCCGACACGTACGCGCTGGCCGAGGCCCGGGCGACGGCCTACGTCAGCAATGGGACGGTGTTCGGTGCCGGCCCGCACTCGCGCCGGAAGCGCGGGTCTCGCACCCGCGAGGCGACGGTGCGCGGGATCCCCCGCGAGGATCCGCCCCTGCTCCTCCAGCGCGGCGACGGGCTGAGGGTCACCCGGAACAGCGCCGTGGGGCGCGAGGCGCGCATCGGCGACGACGGCCGGATCGAGGAACCGGCCCGGATCGGGTGTTCGCTGCCGCCCGCGATCGCCAACGCCAGGCGCGGCGAGGCCATCTGGTTCGACGACGGGAAGATCGGCGGCGTGATCGAGTCGGTCCACGACGACCACCTGCTGGTAAGAATCACCCACGCGCGCCCGGGCGGCGAGCGCCTGCGCGCCGAGAAGGGCATCAACCTCCCGGACACACGCATGGACCTCTCGGCACTGACGCGCCGAGACCTCGCCGACCTCGCCCTCGCCGCACGGCACGCCGACATCGTCGGCCTCTCGTTCGTGAGGAGCGTGGAAGACGTGCGGCGCCTCCAGGCGCGCATGGCGCGGGCCGGTGGACGCTGCCGCGGCATCCTGCTGAAGGTCGAGACGCGGCGCGCGTTCGAACTGCTGCCCGAGCTGATCCTCCAGGCCATGTGGAGCCCGGCCATCGGAATCATGATTGCGCGCGGCGACCTGGCGGTGGAGTGCGGCTACGATCGGCTCGCCGAGGTGCAGGAGGAGATCCTGTGGCTCTGCGAGGCGGCCCACGTGCCGGTGGTCTGGGCGACGCAGGTCCTCGAGAGCCTCGCCACGCTCGGCCAGCCCTCGCGGGCCGAGATCACCGACGCGGCCATGTCCGAGCGCGCCGAGTGCGTGATGCTCAACAAAGGGCCGCACGTGCTCGAGGCCGTGGACCTGCTCGAGCGCATCCTCCGCCGCATGGAGGCGCACCAGCACAAGAAGCGCGCGATGCTCAGGCGCCTGCGCTGGTGGTCGCGCGTCGAGCAGCGCATCAAGGGATGGCGCGCGCGCGAGTGAGCCGCGGGCAGCGGCCGTGATTCACCTCCCGATCACCGATGTGGTCATGCCGGGGATGAACGGCCGGCCACTGGCCAGGCACCTGCTCTCTCTCTCCCCACACCTCAGGCACCTGTTCATGTCGGGATTTACGGCCGATGTGATCGCCCACGACGGCGTGCTGGATGAGGGCGTGCACTTCGTCCAGAAGCCATTCTCCACAGGGGACCTGGCGGCCAAGGTGCGCACCGCTCTGGACACTCCGATATGGCGCCCGCCGACGACGCGGCGATATGCTCGGTCATCGAAACCTGACGTCGCGCGGATCCACGGCCGACGCTGCTGACGGGTTTTCTGTCAGAATGATTGAATCCCATGATTTCGTTTTCGAACATCAGCAAGCAGTACGGGCGGCAGATCCTCTTTGTCGACGCCTCGTTCCAGATCAACCCCGGCGAGAAGGTCGGCCTGGTCGGCCCGAACGGCTCCGGCAAGACAACGCTCTTCCGGATGATCGTCGGCGAGGAAGCGCCAGACGAGGGCGACCTGACGGTGCCGAAGCGGCTGACGATCGGCTACTTCCGCCAGGACGTCGAGGAGATGACAGGCCGGTCGGTACTCGACGAGACCATCGCTGGCAGCGGCCGCGCTGGCGATCTGCACCACGAGCTCGAGGCATTGCAGCACGCGATGGGTGACCCGGCGAGGTCCGACCAGATGGACGCCATCCTCGCGCGCTTCGGCGAAGTGCAGGAGGAGTACGCCCACCTCGGCGGCTACGCGCTCGAGGCCCAGGCGCGCGAAGTGCTTGATGGCCTCGGCTTCGAGGACGATCGCATCGACGGCGACGTCGGCGCGTTGTCTGGCGGCTGGAAGATGCGCGTGGCGATGGCGCGGGTACTGCTCGGCAACCCGGACATCCTGCTGATGGACGAGCCGACCAATCACCTGGATATCGAGTCGATTATCTGGCTCGAAGCGTTCTTGAAGTCGCGGGCTGGCGCGCTGCTGATGACGTCGCACGATCGCGAGTTCATGAACCGCGTCGTCTCGAAGATCGCGGAAATCGACGCCGGGGAGATCGCCGTCTACTCGGGCAACTACGACTTCTACGAGCGCGAGCGGGCCATCCGCGAAACCAACCGCGAGGCGGCCTACGCGCGCCAGCAGGCGATGCTGGCCAAGCAACGCCGCTTCATCGAGCGGTTCTCGGCGCACGCGGCCAAAGCCGCGCAGGTGCAGAGCCGGGTGAAGGCCCTCGACAAGATCGAGAAGATCGACCTGCCCAAGACGCGGAAGGTCGTGCGATTCGACTTTCGCCAGCCGCCGCGTTCGGGCGATCTGGTCGTCACGCTGGAAGACGTCTCGAAAGCCTACGGCCGGCGCGTGGTCTACGACGGCCTCAACATGACCATCCGGCGCGGCGAGCGCTGGTCGGTGATGGGCCGCAACGGCGCGGGCAAGACCACGCTTCTGAAGATGGTCGCCGGCGTGCTCGACGCCGACTCGGGGAGCATCTGTCTGGGTGCCAGCCTGAAGATGGGCTATTTCGCGCAGGCGGCGCTCGACATCCTCGACCCGGACCTGACCATCGATGAGCAGTTGCAGCAGGACTTCCCGCAGGAGTCGATTGGCGCGCTGCGCAACCTGGCTGGCGCGTTCCAGTTTTCAGGCGACGACATCGACAAGAAGATCCGGTCGCTGTCGGGCGGGGAAAAGACGCGGCTCGTGATGGCCCGGATGCTCCTCGACCCGCCGAACTTCCTCGTGCTCGACGAGCCCACCAATCACCTGGACCTGGCAACCAAGGAGATGCTGGTCGAGGCGCTGAAGGACTTCGACGGCACGATGCTGTTTGTCTCGCACGACCGCACGTTTCTGCGCGGCCTCAGCAACCGCGTGCTCGAACTGGGCGGCGAGAGCGGCCACGACACGCACCCGCACCTCTACCCCGGCTCCTACGTCGAGTACGTGCAGCGCACCGGTCACGAAGCGCCGGGCGTGCACGCGTAGGCGGATGGGGTCGGGGCCCTCCTTCCTCCGCTTGGGCGACCGGCAACACGACGAACACGCCGGCGGCTGACGACCTGGCCAGCGGTCAGCGTTTCCGCCACGCCCTCAGCGCCTTCCAGACGCGCCAAAGCAGCCACAGGACGATCGCTGCGGGGATGAAGACGCCGGCGGCTTCGACGATCCATGCAAGCGTCGCCACGAAATTCTCGCCGGTCTGGCGAAACGACTGTTTCAGCGTGTCAACGATCCCGCCGCCACTGCCGGTAATCGCACGCCGCGGCTCGCGCACCTCGATGATGAGCGTCGAACAAGCGACCTGGCTGTCCCACAGACGGCGGCGTCCCTCGAGTTGGTCAATCTCGCCGCGCACACGCGCGACCTCGCGCTCAACTTCCACGAGGTCCGAAACCTTGTTGCCCGCCTTCTCGAGCAACTTCAGCAGGCGCTCCTCAAGCTGCTGCGCATTGCGCAACCGGATCTCGACGTTGAAATACTGTTCAGTGATGTCATCGGACGTGAGGTTGACCGACTGAGTCTTCCCGTATCCCCGGAATGTGGTGAGCGTGGCGTCCAGCTTGGCTGCCGGGATTCGGCACGTGATGGACCCCTGGCGGGCGCCAAACTCGTCACGTTCCTGGCTCTCGCCGACGACGTAGCCGCCCGAAGAGGCTGTCACCGCCTTGATGTTGGCGAGCGCCGGATCCAGCGAGGGGACTTCCAGCTTGAGCAAGCCGTTGCGAATGGCCTTGCGCTCGGTCGGAATCGGCAGCGGCGAGCGTTCGCCAGAAGGCCCTGCACCTCCACCCCTTCTGGGTTGCCCGAAGAAAGGCATCACGCCCGCCACGCGCGCCGGAGCCGCTGTGAAAGACTGGGTTGTTGTGGCCTTGACGACGACGTCGCCGGCAGCGCCACCCCGCTCCCCCGTGGCCCGCCCACACGCGCCCACCGCCACCAATGCGCCAACGACGACGAAGCTCCATCTCATGACCGCCTCCCGAGTGTTCCGAAACCGAAGCACCTTGACATATTCCACGGGCATGACTGCAGCGGCCTCATTACACCAATTGGCGTGGAGGGAATCTGGTTGGGATATCGGGCAAGCCCGCGAAAGGGGGTAGTGGGTCAGTTTGAATCTTCCGGTTCGCCGAATGGCATGGGGCTTGTCTCTCTGACTTCCAGCTGTGCCTTCGGCGCCCGCTTGAAGGTGACGCTGGTCTGGGCGGGCGGGCGGTTGATGGTCTTTCCGGTCAGTAGGTCCTCCACCGTGAGGACTTGTAACCGCGCGTGCTTTCCCCACGGCGACGTGTAGAACCCGGCGCTGGCGCATTCCTTCCGCATGGGGATCGTGGGTTCTTCGATACAGAGCAGGACGCCGATCTCGGCCTTGTCGCGTTCGACTACGCCACGGAGGTCCCGCAGGTGGGACACAGTCACGTGCCCGGCTTTTACGGACAGGATGATCCGCTTCGTCTTCGACGTGTCCCCCTCGTGGAAGAAAATGCACCCGTCGATCCCCTTGTCGGCGCCCTTCTTACCTTCAACCGGACGAGCCCCGACCAACCCGAGGGTCCACCACTGAAACTGGTACGGATCGTCGTGTGCCAGTTGTCTCGCGTCCGGCAAGGAGACCGGCTCACCGATGACTTCGTACTCGGCCGCGCCGTAGAAGATGTCGGCGAGACGGTACCGGATCAGGCTGATGGCGAGGTTCGTGATGTCGATACCGATCCATCGGCGATTCATCTTCTGGGCTGCGGCAATCGTGGTCCCACAACCGCAGAACGCATCCAGGACCGTGTCGCCTTCGTTGCTGCTCGCGGCGATGATCCGTTCAAGCAAAGCCTCCGGCTTCTGTGTCGGGTAACCGAGACGTTCTTGAGCCTGCGAGTTGATCGGCGGAATGTCCGTCCAGATTGACGTGACCGGCGTGCCGGGCATCTCGTCCAGATACCGCTTGTAGCGCGGCATTCCTGACTTCGTATAGACCAATCGCCCTGCGTCGTGGTTCGCTTGCATCCTGTCCCGCGTCCACCGCCACACCCGAACTTTGCCGTTCCATTCGTACTTCAGGTTCGGACGATCTGGATTGGGGTTGAGACAATCTCCAAGGGTGTACCGTCGGCCCGTGCCTTCTTCGATGTTGCCGTAATGACTCTCCAGGTAGGCATCCCGGTGAGGCAGGTAGATCGGGTTCCACGTCACCGCTTCCGTCTTGCCGTAGTACAGCAATGTGTCCTGAGCTACGGGAAAACGCGTGAAAGCATGGCTCTTGGCCGTTGACCGTTGCCAAGTGATCTCGTTCCGAAAATGCTCAGGTCCAAACGCCGCGTCCATTAGCATCTTCAGGTAGTGACTCGCCGTCGGGTCACAGTGTAGATAGATCGACCCCGTCGGCTTCAGCACTCGCCCCAGCTCCACCAGGCGCGGGGCCATCATGGCCAAGTAGGCCATCATGTCGCTATCACCGAGAAGCGTGCGGAACGCCTGCATAGCCTCCGAAACCTTGCCACCAGCCTCGATCACCTCCTGGCACGCCCGCGCAGCCGACTCGTCCCATTTCCATGTGTCCTCGAACGCCTTGATCTGTGACGCGGCCTGCGTCCCGTCGCGTTCGGCGAACAGTACGTTGTAGCTGGCGTTCGAGTTGAACGGGGGATCGAGGTAGACCAGATCGACGCTCTCGTCGTCGATGTGACGGCGGAGCACGTCCAGGTTGTCGCCGTAGTAGAGCTGATTCATAACCGATCGATTGTAGCTCAGACGTGCTCGAGCAAGGCGACGATCTCGGCGATCGTCCAAACGCGATCCGAACCGATGCAAGGTGTGGGTTGAATTCCCTGTAGGTCGAATTCCCACCCACGGCGCCATGTCCGGTAATAGAATGCCCGCCAGTCTGACTTCATGGGGGACGAGATGAACCTGCAACGCAGCCTGTGGATCCTGGCGTGTGCCCTGAGTGTCGAACTCCTGCCGGCGATGGCCGGCGCGCAAGGGACGGCCGCCGACTATCTGCGAGCCAATGGCCTTCGCGAGAAGTACCAGAACCTCGCCGTGGGGATGGCGGATTCGCCGACATGGATCGGCCGGACCACGCGCTTCTGGTACCGGCGATCGGTCCAGGGCGGAAACGAGTTTGTCCTGGTTGATGCCGACACGCAGGCGAAGCGCCCGGCTTTCGATCATGAGAAGGTGGCGGCCTCGCTCTCGAAGCTCGCGGGCCGCACGTACACGGCGCAGACACTCCCCTTCAACAGCATCTCGTTTCGGGATGGCGAGAACGCCATCGAAGTGCGGTTCGACGGGTCCACGTGGACGTGCAAGCTCGCCGACTATGTTTGCTCGAAAGCCGAGCTGACGGGGGCCTTCGAACGCCGGCAGCCTTCGCCGCCCTGCACGCCGCCCTCGCCCGACGACAAGCCCCGGGTATCGCCGGATGCCAAATGGGAGGCCTTCACCAGCAACTACAACATCGTGATCCGGGCGGCAGGCGCGAAGCCGTGGACGCACCTCAGCACCGACGGATCCGAAGGGAACTGCTACGAACTGGGCACCATTCAGTGGGCGCCGGACTCAAAGAAACTCATCGCCAATCGGGTAATCCCCGGGTACCGCCGCATGGTGCACTACGTGGAATCGTCGCCAGAGGATCAGCTGCAGCCCAAGGATTCGTCGCGATTCTACGCGAAACCGGGTGACGTGCTCGACCTCGACCAGCCAGTCCTGTTTCTCGTCGATCGCAAGAAGCAGCTGGTGGTCGACAACGCGCTCTTCCCCAACCCCTACGACATCACGCGGCCGCAATGGCGGAAGGACAGCTCCGCGTTCACGTTTGAATTCAACCAGCGCGGGCATCAGGTCTACCGGGTGATCGAGGTCGATGCCGAAACGGCGAAGACGCGTGCCGTCATCACCGAGGAGAGCAAGACGTTCTTCTGCTACTCCGGCAAGAAGTACCGCCGCGACATTCAGGAGGACGGCAAAGAGATCATCTGGATGTCCGAGCGGGACGGGTGGAACCATCTGTATCTCTACGACGGCGTCACCGGCGCGGTGAAGAACCAGATCACGACTGGCCCGTGGGCGGTGCGCGGCGTCGCCCGCGTGGACGACGAGAAGCGGCAGATCTACTTCAGCGCCAGCGGGATGTACCCCGGCAAGGATCCGTACTTCGTGCACTACTACCGGATCAACTTCGACGGCACGGGGCTCACGCCACTGACCGAGGCGGATGCCAACCACTCGCTGAGTTTCTCCGGCGATGCGACCTACTACGTGGATCACTACTCGCGCGTCGATCTGCCGCCTGTCTCCGAACTCCACCGGACCTCCGATGGCTCGCCGGTCGCGGTCATCGAGCGCGGCGACGCGACGGCGCTCCTCAAGGCCGGCTGGCGCGCGCCCGAGGTCTTCACGTCGGCCGCCCGCGACGGCAAGACGGAGATCTGGGGCGTCATCTACCGGCCCACCAACTTCGATCCGAAGAAGAAGTACCCGGTCATCGAGAACATCTACGCCGGGCCGCAGGGCTCGTTCGTGCCCAAGTCGTTCGCGGCCTTTAACGGGATGCAGGCCCAGGCCGACCTTGGCTTCATCGTCGTCCAGATTGACGGCATGGGCACATCGAACCGGTCGAAAGCGTTTCACGATGTGGCCTGGAAGAACCTGGGGGACGCGGGCTTCCCCGATCGGATCCTCTGGCACAAGGCCGTGGCCGCGAAGTACCCGTCCTACGACATCACCCGCGTGGGCATCTACGGCACGTCGGCTGGCGGCCAGAACTCGCTTGGCGCCCTGCTCTTCCATCCCGAATTCTACACAGCGGCGGTCACGGCCGCCGGATGCCACGACAACCGCATGGACAAGATCTGGTGGAACGAACAGTGGATGGGCTGGCCCATCGGTCCCGAATATGGCGCCGCGTCGAATGTGGACAACGCCTACCGACTCCAGGGGGATGTCCTGCTCGTCGTCGGCGAAATGGACACCAACGTCGATCCCTCGTCGACCATGCAGGTGGTCAACCAGTTGATCAAGCACAATAAACCGTTCGACCTGCTCGTCATCCCCGGAGCCGGACACGGGCCTGGAGGCGCGTACGGCGAGCACAAGCGATACGACTTCTTCGTGCAGCATCTGCTCGGCGTGACGCCGCCCGCGTGGCCGCTGACTGAGCCACCGAAAACGCCGGCGAGTCCGCCGACCAAGTGAACAGCGGCGCCGCTTGTGAATGATGTGAGGTAGGAGACTCGTATGCCTTTTGCGTTCATCTGTGATGCCGTCCGCACGCCCATCGGCTCGTACGGGGGCTCTCTCTCGCAGATTCGCACCGACGACCTCGCGGCGATCCCGATCCGCGCGTTGATTCAGAGACATCCCGGTCTGGACATCGCGCGAATCGACGACGTGATCCTGGGCTGCGCCAACCAGGCGGGCGAGGACAACCGCAACGTGGCGCGGATGGCGCTGCTGCTTGCCGGTCTTCCGGTGAGCGTGGCGGGCGCGACCGTGAACAGGTTGTGCGGCTCAGGTATGGACGCTATCGCCGCCGCTGCCCGGGCCGTCGCCGCCGGCGAGCAGGAACTGCTCGTCGCGGGTGGCGTTGAGTCGATGTCGCGCGCGCCATTCGCCATGCCCAAGGCCAACACGCCCTTCAGCCGGAAGGCCGAGATCTTCGATACGACGATTGGCTGGCGATTCGTCAACGAGCTGATGCACAAACAGTACGGTACCGATTCGATGCCCGAGACGGCCGAAAACGTTGCGGCGGAGTTCCACGTCTCCAGAGAGGATCAAGACCGGTTCGCGGCGTGGAGCCAGGCCAAGACAGCGGCGGCCCAGGAGAAGGGGCTGTTCGCCGACGAGATCATCCCAGTGGTCATCCCGCGCCCGAAACAGGACCCGTTGACGGTGGATCGGGACGAACACCCCCGCCCGGGCACCACGTTCGACAAGCTGAGCAAGCTCCCTGCGCTGTTTCGCACCAATGGCACGGTGACGGCCGGCAATTCGTCCGGCATCAACGACGGGGCGTGCGCGGTTCTGGTGGCATCCGAGGCGGCCGCGCGTGCACACGGCCTTGCCCCGCACGCCCGCGTGATTGGGACAGCCACGGCAGGCGTGCCGCCGCGAATCATGGGCATCGGGCCCGTCCCGGCGACAAGGGCGCTTCTCGCGCGAACGGGACTGACGCTTGATCAGATGGACGTGATCGAGCTGAACGAGGCGTTCGCGGCCCAGGCGGTGGCGGTGACGCGCGACCTCGGGCTCTCCGACGATGACCCGCGAGTCAATCCCAATGGCGGCGCGATCGCCATCGGCCATCCGCTCGGCATGAGCGGTGCGCGGCTGGTCACCACGGCCCTGTACCAACTGCACCGGACGAACGGCCGCTACGCGCTGTGCAGCATGTGCATCGGCGTCGGCCAGGGCATCGCGATGATCCTCGAACGGGTCTGAGAGGGGAGGCCGGGTCTGAAGACCCGGCCTCCAGTTCGAAGACCCCGCCTCACCTTCTTGCTTCTTGCTCCTTGCCTCTGACTTCTGGCGCCGCGCTTGCGCCCTACTCGAACACGCGCTCGACCTTCGCGCCGAGCGCCTGCAGGTGCTCAACGACCGACGAGTAGCCGCGCTCAACGGTTTCGAGCGGCCGGACGCGGCTCGGGCCATCGGCGGCCAGCGCCGCCGCTATCAAGGCCATGCCAGAGCGCAGATCGCGTCCGTCCAATTGCCGCCCGCGCAGCCGGGTCGGTCCGGTGACGATGATGCGATGGGGATCGCAGAGGAAGAAGTCGGCTCCCATCCCGCTCAATTGCTCCAGCGCGAAGAGGCGCAGCTCGTACATCCAATCGTGGATGAGCGTTCGGCCTCTGGCCTGCGTGGCCAGGACGGCGAGCAAGCTGACAAAGTCGCTTGGAAATCCCGGCCAGAGTCCCGTCGCCAGCCGGCCGAGGCCAACCGGTGTCGACGGCAGAATGTGCAGAACGTCGCTGTCGAGCCGGCATCGCACCTCCATCCGTTCGAGCACGGAGGTGACCGGTTCCAGATCTTCTGGCCTGGCCCCGGCAATCTCGGCGGCCCCGCCAGTCACGGCTGCGACGACGGCCCAGCTCCCCGCTTCGAGATAGTCGCCGCTGAGCTGATGGGTGGCATCGCCTAGCCGCATGCCGCCCTCGACGCAGATGGTCGAGGTGCCCGCGCCCTCGACGCCGACGCCCAGTCGCTGGAGGAAGCGGCACAGTTCGGCCACGTGCGGCTCGCAGGCGGCGTGCCGCAATTGGGTGCGACCAGGAGCTGCAGCCGCCGCCAGCAGCGCCGTTTCCGTCCCGGTTACTGACGCTTCCTCGAGATAGAGCGAGACAGGCTTCAATCCGTCCGGCGCTTCCAGGACATGGCCGGGGGCGTCCACCACGTGCGCGCCCATCGCGGTCAGCGCCTGCAGGTGCGTGGCCAATGTGCGGCGAGTCGGAAAATCGCCGCCCGGATCCGCCAATCTGGCCGACCCGCGCCGGGCCAGCAGCGGCCCAAGCAGCAACACCGACCCGCGCAGGCGTCCGACCAGCATCGCATCGGGCGCATCCTTGACAACCTCCCGGCAACGCACGCGCAAGGTGGACGTGCCGATGCCGTCAACCTCAGCGCCGACGTCAGCCAGCAGGGCTGCCATCACGTCGACATCGCGAATGCGCGGCATGTTGGTGAGCACGCACTCCTGCTCGGTAAGCAGGCACGCCGCCAGCAGTGGCAGCGCGGCGTTCTTGTTGCCCTCAACGGTCACGCGGCCCTCGAGACGATGGCCCCCTTCAACAAGCAGCGTGGACACGGCTTGCACCCTCCTGATCAGAATTCGCCCAGATAGACAATCTCGTCACGCAGTCGGACGCCGAACCGCGCAAAGACCTCGCGCCGGCACACCTCGATCAATCGTCGAACATCGGCGGCGGTCGCCCCACCCTGGTTGACGATGAAGTTCGCGTGCACCGGCGACACGCAGGCGCCGCCTGCCGTCCTGCCTTTGAGTCCGGCGAGATCGATCAGCGCCCCCGCCGACCACGGCACCGCGGCCGGAAGACGGTCGCGCGCCGGGTCCGGATTCTGGAAAGCGCATCCGGCGCTCCGCATGTGGAGCGGCTGCGTCCGCCTACGGTGGACGAGCGATTGGCGGGCAACCGTACGAAGTCCGACGGGGTCGCAACCGGGCACGACGCGAACGGCAGCGCGGAGCACGATGTCGCCGGTCGTCTCGGGCCGACTGGTGTCGAGCCCGAACGCCATCTCATCAGCTGGCACGTCAGTGACGGAGCCATCGCGCCTCAGCAGCGAGACGGAAATCATCCACTCGCTGATCCGGTGGCCGCCGTAGTGGGCATTGCCATGGATGGCGCCGCCGATCGTGCCGGGCATGCCGGCCCAGGCCTCCAAGCCACCAAGGCCGCGGGCGATCGTCCATCGGACCAGTCCGTTGACGGTCACCCCGGCATCGGCGCACACGACTCCGTCGCCGGCACTGGCGACCCGGGTCGCCTTTGGCCGGATCACCAGCCCGCGGATGCCGCCGTCGGCCACCAGGATGTTCGAGCCTCCCCCGATGAGCGTGACCGCAATCCCATCCTCACGCGCGAGCGTCACGGCCAGCACGAGTTCGTCTGTCGTCCGCGCGTCGAACAGATAGTCGGCCGGCCCGCCGATGCCGAAACTGGTCAGCGGCGCGAGCTGGACGTTGGCGCCTACCCTGTCGGCACCTACCGCCGCGCGCAGTCGGTCGAGGCTTGTTGCCATGATCGCTTACACACCATTCTTCCAGAACACGACTCTCCGCGGATATGGATGCCGACTTCCGCCGGCATGACGTCTTCATTCCGTCATTCCCGTGAATGCCGGAATCCAACGGGCGCGATCGATCGCGCCGCTACGTTTGCGCAGGCAGGCATTTAGCCACGATTCAGCGCGAGGCGTCAACGCGCCAGACGGCGCGGGTCTACGAGGCAGGGAAGCGACCTGCGGTGCCTCACCCGGTCGGGTTGACACATTTCCAGATGCCCGACCACAATACGTGCATGGCTGTACAGAGGATTGCGAAGGAAGATCTCAAACAGAAGATCGAGGCGGCCGATGAGTCGGCCCGGCCCGTGCTGGTCGACGCGCGCCTGAAGTACCCGTTCGAGCACAGCACGGTGAAACTGCCGGGGGCGGTGCGATTCGCGCCGTCGGGCGATCAGCCGGCTGCGCTGCCGAAGGATCGTGATCTGGTCGTGTACGATTCCGATCCTGACGAAATCACCGCCGTGAACGTCGCAGCCGGCCTGCTCAAGGCGGGACATCGGGTCAGCGTGCTGAAGGGCGGCCTTGCCGAATGGGCCGCGGCCAACCTCCCAACCGAGCCGAAAGCGGCCATCCGCCCGGCGCCCGCGCCGGCGCCTCCGCCCGCGGCTGCGGCTGCGGCTGCGGCTGCGGCGAAGTCATAGCACCGCCGGACCCGATTCCCGTGCGCGCCATGCTCCTCCCCATCCTGCTCGCCGCCGCCTCGGTGGCCGCACCGCAGGTGGCGCCATCGGCCAACGATCTCGCGGCGGCTCTCCAGGCGAAGTACGCCGCGGTGACCGACTTCTCGGCCAGCTTCGTCCACAGGTACCGCGGGGGTGTGCTGAAGAAGGAAGCCCTGGAACGCGGCACGGTGCTCATCAAGAAGCCGGGCCGCATGCGATGGACCTACGAGAGCCCCGAACCCAAGGTGTTCGTGGCGGACGGCCGCCGGATCTACGCGTACATCCCCGAGGACCGGCAGGTCATCATCAGCGAGGTTCCTCCAGCGGACGAAGCAGCGACACCGGCGCTCTTCCTCACCGGCAAAGGTCACCTGACGCGCGATTTCGCGGTCTCGATTCCCGATGTCGCCGACCCCACGCCCAACACCTACACGCTGAAGTTCACGCCGCGGCGCCGCGAAGCGGAGTACGACTGGATGGTCCTTGTGGTCGACCGGACCACGCTCCAGATCCGCACGCTGGTGACCGTCGACGCGCAGGGCGGTCAGTCGACGTTCGTCTTCTCGAACATCCGCCAGAACACCGGAATTCCCGACTCGCAGTTTCGATTCGCCGTCCCGCGCGGTGTGGACGTGGTGACGCGCACGCCGTAACGGGCGCGACAGATCGCGCCCGCGCGATCCCGGAATCGACGATTCCGCAGGGGCAACCCCCTGTGGTTGCCCTGTTGTCAGGGCGGGCACGGGGGGCCTGCCCCTACTTCAGCGCATCGAGCAACTTCGCGTGGATGGCGCCAAAGCCCCCGTTCGACATGACGACCACGAGATCCCCTGGGCGGGCCTCATTCGAAATGGTCGCGACAATCCCGTCGACGCTTGGAATATGGCGCGCGTGTTGTCCGGCCGAAGTGAGATCGGCAATGAGGGCGTCGGCCGACAATCGTTCTTCAGGTGGCAGGCTCGACCGGTACACGCCGGCAATCACGGTCTCGTCGGCCGATCCAAACGCCTGGGCAAATTCCTGCTGAAAGACCCTCCCGCACGAAGAGGCCGATCGCGGCTCGAACACCGCCCAAATCCGGCTCGAGGGATGGGCCGCGCGCACCCCGTCCAGGGTCTCGCGCACCGCCGTCGGGTGATGCGCGACATCGTCAATCACCGTCACCCCTCGCGCCGCTCCCACGACCTCCATGCGCCGACGCACACCCGCGAACGTCGCGAGCCCCTCGCGCATGATCTCAGGACTCACGCCCACATCAAAGGCCACCGCCATGGCGGCGAGGGCGTTTCTCACGTTGTACGCGCCAACCAACCCCACCTCGAAGGTACCCACGCCCACGCCGTGATGCTGCGCGCGGAAGCTGGTCCCGCCTTCGATGGGCGTCACGTCGTACGCATGCCAGTCTGCCGACTCGCTGAGCCCGAAGGTCTCGACACGCGATCTGGCCAGACTCTTCAGCGCCATCGCGTCCGCGCTGTCGGCGCCCAGCACCAGCAGTCCCCGCCGGGGCACCAGGTTGACGAGGCGCCGGAACGCCAGCCTGACCGCATCGAGGTCGCTGTAGATGTCGGCGTGATCAAACTCGATGTTGCCAATGATTGCGATGTCGGGCAGGTACTTGAGGAACTTCGCCGTCTTGTCGAAGAACGCGCTGTCGTACTCGTCGCCCTCGATCACGAATTCGCGCCCGCTGCCGAGCCGATAACTCGACCCGCCCGGCGCCAGGTTGCCGACTATGCCGCCGACCAGCACGCTCGGATCGCGGCCGGCGTGGATGAGCAGCCAGCCCGCCAGGGCGGCGGTGGTCGTCTTGCCATGGGTGCCTGCCACGACGATGGACCGAGCACCCCACAAGAAGTGCTCGCGCACAGCCTCCGGGAGCGAGCAATACCTGATCTTGCGATCGAGCACCTCTTCCAGTTCAGGATTGCCCCGCGAGATGACGTTACCCACCACGACCATGTCGAGATCGCCCGTAATGTGCTCGGGCTTGTATCCCGTCAGGATCGGAATCCCCTCCTGTTCGAGAAACGTGCTCATCGGCGGGAAGACGTCCTGGTCGGATCCCCGCACGGCGAAACCCTTGCGCGCAAGCATCGCCGCGAGCGTGGCCATGGCGGTGCCGCAGATCCCAATCAGATGCACTCGTGTCACAAGGTCCTCGCAGAGCCTCACAGGCCCGATCGCGGCGACACCGCAGTCTCAGTAATAATCAGCGCCGGCCGCGCCCCGCCCAGCACCCGTGCCCGCACCCCCAGCGGAAGCGTGAGGGCCGGGTGAAGCGTATGGCCGGACGCCAGCCCGACGAGCACCGGACCGGAAAAGTCGCGCACACACTTGGCAATCGCATCTTTCGCCGACAGCACACTATCCGGCTCGTCGCAGCCCGGCATCTCGCCAAAGACCAGGGCGGCCGCCCGAGACAGCACGCCTGCATGGCTCAACTGGGTCAGCAGCCGATCGAGACGATAGGGCCGTTCGTTGACGTCTTCGAGAAAAAGCACACATCGGTCGGGCGGACGGAAGGCGAACGGCGTGCCGAGCGTGGCCGCCAACTGGGTGAGGTTGCCTCCCACCAGCATCCCTTCGGCTTCTCCGGCTCGCATCGTTTCGAGCGCGGGCGACATGAGTTCGCCAAGCGGCTCAGCCTCGCACATCGTACGCAGAAACGACGGCCGATCGTAGCCCTCCACGCCTCGCGCGAATCGCCCGGTGACGGTGGGGCCATGCACCGCCACGATACCGCACCGCGTGGTGACAAAGCTGAGCAGGGCCGTGATGTCGCTGTAGCCGACAAGCAGCTTGGGCGTGGCTCGCAACGTGTCGCGCGACAGGTACGGCAGAATCTGGGCGCTGCCATACCCCCCGCGCGCGGTCAGCACGGCCCGGACGCTCGGGTCGGTCCAGGCATCGGTGAAGGCAGCCGCGCGCGTCTCGGCGCTGCCGGCCACATACCCGTCGCGTTCGAACACCCGATCGTCATACACGGGCTCGAAGCCAATCGTCTTCAATTCGGCGAGTCCTTCCCCGAACTCCTCGCGCGAAAACGGACTGGCGGGAGCCAGGACGGCAACCCGGTCACCGGGCGTGAGCGCCGGCGGCTTTACCATCGTCATGCGAACGCTCTCATCTCTGCCGCGACACCCTGGTGAGCCTCGCATCCGACGATTTCGCGCCACGTCGCACTTGGCCTGCGTGCCTCATCTCCGCGTCGCACGAACGTCGCCTTCAGTCGCGCGTGCCTGGCCACAGAGGATTCCACCTGCGCGTACGGGAGCGTCCCGTCTTCAAGTGCGTGGACCAGCGCCTCGAGCGCGGCGGCCTGCTGATCCGGGTCGGGATCGCAAAGCAGGACCCCGTCGTGGCCGGCGGCGACAGCCTTGACCGCGGCTGCAGGGAGGGGAAATCGCGCTGAGCAGGCGCTCATCCCGAGGTCGTCAGTGAGGATCAAGTTCTCGAAGCCAAGTCTGGCTCGAAGCTCCGTGGTCACCACGCGCCTCGACAGGCTCGCGGGGACGTCCTCGTCAAACGCCGGGACGAGCAGGTGCGCCACCATGATCGAGGCGACGCCGGCGCTGATGGCCGCGCGGAACGGCACGAAGTCGATCTGATCAAACCGGTCCGGCGGATGTTCGACGAGCGGCAATTCGTGGTGAGCATCGACCGACGTGTCGCCGTGACCGGGAAAGTGTTTGGCGCAGCCAGCCACGCCTTCCGATTGCAACGCGTCAATGACGGCCGCGCCGAGCGTCGCCACCGTCTCGGGGTCGCTCGACAACGCCCGGTCCCCGATGGCTGGGTTCTTCTCCCGGGTCAGCACGTCGACGACCGGGGCGAAGTCAAGCGAGATGCCGACGGCGCGCATCTCACGCGCGAGCGCCCGGCCGAAACGTCCGGCCAGATCGGCACTGCCCGACCGCCCGAGTGTGGCCATCGGCGGCCATTCGGTGAACGGCCGTCGCAACCGGGCGACGCGACCTCCCTCCTGGTCGACCGCCACCCAGAGAGGCCGGTCCGGCACCAGGCGGGCCGCGTCAAACGCGAGCTCGGCCACCTGCTCCGGCCCTTCTACGTTTCTCGCGAACAAGACGACGCCGCCGATGTCGAACTCGCGCGCAACCGACCGCAACTCGGCAGGGATCGTCGTGCCCTCGAAACCGAGAAACGCGAGTTGGCCGAGTTGGCGGCGGAGCCCTGAAGGCGACATGGAATCCTATTATAATGGCCGCGTGCGTATCACTTCCTCTGCGCCAACCCGAATCGACCTCGCCGGCGGCACAATCGACATCTGGCCACTGTATCTGTTCCATCCCGGCGCCGTGACGCTGAATGCCGCGATCAGCCTCCGGGCGCAGGCGACCGTCGAGGCGAGATGCGACGGCCGCGTCGCGATCCGCTCGACTGACACCGGCCGCGTGACGGAAGTGGCGCACTGGTCGGAACTCGGCAAGCCCGGGGAACTCGACCTGCTGGGCCGACTGCTCCACTTCTTTCAGGCTGAGAACCTGACGCTGACGACGACAGCCACGTCGCCAGCCGGCGCCGGCATCGCCGGATCGTCGGCGCTGAATGTGGCCGTCTGCGGCCTGATGGCCCGGTGGAACGGCGTGACGTACGATCCCGAGGCGCTGCTCGACATCGCGCAGAACATCGAGGCCCAGGCCATCCAGTGCCCGACTGGCGCCCAGGACTACCGGCCAGCGATGTACGGCGGCATCGCGGCGGTCGAACTTGGCGTCGAAGGTGTGCGCCGAGTGGGGCTGAGCGTGGATCCGGTCGAACTCGAGCGCCGCATCGTGCTTGCGTACACCGGCGTGCCGCGCAACTCGGGCACCAACAACTGGGAAATGACGAAACGGCATCTGGACGGCGACCGCGAGGTCATCGATTGCTTCGATCGCATCCGCGACACGGCTGTGCGGATGAGGATCGCGCTCGAGCGCGAGCACTGGCCTGAGGTCGGCCGTCACATCGCCCAGGAATGGGAGAATCGCAAGCGCCTCGCCCCCGGGGTGACCACACCCCAGATTGACGATCTGATGGCTGCGGCGGGCCGCGCCGGAGCCGTCGCAGCCAAGGTCTGCGGAGCCGGCGGCGGCGGGTGCCTGTTCTGCTTCTCGGAACCCGGCGATACCGACCGCGTGCGAGCGGCACTGACGACTGGCGGTGCGCGGATCCTCGACTACCACGTCGACACTGAGGGGCTGCTGATTCGGTAGAACGCTGGGGTCTGACCCCATTTCTTCCAAGCTGATCGGCAAGGGCTGGGGTCTGACCCCAGCGTCCGTTGGAGGAGCGCACATGGATCCGATCGCCGAAATCAAGCGCCTCTACTACGCCGCAACTCGCGCGACCATCGAGCGCGATCTCGCGCAGGCCATCGGCTTGCTGAAGACGCTGGAGACCGAGGAGACGCGCGAACGCGCCGCCGTCTACATGGACGGCCTTTCCCAGATGCGTTCGGAATGGGACGTCGCGCCGAAGGCCGCACCAAAGAGAAGCAGAAACCGCGGGGCGAAGCCTCCGGGCAGAGGTCCCCGAATCCCCAATCCCTAATCCCGACAGCTCTCACCGCTTCCGCGACTGGCCCGCCTGCATCATCTTCCGGGCCAGCAACTTCACGGGTTCCGCGATATTGCGGTCGGAGGCCAGCGCCTTCACGTCCTTCTCAAGCAACCGGTTGACTATCCCCATCGAAATGGCGATCGGGGTCTTCGGATTGTAGGCCAGCGCCCGAAGCACCGCGTAGTTCTTCATCCACGCGCGCGTCGTGCCGATCACGCGCAGGACATCCTCCGAAATGCTTGCCATCCTGGCGAAGTTCTCCACCTCTCGTTCGGTGAGGCGCGGGCTGGCGAGCACGCCGATCGACACCAGTTTGTTGGGATCGCGGATGAGGAGCGCGCGCTCCTCACGATTGCCGCGCATCGCGGCTCTCACCTTCTGCGTGATCGACATCGTGGACAGCCGCTGCACCGTCGACTGCCGTCGCGCGTCCTCGTCGGGCGTTCCCTCATCAGGCTCACCTGGACCGGGGTTCTCGTCGGGGTCGTCCTGATCGTCAGCAGCAAACAGCACCGGTTCGCTCGCGTCGGTCCCAGACCCGTCCGGAACGATGCCGCGCCGGGCAAAGAACTCCCGCACATCGTCTGGCACATCCCGGCTGGCGAGGAATCTGGCGAGCATCGAGGGCGGGATGTGCCCGAGCGTCGCCTCGGCTGCCTCGCGAATGGCCGGGTCGGTGTCGTGCACGAGCCACGCCAGCAGCGCCAACTGCTCCAGCGCGCGCGGCGCCAGGATGCCCTGGGCGGCCAGCATGCGGATGTCCGCGGCCACCTCGCCTCGCCGCACGCAATCGAGCAGCGGCGTCTGGTAGAGGGCGTCCATCCTGCCGCTATTGGAGGAAGCTGGCGAGCGTGTCGAGCGTGATCGTGGCGGTCACGATCTGGCCCGGTGTCCCGAGGGGACGGGCCGGCTTGCCGTTGATGGTCAGCGACAGGCCCCCCGCGTTTCCGGCGCTGAGTGTCACGCTGGCGGAGGCCTCGTAGTAGAGACGCTCGCCGGCGCGCAGGATCCGTTCGAAGACCACGTCCTTGTCGACCTTGACCATCAACCAGCACTCGGCCTGCGCGGCAATGCTGAGCCGAATGGGCGCGGTCGCCTGCGCCGTTGATCCGGCGCGGCCAGCCGGTGATTCAGGCGTCTGGGCCGGCGGCGCTCCGGCCGTTGTCTCCTTCGGCGTTGCGGCAGGCTCCTCGGCACTCGGCGGCCGCCGTGTCGCAGGTAGTGGCGTGACGGGCGCCGGCGCGGGTGCAGCGGGTGCCGAGGCCGCCGGCGGCGTCGCGGCAGACTTGGGGCAGGCGCGCGAATTCAGTGCGAATACCACCACGGCGATCACGACGATGCTGAGGCCGAGCAACTGGGCCACCGTGGTCGCCACGCGGCGGCCGCTCTCATACGCCTCGATGTCCTCCGCCTCTTTTGCGGAGGGCAACTGCTCCTTGCCTGATTCATCCGGGAATTCCGCGGTGAATCGCTCGATGGCCATCTCGGGATCGAGCCCGATTTCGCGCGCGTACGACCGCACGAATGCGCGCGAGAAGATCCCTCCAGGCAGCTTCGACACGTCGTTGCGCTCGAGCGCATCGAGGACGCGAGCCGAGATCTTCGTCACGGCGGCGACCTGCTGAAGCGACACGCCTCGTCGCTCCCGCGCCTGCCGGAACATCGTGCCGAAGTCTACCGGAGATTCCTCTGACATGGTCGTGATCCCAGAAACCCAAGCGATGGCTGCGCGACGCCTGAACGGCCTTCAATGCTAGGAGACGGTATCACGAGTGTCAAACGACCGGGCGACCGGGCCTGACTCCGCGCCGGAACAACCCGATCATCTCGGCGCAGCCAGCCGCCAGGTTGATGAGGCCGAGGCCGGAGATGGCTCCTCGAACGTAGTCGTTGCCGGCCACCACGGCGATGACCGGCCAGGCCTGGATGAAGTAGTTGCGCCCCCAGAGGGCGGACCACGGCGCCAGGGTCAGCAGGACCCCGACTTCCAGGAAATACGCGACGAAGATCACGCGAGTCACGACGCTCATGCCGATCCGTTGACCTGCCTTTCGACCCGAGTCGCGTTGCGCACCGTACGGTGTATTCGCGACGGCAGCACGCATGCCCGACGTTGCGCCGCCGTCCGCCACGCAGGTGAGCTGAGGGTTACGATTCTGACAACTCGTTGGCCCGCCGTTCCGCCAGCGCGTCGAGCCGCGCCGCCACGTCCCGATATCCAGACGCCATCGTGCTCAACTCGAGAAACACCGCCTGCGCGCGCACGGGCTCTCCCGCCCGTTCCAGGGCGACGCCCAGCTCATAGAGGAGCGACCGCTCCGCCTGGACCGACGGCGCCGGCGACTCAGCGGCGCGCTCGAACCAGGTGATCGCCTCATCGAGCTGGCCGCGGTCCGTCGCGATCCGCGCCAGCATCACGGCCGCCCTGAACCGCACGCCCGGATCCCGGCCGGCGCGACGCAGGCAGGCGACGGCCTGGTCGAACCGTCCCTCGTAATAGTGTACGCCGGCTTCGTCGTACGCGCGCATCGCGTCGTCTTCCACCGGCCCACGGCCCGACGCCTCGCGCATCCGGCGAAACAGATCGTCGAGGTCGACGGCCGAGTCGGCCTCCTCGCGAGACGGTCCAGCTGGACGCTCGACTTCCTCAGCAGCCGTCCCACTCGCGTCCGAGCCAGTCAGCGCGTCCAGCGCATCGGCCAACTCGATCTCGATCACCTCGTCGGCAGGTGGAGGTTCGCGCCCGGCGTCTGCCACGATGGGCGGCGCCACAAACTCGTCGCCCGCGTCGGTCTCGGCGTCGCGGTGGACGGGCAGACGGAGCGAGGCTGCGAAGCCGGCAAGGTCAATCGAATCGGCCGTCGATGGGTTCCCGTCGGATTCACCAGGAGTCCGCGGGAGCGACTCGCCCATCCCGGCCAGAGCCTCGCGCGCCTGCGCCGCGTGGCGGTCGACATCGGGACGCAGCGCGGCCAGCCGCTCGGCAACCGGGAGCGCCTCCGCGAATCGTCGATGGGCCAGATACGCTTCCGTCAGCTCCGATTCGGCCTGGTAGAGGGAGTCCTCGTAGTGACCGTCCCGGCACAACTTCGCGAATCGCTCCAACGTCGGCACATGACGTGGTTCGGCGGCCACGAACCGCTCGACGATCTTCAGCGCCCGGTCGAACTCGTCGCGCCCGACGAGATGATCCAGCGCGCATTCGACCGCGACAAAGGCGACATCGGGCTGCTCACCGGTCAGCGACGCGCCAAGCGCCGCAACGTGGTCGACGCTTGCCGGGTCTTTCTCGAGCAGGCGCCTGAGGACGGCGGCGGCAGCAGGCGACATTCCCGAGCGCAGGTTCGTCTCAGCCAGCGCCAGATCGACGCGGGCATCGCCAGACTGGAGACCGAGCTCCAGCAGATCGCGCGCCTGTGGGTACTGCTGGCGGGACATCAGCATCCTGGCCAGCTGGAGCCTGGTGTCCACGTGGTCTGGCTCGGCATCGAGCACTTGGGCGAGCAGCGTCAGGCCTGCCTCGTCGCGGCCGGCCTTGAGCATCGCTGTCGCGACGACTCGTCGTTCGGCCACCGAATGCGCCGACGCCAGCGCTCCCTCCAGGTCGCCCCGGCGGACCAGGGCGTTGGTCACCCGATCCTGCGCGAGCGTATTGGCCGGATTCAGCCGCATGGATTCGCGCCAGGCTCGAAGCGCATCGGCCTCACGGCCCTGCTCGGCGAGCGTGTCGCCGGCCAGACGCTGGTGGTCGGCGGACCCGGATGCGTCGCCAATCTCTGCGAGCATCCGCGCCGCATCCAGCCGGCCAACCACGTCAGTGGGATCAAGGACCGCCAGTCGTCCCGCGATACTGGCGGCGCCGGCACGGTCGCCCGCAGTCACGCGCCGCTTGAACAGCGTGTGGAGCACGTGGCGTGCATCGGCGAACAGACCCTGCTGCGAAGCCAGGTCGGCCGCGTGCAGCAGCGCCTGCTCGTCGTCGGGCGTGATCTTGACGATCTTCTTGTAGAGCGCGGCTGCCTTCGACAGGAATCCTTCGGCCGTCAGCTGCTCGGCGATGCGGCAGTATTGCGCGACCGCGCGGTCAATGCGGCCAGCCCTGATGAACAGATCGCCCAGCAGGTTGGCTGTGGCCCAGTCCTTTGGATACGCCTCAACCACCGAGGCATACTCCTCGATGGCCGCATCGAGTCGCCCCTGACGCAGCAGTCTCTCAGCCCTTCGAAGCGTATCGTCGCGGTCCATCTAGTTGGACTTGTCCATCGTGGCTGGACCAATCGTATCAGAGAGGCTGCGCGGCCGGAACGATCGCCGGTGGATGGACGAATACCCGTAGCGTTTGACAGCCGCCAGGTGGGCCGGTGTCGCGTAGCCCTTGTGCCGATCGTATCCGTACCGCGGGTCCGCGGCGTGCAGGTCGTTCATGAGGCCATCGCGATAGACCTTGGCCAGGATGGAGGCCGCCGCGATGGACGCCACCAGCCGATCGCCGTGAATGATCCCGCGCTGCTCCATCTCGAGGCCGGGCACGCGGAATCCGTCGACCAGCACGACGTCGGGCTGCGGCGCGAGCCCGGCGACGGCACGCCTCATCGCTTCGAGCGAAGCGCGATGGATGTTCAGGCGATCGATGTCGGCAGGCGCCACTTCGCCGAGCGCCCAGCCGATGGCGTCCCGTCTGATGCGGACGGCCAGCCGACCGCGTTCGGCAGGGGGCACCAGCTTCGAGTCGGCCAGACCGGGAATGTGCCGGGCGGGATCGAGCAGGACCGCCGCCGCGACGACCGGGCCAGCCAGACACCCGCGCCCGACTTCATCGACTCCGGCAACGTGCACGAAGCCGACTCGCCGTAGCGCGTTCTCGAGAGTCCGTCTGGCCCGAGTCCGCCGCATCACCTGCTCCTGCTGGACGAGGATCTCAGGAGGACCGCTTCGTCTCTTTCATACGCGCGGCCTTGCCCTTCAACTCGCGCAGGAAGTACAGCTTCGACCGCCGCACCTTCGCCGAGCGGACAATCTCCACGCGGTCGATGATCGGCGAGTGGACCGGGAAGATCCGCTCGACGCCCTGGCTGAACGAGACCTTGCGCACGGTGAAGGTCGCGCGCGTGCCGCCCCGGTGCTGCCCGATCACGAGACCTTCGAAGACCTGGATGCGCTCCTTGTCGCCCTCACGCACCTTGACATGCACGCGCACCGTATCGCCGGTCCGAAATTTCGGCCGCTCCACCAGCTGCCCCTGTTCCACCGCTTCAATCGCGCCCATACTCGGCTCCTCTCTCTTCCATCAACGCGCGCAGCATCTCGCGCTCTTCGCTGTCCAATTCGGCGTCTGCCAGCAACTCCGGCCGCGACTCCAGCGTCCGCCGCAGCGCCTCACGCTTGCGCCAGCGCCTGATCTCGGCATGATGCCCCGACATCAGGACATCGGGCACCGCCATCCCTCGACACCCGGCCGGTCGCGTAAACACGGGGAAATCCAACAGCCCCCGCGTAAAGGAATCCGCTTCGACCGACTCCTCGTCACCCACCGCACCCGGCAGCAGCCGCACCACCGCATCGACAATCACCAGCGCGGGCAGCTCGCCACCCGAGAGCACGTAGTCGCCGATCGACAACTCCTCGGTCGCCAGGCCCGTGCGCACGCGATCGTCAACGCCCTCGTACCGCCCGCACAGCAGCACCACGTGGCGCATCCCGGCCAGCCTCGCGGCCTCGGCCTGGGTGAATGCCTTCCCCTGAGGCGAGGTCAAGATGACCGCGTCAGGCTCGCTGCCCTGCGCCCGGATGGCATCGACGGCGGCAAACAGCGGCTCGGGCTTGAACACCATCCCCGGACCGCCGCCATACGGCACGTCGTCCACGCTTCGGTGCCGATCGGTCGTGTGGTCGCGCAGGTCGTGCACCCGCACATCCACGATGCCGCGTTCAATCGCACGGCGGATGATCCCTTCGCCGAGCGGCCCGTCGCACATGCGCGGGAAAATCGTGACGAGGTCGAATCTCACCGTCGCCCGCCACGCCACACCCGCCGGCGGCCCCGAACCTGGTTGAGGCCCAGCAGCCCGTCAGGCGCGGCAATC
>Ga0315286_10000482_pt1 | contig 33694 bp, 35 predicted proteins | sample YL17G10_0_MG_FD_205038 | JGI IMG/M metagenome (GOLD analysis project Ga0315286, IMG submission 205038) | Sediment microbial communities from Yellowstone Lake, YNP, Wyoming, USA - YL17G10_0 | ecosystem: Environmental > Aquatic > Freshwater > Lake > Sediment | place: USA: Wyoming | collected... | reverse complement strand
GCGGACGTCACGTTCAAGACGAAGCCCGAGCTGGCGATGGAGTTGATCGACCAGGCGCGGGCGTGGGGCCTGGCCGATCGCATCGTGCTCGCCGACGGCGGCTATGGCGAAGTGACCGAATTCCGCGCGGCGCTGGAGGCTCGGCAGTTGCCGTATGCGGTGGGGATCGGCCCCCAAGTGGGGGTGTGGCCCAAACCGCCCACCATCACGCAGCGCGCGTACTCCGGAAAGGGTCGCCCGGCGACGCGGTGGGTGTACGGCACCCAACGGCCGCCGAGTGTGCGCGATGTCGCGCTCAAGGCCCGTGGCTGGAAGACCATTCGGTGGCGCGAGGGGACCAAAGGCTGGCTGACGTCTCGGTTCTTGAGTGTTCGGGTGCGCCCGTCCCACGGCTATCATGCGGGCGAACCGCCGCACAAAGAGGTCTGGCTGTTGATCGAATGGCCGTCCGCGGAGCCGGAGCCGACCAAGTACTTCTTGTGCGATCTCCCGCCCTCCTACACCTTGCGCCGATTGGTGCGGGTGACGAAGTGCCGTTGGGCGATCGAGCAGGACTACCATCAACTCAAGGAAGAACTGGGTCTCGATCACTACGAGGGACGAACCTGGGCCGGTTGGCACCATCACGTGACGCTCACGATGCTCGCCCACGCATTCCTCACGCTCGAAGCCCAGCGTACGAAAAAAAACTTCTGGGTGGACCCTGCCACGGACGCGCCGTGAGCTGCAGTTCATGCTCTTCACGTGGACGGGCGACTGTGCCTACTGTGGTCAGCGAATCCGCCCGAAGGGGTCATAACTACGTAACGTAGTAATACTAGAGCCAGTCCGCGACGATCTGGCGCTGTAGTTGGGCCCGATCAGAGCCGCCGAAAGGTGTCCGCAGCGATGGCCGCGCAGGTCTGTGAGACCTGCGTCCAGTCATGCCACCTCTCATCGAGCCGCCGATACTCGGTCAGGTGCGTCTGTTCGAGGTCGTACGGAATCGGATGGGCCAACTGCACCTGCAACTGCTGCATCGCTGATTCTCCGCTCGGCTGAGGATAGAGCCGGTCGAGATCGGCCAACGCCGCGAACACGCGATTCGGACCCATACGATCTGCCAGCGCCACGAAGTCCAGATAGTCGCGCGTCGCGTTGCGCTTCAGAATCAGCACCGCCTTGATACGAAGCATCTCCGCCTCGGTCGGTACGACCAGGCACACGCCCCCGATGTTGACTTCGCACGTCTCGAGTGGCCGTTCGCGGACGAGTTGGCGCACGCCCGTCTCGATGCCGTCAAGGCTGCCGAGGATCAACACCGGCCGTTTCACTCTCGCGGTTCGCCAGCCAGCGACGGATTCCAGTTGCGCCAACACGTCATCGAAACGATCGCGGAGATCGATCAGCACGTGATCGGCATCGTACGAAATTCGGTGTTTCGCGAAGATGGCCGCGGCAGTGCCACCAACAAGGGTCGCTCCGGGCAGCACGACCTGGAGGTGCGCCGCGGCAGACAATACGTGCTCCCACTCAGGCCAGGAGTGTGCGGACATAGTAGTCCCAGAAGTAGTACCGCTGCTCGGTGGGATCGCCCAGACGCGCTGCGCAGACCCGGAGGATTCGTGTGCGCACACCAGCCTGACTGGCGGCGGCGTCGCGCAGCGCCTTCCAGTCATCAATCCGGCCACGCGCAATCGCGTCGTCCACGGCCGCGAGCGTCCACTCGGAGTGGTTCAGGTGCCGGTGTTGCATGCGTGCAGATTATACCGTTGCGCCCGCCACCAGTGTAGTCCCGCTGGTCGGCCGAATCTTCGCGAAGAGCGCAGGCAACGCTGAGCCGTATGCGGCCGTGACGCTCTCCTCGATCGCCTGAAGCGGACGCACCGGGATCAGGTCCATCACGGCCGCCGGCGGCAGGCCGCTCTGAAGCAAGGTCGCCAATGCCCCGTCGAGCATGTGTCGCAGAGCCTCGTCGGCGCGCTCGGGGGACATGCCGAACTGGCCGGCGACCTCTCGCAGGGCCTGCCACTGATACCAGTAGTAGGTCGGCCCCATGCCCGTGAGGATGGCGTAGGCCTCGAGGTCGCTTTCCTTGACTTCCGGCCATGCACCCCAGGGCGCGAACAGAACCGACAGGTCCTGACGTGCCGCGGCATCGAGGCCTTCGCCGAAGGCGACCGGATTGTAGCCGCGCCCGATGATCGAGGGAGCGTTCGGGATCATCCGGACCAGGCGCGCGGTGCCGAGGCCCGCCGTCAGCGCGCGCAGGGGGATCTTGGGTGCCAGCGACACGACGAGAGCGTGCGCACCGAGGCACGGGCGCAGCGCTGGCAGCATCGGCGCCAGGATCGGCGGGTGGAGCGCCAGGAAGACGACATCAGCCGCTGCGGCGTCTTCCATGGAAGAACGACGGACCTCGGGGCACAGCTCAGCGAGCCGCGCGAACGCCGCTTCGTCGGGTTCGTTCACGAGGACCTCGACGGGAACACTTCCCGCGTGACGCCACCCGCCAACCAGTACTCGCGCGACGCGACCACCGCCGATGAACCCGACCCGCTTCTCTGTGTGATTCATGTTGTCCTCGCATTGGGGGTCTGTTGAGGGCCTGTTGGGAAACAAGGCATCAGCGTCTGTTTCCCTGCGGGCGCTTGTGGCTGGTCCGAACATATACGCTGTAACCAATCTTCATTGACTGGGCCCGACGATTGGGGGCGGGACGTCGATGTCGTGGCTCATGAACGAACGGTTTCTGATGCATCCTGTGCGAACACCGCCACAAGTCGTCGTTTCAGTTCGTCGCGCGTACGTCGAAAAGCGTCGGCCCTGTCTGCCTCAGAGCCGCCGACGCCGGCTGGGTCCGGCAGGCCCCAGTGCAGGCGCCGCGCCTTGCCAAGGAACACCGGGCACTCTTCTTCTCCGCACAGCGTGATCACCGTATCCACCTCGGCGGCCGGAATGTCGGACACGGCCTTGGATCGGTGATGCGAGATATTGACGCCGATCTCGGCGAGCGCGGCGATGGCTTCCGGGCGGACGCGCGTCGGCTGTGAACCGGCGGACCAGACGGCGACCCCGGGCGGCGCCAAGAACCGGGCGATGCCTTCAGCCAGTTGGCTGCGGGCGGAGTTCGCCACGCAGAGGAACAGCACGCCCCGCGGGGCCAGCGCCCGCAGCACGGCTGCTTCGACGAGCCACTCCGGCGGCATGCCTGAGTCGTCGTCGTACATCCGGCAGCTCAACCTCCCCGGCCCGGCCTTGCCCTCGATGTCCACGCCATTCACCTGGATCGAGGGTGAGCCGAGGAAACCCAGTTCGGCGGCCTTCTCGGGCGTGTCGATATCAACACGCTCCACCGTGATGCCGGGGCCCAGCCGCTCCGCGACTGCGTGGGCCACCTGGATCGCCGCCTCCGCGTGTGGACATCCGTCGAACACCAGCACCTCGACACGAACCGTCTCGCTTATCCCCATGCGCTCGCCTCCCCTGGCATCGCCCCGGCCCATCGTGTGAGGGGCCGCCGTGCGGGTACAAGTCCGCCCCGGTCCCGCAAATCACTTGCGCCGGCCACCGATGCCGACGTGGCGCGGAACCAGATCCGCTCTGGTCCCAACGATCACGTGAGTCGGCCACCGATGCCGACGTGGCGCGGAACCAGCCTTCGTGGCGCAGGACTTCAGTCCTGCGTTGCAGACCGGAGGGCCTGCCCTGCTTCAATGCACGTGAGCTCCGGTCAGGCTGTGTAGATCAGATATACACCTCCCATCAGCACGAGCAACCCGGACGCGTACCTGAGGTACGCCGCGCCTCGCGAGGCATCCGTCCACCGCAGGTAGCGGCCAACCCAGCTCGTCGACGCGCCGGCCAGGACGATGATTGAACAGTGACCGATGCCGTAAGCGGCGATCAGCAGCATGCCGTACACGGCGTGCGTGCCGGCCACGGCAAAGGTGACGCCCAGCATCGGCGCCATGTACGCGAACGTGCATGGCCCCAACGCGATCCCGAAGATCAGCCCCAGCGCCCACGCCGCGAGAAGACCGCGTCCGCGAAAACGCGTCGAATCCGGGACGCTCCACCCCAGGGGCAGCACATCGAGCAGCGACAGGCCGACCACGAAGAACACCGCCGCCACGACGTAGTTGGCCCAGGGTCCGACCTGCCCCATCAAACGGCCGGCGGCGGCTGTCACACCGCCGATCACGCCAATGGTCGTGAAGAGGCCGAGCGAGAACAGGCCGGCGATTGCCGCGCCGCGCGCGGGCGTCGCCTGCCGCTGGCCGTTCACGAATCCGACAACGAGCGGGATGGACGCCAGGTGACATGGACTGAGCAGGAGGCTGGCCAGACCCCACGCAAAGGCGGCCGCGAGAGCGACGGCCGGCTGACCTTCGACGGCGTGAGACAAGGTCGTGAACAGCGTGTCCATCGGACGGCTCAGCTTCCTGGCGTCGTTGCGCCGGGCGAACTGAAGTCGTAGCCGAAGCGTTTCCACGTGGCGAGGATGTCCGCTTTCGAGATGAACCCCTCGTGGCGCGTCAGTTCCTTGCCATTCCCGTCAAAGAAGATCTGCGTTGGAATGGCGTAGATGTTGTACGGATCGCCGGCGCTGGGGTCTTTCCACACGTCGATGAAGTCCACCTGCAGGCGTCCGGCGTACTCCGCGCGCAGCTCGACGAGAATCGGGGCCATCGCCTTGCACGGAATGCACGTGTCGGCTCCGAGATCGACGAGACGCGGAAGGCCGGCCGTCTGGGTCGCGGTGCCGTGACTGACCATCGGCGCCGGAGCCGCGGCCGAGGGGACCGCGTCGCGCCCAGGCTTGGTCGCGAAGACGACGATGACCGTTGCTGCAAGCAGGAGCGGTACAGCGATCCGCCACAGCCGCCTTGCCGGAGTGGGGCTGGGCGTAATTCCTGCATCGCGAGACGATGACGCTGCGACACCCGCCGCAGGGTTCTTGTGTTTCGACATGTGACGCTCTCAGTGACGCCGGTTCTTCAGGGGCACAGCACAATCCCCTGGGCCCACAAGCACTCGCTGCACGCCGGAAATGGCGTGCCGAAACAATCGCCCTCGTTGGTCTCCGAGATGAAACACCCGCCGCACGCCAGGCACGGCGACATGTCGAACTCCCGCAGGCGCTCCCGGAGCGCACGAAACGGCGGGTCCCGCCAGATCTCCCGGAGGGGCGCGCGCTCGATGTGGCCGACATCGAATGACCGCACGGTCTTGTCGCGCCCCCCGAGGTGTTCCGTGTGGGTATACAACAGCGACAGACAGGGGGTCACCCGCCCGTCCCACGAGACGGCGACCACCCCGTCGCGCGCGAACCGGCACCGGTTGTGCCATTCGCCCCGGTCCAGGGCCGGCGGCGGCACGATGGGCAACTGCCGAAGCAGGGCATCCAGCAGCGGTCGCGTCGCGTCGTTGAGGTCGAAGCGGCCGACGGTCAGGCGAGGACGCCAGGTATCCGGGTTCATGTTGGACACCTGGCCCGCATAGGTAAACAGCGCTTCGTCGGCCATCTCGCGCGTATGCGGAACGACATTGCTGATGGACACGAAGTCGAGCTTGAGCCGATGGGCCGTGGCGACCAACGCGGGCAACGACCCGACCGTCTGCCGCGTGGCCACGCACGCCACGCCGATGGACATGCGGTGCGGACCACGCCGGGCGTGCTCGCGCAGCCGGGCGACGGCGTCCAGGGCAGCGTCCCTGTCGATCCCCCGCATCGCGGCATAGGCCTCGTCATTGCCGCCATCAACCGATACGGTCACCTGCGCCACACCGAGCGACGCCAGGTCCTGCGCGAACTGCGCCGTGATGGTTGTGCCGTTTGTAATGATCTCGACGCGCAATTGCGCCTGGCGCGCGCGTTCGATCATGTCCAGGAGCTGAGGGTGGATGGTAGGCTCGCCGAAGCCTCCGAACGACAATGTCAATCGGTCTGGCGCGGCGGCGGGCAGGCCTGACAGCAGTTGGCCGTAACAGGCCGCCGACATGTGCCCGGAGTCCGCCGCCCAGGCCTGGCGCGGGCACATGGCGCACTGCAGATTGCAGTGGCCCGTGGCTTCGACGTAGACCTTCCGCAATGAATCAGACCGCACGACGACGCCGTCGCGGGTCGGCTCGGCCCACAGTTCGTCGCCAGGGCGAAAGCCCGCCATCGCGGCGACCGAATCGAGGATCTCCCAGGTCATGCCCACAGGTGCGTTCAGAACATGCTCGTTGAACGGCTACGTACCCGTCAGGCCCCGGTCCGCTGCGGCAGCGGCCGTGGCGAAGTACCGCCGTTGGAACCAGAGCGAGACGTTCACGAGCGCGATAAGGGCGGGCACCTCGACCAGGGGGCCAATCACCGCCGCGAAGGCGGCCCCGTGGTTGATGCCGAAGGTCCCGACGGCCACGGCAATCGCCAGCTCGAAGTTGTTCGACGCCGCCGTGAACGACAGCGTGGCCGACTGGCTGTAATTCGCGCCGACCGCCTTGCTCATGAAGAACGACACCACGAACATCACGACGAAGTAGATCAAGAGCGGAATCGCGATCCGGATCACGTCAAACGGCAGCTGGACGATGGTCTCGCCCTTCAGCGAGAACATCACGACGATGGTAAAGAGCAGCGCGATCAGCGTGATGGGGCTGATCTTCGGGATGAAGCGCTGGTGGTACCACGTCTTGCCCTTGAGCCGGATCAACGTGAAGCGTGTCACGACGCCGGCGATGAACGGGATGCCCAGGTAGATGAAGACGCTCCTGGCGATTTCGCCGATCGTGATGTTGACCGCCACGCCCTGGAGGCCGAACCAGGCCGGAGCCACGGTGATGAACACCCACGCGTACACCGAGAAGAAGAGCACCTGGAAGATCGAGTTGAACGCCACGAGACCCGCACAGTACTCCGTGTCGCCCCTGGCCAGTTCGTTCCACACGATCACCATCGCGATGCAGCGCGCGAGGCCGATCATGATCAGGCCAACCATGTACTCCGGCTTGTCGCGCAGGAAGATCACCGCCAGCGCGAACATCAGGATCGGCCCGACGACCCAGTTCTGGACGAGCGAGAGCGCCAGCACCTTCCCGTTCCGGAACACCTGCCCCATCTCCTCGTAGCGGACCTTGGCGAGCGGAGGATACATCATCAGGATGAGCCCGATGGCCAGCGGAATCGACGTCGTGCCGACGCTGAAGCGGTTCAGAAGCGGGACGACGCCAGGAAACACGTACCCGGCGCCCACCCCGACCGCCATCGCCAGAAAGATCCAGAGGGTGAGATACCGATCGAGGAACGACAGTTTTCCGCCGACGCCTGCGTGTGCCTGGCTCATGCGTGCCTCCGAGTGCTTGACGGACGGGAGCGCGGCCGCTTCGCGGCGGCCCTGGGCGGGGCGGCACCCGCCTGCCAATCAAAACCGGCGCTGCAGAAGGTATCGAGGGGGAACTTGCGCAGCGCGTCCACGACCTGGGCGTCCTGTGCCAGCCGGTCGTCCCCGTCCACAAGCCGTAGGGCCTGGCGAGCCAGGTCCGACAGAGGCCCGGCCTCGACCAGGTGATAGTGCACCCACTTGCCGCTCTTGCGTTCGGTCACGAAACCCGCGCGGCGGAGATCGCTCAAATGGGACGACACCGTGGAGGTGGCGAGTTCCAGCACCGCGGTCATCTGGCAGACGCAGAGGGCGCCGCCGCGCAGCATGGCGAGGATTCGCAGGCGGCCTGGGTGCGCCAGCGCCTTCACCGCGTCAATCACGGTCGGAAGCGTGGTGTGCGTGGTGCGGGTCATGGGTGTCCCCCTTTCGTCTGGTTACTTCAGCCACGCTTTGACTTCGTCCGGCTTCGGGATCCGCCCGGACATCTTGATGACGCCGTCGATGGCGACCGCCGGTGTGGCCAGGACGCCGGCCGCTGCCATCGACTGGTAGTCGGAGACTTTCTGCAGATCCGCATCGTGCTGCAACTCCGCCAGCACGTTGCGGACGACTCGCTCCGTCTCGTGGCAACGCGCGCAGCCTGGACCGTAGACCGTGATGACCATTGATGATGTCCTCTCAGAAGATGGCATTGAACAGGTAGCCGACGATCAAGATGCCCGTGCCGACCACGCCGACGAACACGGCGATGAGCGGCGGGCGAAGCACTTTTCGCAGGATGATCGTCTCGGGCAGCGACAGGCCGATCACCGCCATCATGAACGCCAGGACGGTGCCGAGCGCGGCGCCCTTGGCCAGCAGGGCCTGCACCACCGGGATAATGCCAGCGGCGTTGGAGTACATCGGGATGCCCACGAGCACGGCCAGCGGGACCGCCCACCACGCGCCCTTGCCCATGACGGCGGCCATGAACTGCTCGGGGACGTAGCCGTGGATGCCCGCGCCGACGGCAATGCCCGCCAGGACCCAGGGCCAGACGCGTCCCACGATGTCGACGACCGCATCGCCGCCGGCGCGCAGGCGCCCCGCCCACGACGCTGCGACGTCGTCACCCTCCGCCGGGGCCGCCTGCACCGTGAACACCCAGGGCTCGACGAACCGCTCGAGGCCCAGCCGGCCGATGGTCCATCCCGAAGCGATGGCAATGACGAGGCCCGTGCCCATATAGAGCGCTGCCACTTTCCAGCCCAGCAGGCCGAAGAGCAGCACGAGCGCGACCTCGTTGACCATCGGCGCCGAGACGAGGAACGAGAACGTGACGCCGAGCGGCACGCCCGTGGTGACGAAGCCGATGAAGAGCGGCACCGCCGAACATGAGCAGAACGGCGTCACCGTGCCAAGGAGCGCCGCCAGCACGTTGCCCATCGATTCCCGTCGACCGGCGAGGACCCGCCTGGTACGCTCAGGCGTGAAGAACGAGCGGATGATGCCGACGCCGAACACGACCAGCACGAGCAGCATCAGCACCTTGGGCGCTTCGTAGACGAAGAACTCCACGGCCGAGGCGAGGTGGCTCCCTGGCGCGAGGCCGGCGAGCGAATAGGTAACCCAACGTGCCACGGCCGCGAGGTTGAGATAGGCCACGACCCAGACGGCCGCCGCGGCACTTCCTCCCAGCGCGAACGACCATTGGCGGCGGGTCCACACGATTCTAATACTACTACATTTCGTGTAATGTCGATATGATGAAGAGGGACTGAGCTGGCCGATGGGAACGCTGGTCATCCGACCGGCGGACCATGAGTGAAACCAGGGTGTTCCGTTCCTCCCACCGCCACGTGCGTCACCGGAAGGCCGTGACGACAAACGTCCGACGTCAGGGAGTCGCGCGATTCGCGGGTGTCAGCCTGTCATGCGCCGCTTCCCACTCCGCCTCTTCCTGTTTCACAATCCTCCACCACTTGAAGTGGTGGCTGTAGGCGAACAGCTCATTCACGGTCCCCGTGACCATCGAGAAGAACGCCGGCTTCTCTTCCGGGAACACCGCGCCCATGTACACGTGGATCATCAGGCCCGATACCACGGCTGCCACGGCGACGAAGTGCGCCACGACGGCCCAGCCGATCACCCAGGCCCCGAACAACCGGAACGCCATGATGAGCCCGGTCACGAGGATGACCGGTGTCGCCGCAAAGACCAGTTGCGCGAACAGTTTCTGACCGGCGTTGTAGATGCCCTGCGGCGGAAGCGGCTCGCAGCTTCTGCCGAGGATCCGCAGCGTCCGGACCACAAGCCAGCGGCGATCGTCGGCATCGAGGAAGAGCTTCGATTGCAGCACCTCCCGTCCCAGGTACGCCCGGAAGCCGAAGATGCCATAGACCACGAACACGAGCAGCCAGGTGATGCCGACAGCCAGGTGGAACCGGAGCATGCTGGCGCGCGTGCCGAAGACGTCCTGCGCAATCGAAAGATACCACTCGGGCGCGATCCGGAAGTACGGCGAGGTAATGAGGGCGGCGCCTGTCATCAGTTCGAACAGCCACACGAAGGCATTGAACCAGTGCAGCAGGATGCTCGTGAGGTAGTGCTTCTTGACCTGATGTTGAAGCATGCCCTCGGCCTGCTCGGCCGTGAGGGGCACCGGTCCGAGCGGGATAGCGCTAGTCTTCAAAGTCCTTCTCTCCCGTCTTGAGCTGGGTGAAGAACGCCAGGGCCTGTCCCAGGAACGTCGCGCCGATGGCGGCGAGCATCAGGGGCTTGAACGCGCGCCTCCACACGGCGGCGGACGCCGGCATCCTGGGTTGGCGCGGCGGGTAGGTGGCGCCCACCAGATCCAGTTGCGCCGGCCGTCCCGCGTAGTAGACGTTCGGCCCGACGGCGACAGCGCCCGTTTCGATCCGTCGCGCGCCATCCTCGTAGACCATGCGCGACACGATACCGCCGCGGTCTTCGAGGTCGCCGAAGTACTTGGCGTGCGCGGTGCAGGTCGCTACGCACACAGGCTCCTGCCCGCGCTCGATGCGCGACAGGCAGAAGTCGCACTTGTCGACCTTCTTCGTCACCCGGTCCAGATGCCGGGCGTCGTACGGGCAGGCGTCCACGCAGAACCCGCAGCCGATGCACAGCTTTTTGTCCACCGAGACAATGCCCGATGCCGTCCGGTGTGTGGCGCCCGACGGGCAGGCATCGACGCACGGCGGTCGATCGCACTGGTTACACTGCGCCACGAAGACGCTCGACGTCAGCGACGGGAACGTCCCGGCGACGGGCGTGGTGCGCACCTCGGTCCGGGCCTGGCCGGCGGGAACGTCCCATTCCGCGTTGCAGGCCACCGTGCAGGCGTGGCAGGCCACGCACATCCTGAGATCGGTCACCATGCCGTACCGGGCCACTGCTCCTCCTCGTTACGTCGCCGGCGCCGCCGGGATCGGCCGCACGAAATTTACGCGCATGCCGGTGCCCCCCGTGAGGGGATCGACCTTGACGCGGCTCATGAGTGAGGTGTCGGAGGCGCCCCGGCCAAACGCGCGCCGCAGGACGCGCCCCCCCTGGCCGAAGCCGTGGACGAGGTATGCGCAGTCGCGGCGAATGCCCTCGGTGACCTTCACCCTGACGGGCCGGCTCCGTCCTCCGTCGGTGTTTTCCAGGACGATGCGATCGCCATCCGCGACGTGGTGCTCGCTGGCGGTTGCAGTGTGCAGCCACACCTCGTTCTCGCTCATCAGCGCGTGCAGGGCCTCGTTGTTCTGACTGCGGGCGAACGAGTGCATGGGGGCCCGACCGTAGATCAACCTCACGTAGCCGGCGGGCGGCGGGTCGACCTCCGTGTAGCGCGGGAGCGGGTCCGCCCCGGCGTCCTTCAACTCCTCCGAGTAGAGCTGAATCTTGCCGCTCGACGTCTGGATGAACCCGTCGTCTTCGGTCCGATCCTCGATGTACGGCCTCCCCTGAAACGCCACGGCGCCCCGGCTGCGCAGCGTGCGGCCGTTGATCTCCATCGGCCCGACGATGGTGTCGAGGTGCTCGTCGGGGGTCTTCCATGGAAACCAGGCCTCGAGGCCCATACGCGAGGCCAGCTGCTTGGCAATCCACCAGCCGGGCTTCGATTCATGCAGCGGCTCGCAGACCGGCTGGCGGATCGAGACAAATGGCTGTTTGGCGGTGGTCACGATGACGGGCGGATCGTACCGCTCCAGGTACGTGGCCTCGGGCAGCACCAGGTCGGCGTAATTGATCTGCTCGACCGGAAGCACGTCCACGACCACCATGAGGTCGAGCGCCTCGATGGCCTTGAGCGTGCGCTCGCGCTGGGGGATGCTCTCGAGGACGTTCTGCCCGTAGACGATCCACGCTTTGATCGGGTACGGGTCACCGGTCAACGTGGCGTCGACCAGCCCGTTTGTGACGCCCAGCTCCTCGGACGCCAGGGGAAACCGCGTGCCGGCGCCGTCGGCGCGTCCGCGCGTGGAGTCCGGGAACGAGGGAAGGTCGAAGCTCCCGCGGGACACGGGCGTCGGCAGGAACAACCCGCCCCTGCGCCCCCAACTGCCGAGCAGCGCGGTGAGGATCGCCATCGCCCGCGCGCGCTGCGTGTCGTCACCGTACCAGGTGACGTGCCTGCCGGGGTGGATGGCGACGGCCGGCTTCGCGGCGCCCATCGCGCGGGCCGTTTCGCGGATCTGTTCGGCCGGCAGCTCGGTGATCCCCTCAGCCCACTCGGGCGTGAACGCCTTGACGTGCGCCGCGAGCTGATCGAACCCCGAGGCATGCTGCGTGACGTAGTCGCGGTCGTAGAGATTCTCGCCGATCAGCACGTGCATCCACGCGAGCAGCAGGGCGATGTCGGTGCCGGGGCGGATCGGCAGCCACCAGTCGGCCTTCGCGGCAGCCGTGGAAAACCGCGGGTCCACGGCGATGACCTTGGCGCCGCCCCTCAGCCCCGAGGCGAACGCCGTGATCTGGGAGGTGAAGACGTTCTCGCCGAGGTGGCTTCCGATAAGGACGATGAGCTTCGACGATTCCAGGTCGACCGGCTCCGGCGACCCGAGCGCCTGGCCGAACGTCAGGGCGTACCCCACGTCGCGCGGCCCGCGGCATTGCGCGAACGACGGCTCGGCGCTGTTCGGGGTGCCGTACGCGCTCATCAACGTGCCGAAGAAGCGGGACCCGATGCCATGCGGAAAGAACGCCGCGGCTTCAGGTCCGTGGGCATCCTTGATCGCCTTCAGTTTCGCCGCCAGGAAATCGAGGGCCTCGTCCCAGCTGATTCGCTTGAACTGCCCTTCTCCGCGCTTGCCGGTCCTGAGCATCGGGTACTTGAGCCGATCCGGGTCGTACAGGAGCCCGGTGCCGGCGTTGCCTCGCGCGCACAGACGGCCCCGGGTCAGGGGGTGATCCGGGTTCCCCTCGAGCCGTACCACCTTGCCGCCCGCGACGCTCGCGAGCACGCCGCAGCGCCAGAAGCACATCTCGCAGATCGTCGCGATCTGCTCGACGCGCTCATCGCCGCTCCAGCCGGGGGGGTGGGGCGCCGCTTCAGCCGGTGACGCCACGACCGCGGCGCTTGCGCCCGCCGCGGCCACGGTGCCCAGGAATTGTCGCCTCGAGATCGTGTCGGTGCTCATGTCTGCCTGATCGTGGCCGGAAGGGGCGAGTAGCTATTCCGAACCTGGTGGCGGGCCCGCACGGCCGTCCGCGGCGACAGCCGTGCGAGCCCATCCATCACTTACCTGCCGGCGCAGCCCAAAGACGGGTGCGCCAGGGTGCGCGCCGCGCCTAGCAGCCCGCCATTGAGAGGCCCTTTTCGAAGGTGACGACGTCGCCGACCTTCATCTCCGAGGCCTTCTTCGTGTTCACGACGATGGTGAAGGGCTTGGCGTCCGGGGCCGACAGTTCGAGGATCTTGCCGGGGCCGACTTTGAACTTCACGGGGCCGTTCTTCTTGATGAAATCAGGGCGCTCGCCTTCGAGGGCGATCGTCACTTTCGTGCCGTCGATGGCGGTGATCTTCCCGGTGGCCGTCTTCGCCGCGGCCATGGCGGTAACGGCCACGGCGGCCACGAGCATCAGTGCAAGTGCAATTCGCTTCAACATTGGTCTGCTCTCCTGTCTTTCTCGTCGCTCCGCTCTTAGAAAATGCCGACCTGCAGCATCACCCGGAAGCTGCCGTAGTCCTTCACCTTGTCGATCGGCGCGCCTGTCACGGGATCGACCCGGCCGCCGATGAACGGGGTCGCCGTACCGAACTCGGTGTCGAGGTATTCCGCCGTCAGGCGCACGTTCTGGCGGTGGATGTAATAGTTGATCCCGCCGCCGACCTGCTTGATTGTCTGCTCGTTGATGCCAAGGAGATGCGCGAACTTCCAATCCTCATAGAGGAAATAGGGCTGTAGACGGCCCTGCTCACCGATCTTGCCCGGGAGCATGTATGCGGCCTTCACGTAGTAGCCGTCCTTCTGCCCGTTGAGGCCGGTGATGTTGGTCAGGCGGTCGCCCGCGTTGAAGTTGGTCTTGTAGGCGTCCTGGAAATCGGTCTTCAAGTACTGGGCCGTGGCGGTCACCATCCCGGCCTTCTCGAACGGGTACTCGAACATCATGTCGGCGGCGAACGCCGAGTAGTTGACGGTCTCGTCGTTGAGGACGGCACCGGCAGACGTGACATTCTTGTAGACCGCGTTGGCCTCATAGGCAAAGCCCGCGCCGATGGTGAACACCTTGAGGTCGCCAAGGTACGACCCCATGTAGCCCGCGCCCGGTTCGGCGTCGAGGAACGCATAATGCGCCCGTCCAACGTACTCGAACTGGCTAGACGGCTCGATCGACGAGGTCACCGTCGCGCCCGTCAAGGGATGCAGGGTCCTGACCACGCCTTCGCGGCCCTGGAACGCCCCGATGTAGTAGCGGAGCTTGTCGTCGCTGAAGCCGCCCCAGGCGACCGCGCCGAAGTCGCGGCTGAACTTGGCCGGTGACGAGCCGTAGGCGCTGTAGACGAACATCGATCGGTCCTGCGAGAGCGGTCCGAAACAGTCGTCCAGGTTGGCCCGCGTCAACGGGAGTTTCGTCAAACCGATCTTCATGCGGAACTGTTCGCTGAAATCCGCGATGGCGTACCCGTCGATGATGCGGATGTCGCGGTCGTTCCAGTCGACATCCTGGGCCGTCAGACCGTAACCCAGAGCACCCTGCTTCGACGTGCCGCAGTTGCCGCACGTCTGGAACTTGAACCCCCAGACGTCGTTGTACTTGCCGGTGGCCACGAGCCGAAGACGCTGAAAGTGGATGTCGGTTCGGCTGCCCTGCCGATCCTGGCCGGTGCCGAAATCCGTTGTTTCAAGGAAGACCTGTCCCTTGATCTCGAAATCGATCGACTTCTCCTGCGCCTGCGCGGGAAACGCCCACACTAGCGCGAGGACCGCCACGGCCGCCCAGCGCACCAGGCGCCGTCCACCTCGAATCGAATGCATGAAGCCTCCTCCAACTGACCTTGGTATGAAAACGCCCAACCTGCGCCGGACCGCCTGATCCTGGGGCCGCCCGGGGTGTCTCGTTCCGGCGGCCACGTGTACGCCACCCGGGGGAAGGGCGGCAGTCCGTCACCCATCATGGTCAAGCCTGGCGGGCATGAAGTAAACTGAGAAGGTCGCATGCGGGCCATAACAAACCGTTATGACCGCGTCAGACGAGGAAGACCGCGTGGAATCCCTCTATTTGAAGACCCTCGTCGAGGTCGTCCGCACCGGCAGCCTGTCGCGCGCGGCCGAGACGCTCCACGTGACGCAGCCGGCGGTCTCCCGCCGGATCAAGTTCATGGAGGACCAGTACGGCTGCGCGCTGCTCGACCGGTCGGGCAATGTGCTCCGGCCCACCGAGGCCGGTCGGCTCGTGTACGAGAAAGCGCGGGCGCTGCTCGAGATTGAGGCCGATCTGGTGAGCGGCCTGCACCGCCTCGATGGGCGGTCCAGGATTGCCTTCAGCTGCACACCGTCGTTCGGGATCGCGCACCTGCCCGCCGTTCTTCGAGAGTTCATGCTGGCGTGCGCCGACACCGCGGACCTGAAGTTCATCTTCAACACGCCGGATGTCATCTTCAAGGGCATCGGTGACGGGACGTTCGACCTGGCCGTCATGGAGCTGTGCGAACGGTTCGACCTGTCCCCGTACATCACCTTCCCGCTGCCCGGCGACGAGATGGTCTTCGTGAGCGGCGCCGGTCTGAGGCTGGCACCGGTGCCCGCGCTCGACGCGCTGTTTTCGATCCCGTTGTACGCACGCCGGGAAGGCTGCTGCTCCCGCATGCTGCTGGAGAAGAACCTCAGCTGCGTCGGCCGCGAGTTCAAGGAATTCCGCAAGGTCATCGTCTACGACGACCTCCATGTGATTGTCCGGTCGGTGCTCGATGGCGACGGCATCGCGTTCGTCTCGCGCGACATCGTGGACGAGCACATTGCGGCGCGCCGGCTGACCGCGCACTATGTGCCGGGCTTCACCCATGCCCGAGACCGGCGGCTGGTCATCAGCCAGGGCGCCGCCCTCGTCGGGCCGGTTCGTCAGTTCGTCGCGTCGATGTTCGATCACTTTGGCCTTTCGGTGCCCGAGGCCCTGGCAGATCCCACGGTGGCCGCATCCGCCGCCGCCGATGGAACCCGCCCTGCCTTCGCCCCGCTCGCACCGTCCCAGGCGCGTCCGGCCGGTCGAACGGCTGCGCGCCGGCCTAAGGGTTTGCGTTCCAACCCACGCAGCCCCGTGCTCTGAGATCGGCCGGACACCGCTCTCGACGCAGGACGGGTTAGAATCCTAAGCATGGTCACCAGGGGGCACCATGCGCCCTCCCCCCGCTACCCGCATCATCGCAGGCCTCTGAGTTCACGACGCCATGTTCTGCGGCGGGTCCTCGACTTCGGCCTCGCCCTGCCCTTTCTGGGTGGGCTGGTGGCCATGGTGCGCCGTGTGCAGGCCACGGATGTTCCGGCTGATGTGACGGTCCCGCCCGACGTGTCCGTCGGTCTGTCGGTAGTCGAGTCGGTCATCGTTCACCGGGAAGCGAACGGCGTCGTGCATGCTTACTCCGCACGGTGCACGCACCTCGGCTGCCACATCGACCGGGTCGTGGGCGACGAGGCGGTCTGCCCCTGCCACGGATCGCGGTACCGCGCGGACGGATCCGTCTCGGCCGGGCCCGCGACTCGCCCGCTCAAGCCGCTCCGGGTTGAACCGGATGCGGCATCCGGAGGCTGGGTTGCCCGTGCCTCCTGACCGCCGCGAGCCTGCAGCCATCATCACCTTTCAATGGGGTACGATTGGCGACCTGGCGACGGCGGCGTTCGTCATCGCGGCGATCTCCGGAGTCGTCGTGGCCGTCCCTTACGACACGCAGGACGCCTACGGGTCTATCGCCGCGATGCTCCTCGCCAACCCTGCCGGAGCATTCTTTCGCAACATGCACTACTGGGCCGGCCAGTTGTGCCTCGTGCTGACGCTCCTCCATGTCTGGGATCACCTGCGCGCGCGAACCGAACAGCGCGTGAGCCGGGGCGTGTGGCTGCGCCTCGCGCTGACGCTGCCGCTCCTGGCTTTCATCATGCTCTCGGGGTTCATGCTGCGCGGCGACGCTGAGGGCCGGCAGGCGCTGCGTATTCTCGCGGAGGCCACCTCGCAAGTACCGTTCCTCGGGACCTTGCTCGCCACGATGATCTTCGGTGCAAGCGAGCGCCTCGATGTGATCTACGTTCAGCATGCGGCCACGGCGACGATGGCCGTGTGGCTCTTCATCATCGAACACGCACGCCGCGTGTGGCCGCGGGTGTCGGCCTTCGTGGCCGTCACGGTGGCCACGAGCGCGATCTCGCTGTTCCTGTCGCCCGGCCTGCATGACGGCCTGGAGCCCATCGTCAAGGGGCCCTGGTATTTCCTCGGTCTCCAGGAGATCCTGCATTGGACACCATGGCCGCTGATCGTCGTCGTGGCGGGTGGGGCGATCGTGGGAGCGTTCTATGCCGTACGCGTCGCCCCCGCGTCACGCGCGGCTTGGACCAAGAGCATCCTGCTGGTGCTGGCGGTCACCTACCTTGGCCTCTGCGGCGTGGGAGCATTCCTGCGCGGCGAGAACTGGGCGTGGAATCCGACGTGGCCGGCCGGCGCGGGTAACGTGCGCATCGGGTGGGTGTTCGGTGCGACGCCGGGCGCGCCGGCAACGCTCCCGACGCCGCTGCCGGTGGTCATGGGACGACCCGAAGGGTGTCTCGTCTGCCATCGAGGCGTGACGGGACTGGGCAACTCGCACCGTCCTGAGGCCGTGGGGTGCGCGTCGTGCCACGGCGGCGACGCCTTCACGATCGACAAGGCGCGTGCGCACGCCGGGATGGACGTCATCCCGGGCAACCTTTCGGCGGCCGTGCGTGGCTGTGGACAGGCCGCGTGCCATGCGTCAATCATCCCGCGTGTCGAACGATCCGTGATGGCGACGATGAGCGGGATCGTGGCCGTCAACCGCAACGTCTTCGGCGAGACCGGCGGACCGGCGGGGAGCGCCCCGGCGCATGTGCAGCGCCTCGGCCGAACGGCTGCGGACACGCACCTGCGCCAACTCTGCGCGTCGTGCCATCTTGGAGCGGTCAAGGTCGCCCTGGGTCCCAACGACGAGAGTTCGCGGGGTGGTGGATGCATTGCCTGCCACCTCGCATACAGCCCGTTGGCGCTGGAAGCGCTGGCCCGATACGAGGGTCAGAAGTCGAGGGGCGCCGCGGATGCGCCAACGGCGCACCCCGCGCTGTCGCTCGATATCGACGATGGGCAGTGCTTTGGCTGCCACAGCCGGTCAGGACGCATCTCGACGAGCTACGAAGGCTGGCACGAAATGCACGAGCCTCCGGCTGATGCGTCAGACCCGGCCCGGCCAGCGCCATCGCGGTTCCGTAAGCTCGATGATGACCGGGTGTTCGAGCGTGTCTTGCCCGATATCCACCAGCAACGCGGTCTCGACTGCATTGATTGCCACACGTCCGTCGAGGTGATGGGCGATGGTGTCGCGCGCGGGCGCAAGAGCGAGCAAGTCCGAGTCGAATGTGAGGACTGCCACGCGCTCCCCGGCTCTCTCCTTCCTGTCGTCCAAGCCGCGCAGCTCGATCCCGAATCCCGGCGGATTCTCGCGGTTCGCGGCTGGCCGGCGCCCGCGGCCAGCCACTATGTGCGCACGCCGAAGGGCGACGCGCTGGTGAACGTCGTGGTTGACGCGACGGGCTTGCTACGCCTCGTGCGCAAGCGCACCGGCGAGCGGCGGGAGCTCAAGCCTGCGGCCCCGGTCTGCCGTGAAGGCCAGGGTCACCTCAGGCTGTCGTGTGGGAGTTGCCACACGGCATGGGCGCCTCGTTGTCCAACCTGCCACACGTCATTCGACGCCAAGGCCGACGCGTTCGACTGGATCGACGATGCGGATGTGCGGGGAGCCTGGAAAGAGAAGGCAGGTCCGTTTGCCGCAGACCTGCCCACGCTCGGCGTTCGGCGAGTTCTCGCGGATGCCGGAACGCGCCGGGAGGTAATCGAGACCTTCGTGCCGGGCATGATTCTGACGATCGACCGCAACCGCGAGCCCGGGAGTCCGGCCGACCTCGTGTTCCGCAGGCTGTACGCTCGCGTCGAGCCTCACACGACCCGGCGCGAAGTGCGCTCCTGCGTGTCGTGCCACAACGACCCCGTCGCGCTCGGGTATGGGCGCGGCGAGCTGCGCTACGACCGCGCCGCAGCCGGGGGCCGCTGGAGCTTCACGCCCGCATCGCCGCGTCTCCCAGACGACGGCTTGCCCGCCGACGCGTGGATTCCCTTCCTGGGCACGCGCGGCGGCATGGTGTCAACGCGGGACGACGTCCGTCCGTTCACCGCGGAAGAACAGCGCCGAATACTGAGGGTGGGCGCGTGCCTGACCTGTCATCCGCCTCTCTCGCGGGTCATGCGCGACTCAGTGCGGGATTTCGAGGCGCTGCTTGCGCGGCGCGGTCCACGTTGCCTGCTCCCGACTTGGGAGTAACGCTGGCGGCTATCGGCGCTACAATAGGGCCATCAGTGACATGCTCGACGGCCGGAGGATCCCGATGCGGTAGCTGCCGGCGATCTTCGCGCCCGCTGTGAGGGACATATGACCCGTGAAGAAACGCTGGCGTTTTTCGCGACGCATGAGGACGCATGGCGACGGCGCGATCCCGTGGCTCTGGCGCTCGGACACGCGGAGGACGGCACGGTGGAGAGTCCGATCTTCTCCACCGTCAAAGGCAGAGACGCCATCCAGAAGTCCTACGAGTCGCTCTTTCAGTCGTTTCCAGATTGGGAGCACCTCGATGATTCCGCGATTCTCGACGGCGATCGCGTGGCCCGGCCGTTTACGGCCAGAGCCACACACGTCGGACGATTCATGGGCCTCGACGGCACCGGCCGACGCTTCGAAGTGCACGGCGTCCTGCTGATGGAGATGAAGGACGGACTCATCGCACGCGAGCGGCGCATCTACGACTTCGCGGGCCTGCTGATCCAGGTCGGGGTGCTGCGCGGCAAACCAGGCTTTTAGCGGCCTTCCCACTTCTTCGGAGTGGCTGGCGTTCCCAGGCCAGACACCATCGCGCTCCAGATTGCCATGGAAGCCAGCCCCGCCGTGGCACGGCTCTCCCGCGCACAGCCCTGCCGCGCAACTTGACAATTATGGACATATGTTCATAATTGACCCGGAGGTTGTGCCCTGTGCCACGACCGTTCTGCCACCGTAGAATCGCGGGCCGGCCCGTCGCCCCAGTCTTCAAGCCGGCGGGGATCCCGATGCTGCTTCTTGATGAAGTGGTGATGACACTCGACGAGTTCGAGGCCTTGCGGCTTGCGGATCTCGAGAAGCTCTACCAGGAGCACGCGGCAGAACAGATGCACGTATCCAGACCGACGTTCTCGCGCATTATCGACTCGGCGCACACCAAGATCGCCGATGCGCTCGTGCACGGGAAGGCCCTCAGGATCGAGGGCGGCCCCGTAGAAGCGCAGTCGGGCCCACGGCGCTGCTGCCGCATGCACGATCCGGCAGACGAGCCGCGTTCCGATCGGAACCTCCAGCGCCAGACACTCTGCCCCCCGGAAAAGGAACCCAAATGAACATCTGCATTCCAGTCAACGCGGACGAGGGCCTCGCCAGCCCGGTCTGTGCGCACTTCGGCTCGGCGCCGTTCTTCATGATTGTCGACACCGAGAACGGGACGTGCCGCGCGATCCCGAATCGGAACGAGCACCACGCGCATGGCATGTGTCAGCCGCTCTTGGCCATCCAGGGCGAAGACATCGGCGGCATCGTCGTGGGTGGCATCGGCATGGGCGCGCTGACCAAGCTGATGATGGGCGGGCTCCAGGTCTATCGCGCGCAGCACCCGACGGTGGAGTTGACACTGGCGGCCTTCAAAGCCGGACAACTGTCGGCCATGAGCCCAGAGGCGGCGTGCGGGAATCACGGGCAGGGCCACGGACACAGTCACCAGCATGGCCATGGCCACACCCAAGGGTAGTGACGAATCGACCGGAGCAGGCGACCAGCAGGCGTTCTTCAGCTCCACCAAGGGGCGCATCCTGTCGCTGGGCTATCGATGGATTCACGGAGGTAGCGACGTGTCGAATCCGATTCGCGTTGGCATCATCATCTGCGACAGGTATCGAACGTGCGCCGGCGGGAAGTGCCTTCGCGCGCTCGCGGCCCGCGAGGGCGCGTTCATCGCGTACGAAGGACGCGAGGTGGAGCTCGTAGGCTTCACCACGTGTGCCGGGTGTCCCGGTGGCAACGTCGAGTCCGCGCCCGAGGAGATGAAGAAGAACAAGGTCGACGTCATTCACCTGGCGACAGGCATGGTCGTCGGGTATCCTCCATGCCCATACACCGACTACTTCAAGACGTTCATCACGGAGAAGTACGGCATCCCGGTGGTCATCGGCACCCACCCGATTCCGGAGAAGTACTACCTCACCCACCAGGCATGCGGAACGTGGAGCGGGACGGAGTGGCCGGCACGTCTCGCCCCGACCATCGCCGATCGGACCGTCCGGCTCGCGTACGACTGACCGAGGGTGACGATCCAACCACACAGGAGCCACGATGAAGGCCAGACAGACGGGTATCAACAGCAGGCTGGTGCACGGCGGGTACCATCCCGACGCGAGTGGAGCGGTCAACGTCCCCATCTACCAATCGTCGACCTTCGCCTTTCGGGACGCGGCCCACGGTGCGGCCCTCTTTGCGGGCAAGGAACAGGGGTTCATCTACACCCGCATCGGCAATCCCACCATCGCGGCCCTGGAGGAGAGTGTGGCCTCGCTGGAGAACGGCATCGGCGGAATTGCCACCAGCTCGGGCCTTGGAGCGGTGAACACCACCTACATGGCGCTGCTCGGGCACGGCGCCCACATGGTGAGCACCGCATCGGTCTACGGGCCCAGCCGCGGGCTGATCGAGAAGCACTTCCAACGCTTCGGGGTGGAGGCTGCCTTCGTCGACACCGCCGACCTGGAGAACCTGCGCCAGGCAATTCGACCGCACACACGTCTGGTGTACGTCGAATCCCCTTCCAACCCCGCCATGCAGGTCACGGACATCGCCGGAGCCGCCGCCATCGCCCATGAGCACGGCAGCCTCCTGGTCGTGGACAACACCTTTGCCAGCCCCTATCTGCAACGGCCGCTCGACCTTGGGGCGGACGTCGTACTTCACTCGATCACGAAGTTCATCAACGGCCATGCGGACGTGGTCGGCGGCGTCCTGGTGGCCAGGGATCCGGGCGTGCTCGCGCGCCTGAGGGACGTCATGGTGCAGACGGGCTGCAACATGGACCCGCACCAGGCGTTCCTGGTGCTCAGGGGCCTGAAGACGCTGGGGGTCCGAGTCGAGCGTGCCCAGGCGAACGCCATGGCCATCGCCCGCTGGCTGGAGGCCCATCCGATGGTCGCGAGCGTGAGGTACATCGGCCTGCCGTCGCACCCGCAGCATGAACTCGCCACACGGCAGATGAGCGGATTCGGCTCGATGATCAGCTTTGAGTTGAAGGGGGGATTCGACGCAGGGCGGCGGCTCATGGACCACGTCCAACTCGCCACGCTGGCGGTCTCGCTGGGCGGTGTGGAGACGCTCATCGAACACCCGGCCTCGATGACCCATGCCTCGATGTCCAGGGAGGCCCGGGAGGCCGCCGGCTTCACCGACGGCCTCGTGCGCTACTCCGTGGGGATCGAGGATGTCGAAGACCTCATCGCCGACCTGGACCAGGCGATGGCGGCCGGTGGTGCCGAGCCCGGACAACCGGCGGCGGGCGGCGCATGATCCCGTCACGATAGCGGGAGACGCCTCGCCCCGATCGCATCTCGCCACAAAGGCGCCTTCAGGCAACCGGGAACTCGACTGCGCCCATCGCCAACAGGCACACGACGGGCCCCCCTGGCAGGGGGCCTTACCCGATCCTGTCGCATGGCTGCTGGGATATACTGCTTTCGCTCGCTGGTCTGAACCTGCCCCACGCTCGGGATTCCCATGAGCCTGATCTACCTGGACAATGCCGCCACGTCGTTCCCGAAGCCCGAAGAAACGTACGTTTTCATGGACCAGTTCTACCGGTCCCACGGCGTCAACCCTGGCCGTTCGGGCTACGATCTCTGTATGGAGACGGGGCAGCTGGTCGACGATACCCGGAAACTGCTGACCCGTTTCTTCAACGGGACCGACCCCGATCGCCTGATCTTCGCCTACAACTCGACGGACGCGCTCAACCTGGCGTTCTTCGGGATGCTGTCGGCCGGGGACCATGCGATCACGACAACGGTCGAACATAACTCGGTGCTGCGCCCGCTGTACCACTTGTCACAGCATCACGGAGTCGAGGTGGATCACGTACCTTTCGACGCGAAGGGCTTCGTCGATCCGGACGCGGTGGCCGCTCGCTTCAGGCCGACGACTCGGCTCGTGGCCATCAACCACGCATCGAATGTCATCGGAACGGTCCAGCCCATCGCCGAGATCGGGCGCCGCTGCCGCGAGCGCGGTATTCGTCTCGTCGTGGACGCGTCGCAGACGGCTGGCAAGGTCCCCATCGACGTCCAGGCGATGAACGTGGACGTACTGGCGTTCACGGGCCACAAGTCGTTGATGGGACCCACGGGCATCGGCGGGTTGTACGTCCGGGAAGGGGTTGAGATCCGGCACACGCGCGCCGGCGGCACGGGCGTCCGCTCCGCCCACCGGCCGCACCTGGACGAGTACCCGTGGCGCCTCGAGTACGGCACCCCCAACATCATGGGAATTGCAGGCATCCACTCGGGTGTGCAGTGGATTGAGAAAACAGGTCTCGCGGCAATTGAGGCGCACGAGATGCGGTTGATGCGCCAACTGGTGGATGGCCTGCGCGACATTCCGGGTGTCAGCCTCTACTGCCAGGACGACTTGTCCAACCACATCGCAGTGATGGTGTTCAACGTGGATGGGTTCGAGGCGGGGAATACCGGGACGATGCTGGACGTGGATTACAACATCGCCTGCCGGACCGGGCTGCATTGCGCACCGAGAGTGCACGAGCAGCTCGGCCTCGACAAGTTGCACGGTGCGGTCCGCTTCGGCATCGGCCCGTTCAACACGGGCGAGCAGATCACGACGGCGATTGGCGCCGTGCGAGACGTCGCGACGGCCCGAGCCAAGACGAAACGCTGAACAGGACACCTCGCAACGCCTGCGGTCGAGTTGGACGGTCGAACCCGCCAGTCGTGCGAAGCCGGCACTTCTGGCCTTCGCGGGCCTCGGCACATTGACACTCCCGTCGGGACGGAACTACGATTTCGCTTGGACGCAGGAAGCATCACCTCTCCATTTTTCAACGATGCCGACTGAAGCCCGCGAAAGCAGTCCCGACGCGACTTACGCCACGGGCGTGGCGCGCCTCACGCAGGAAGGTACACACCATGAAGATCGCTATCGCCACCGACCAGGACTTTGTCGCCTCCGGGTTCGGCTGCTCACCGTTCTGCAGCATCGTCGACATCGAAGATGGCAAAATCCGTGACTCACTGCTCATCCCTAACCCCGGCGGCCGTCATGAGTTCTGGGCTGATCTGTTCGTCCGCAACTCGATCAAGTTCGTGATCGCGGGTTCCATGGGGCCGACGGCCCGGGCCGTGATGATGGGTCGTGGCATCCAGCCCGTGCTCGGTGTCAGGGGCCAGGTCGATGAGGTCGTCCGGCGGTTCGCGGCGGGGGAATTGCGTGCGCAGGGACCGTCCGCTGAGGACGCCGCGCACGCCGATGCGTGTTGCGAGTGCAAGACGTAGGAGCGGCGGCATCCGCGCCGCTGCGCGCGGCCGGCCTCCGATTACACGGGACGGGCAGGACAGATGGACACAGGCGTTGACGCGGCCTACAGGGCGTTCCTTGACGCGTTTCCCGGTTACACATCGACCTCGCGACTTGATGCCCTGAGGGCCACCGACTACGATCGACTGGATCGACTTGGTCAGGTCTATCTCGACTACACCGGGGGCGGGCTGTACTCGGCGTCGCAGGTGAGGCGCCACCACGAGTTGCTGCTGAACAAGGTGCTCGGCAACCCGCACTCGGACAATCCCACATCGATGGAGGCCTCGCGTCTGCTCGATGACACGCGTGCCGCGGTCCTCAACTACTTTCGAGCGGATCCCGGCGAATTCGGCGTGATCTTCACGCCGAATGCGAGTGGCGCGCTGAAGCTCGTCGGAGAGTCTTACCCGTTCGAACCTGGGGGTCGCTACCTCCTCACGTATGACAACCACAATTCGGTCAATGGCATCCGCGAGTTCGCCCGTTATCATGGGGCGAGCGTCACCTACCTGCCCGTTCTGACTCCCCAGTTGCGTGTCGACGGCGACGAGGTGCTCGCAGAACTCACGCGGACGACTCCCGGCAAGCATCACTTGTTCGCCTTTCCGGCACAGTCGAACTTCAGCGGCGTGCAGCATCCGCTCGAGTGGGTATCGCGGGCGCATGAGCATGAATGGCACGTCATCCTGGACAGTGCGGCGTTCGCCCCCACGAACCTCCTTGACCTTTCGGCGGTCAAGCCCGACTTCGTGCCGCTATCGTTCTACAAGATGTTCGGCTATCCGACCGGCACCGGTGCGCTCATCTACCGGCACGAGGCCCTGCGCGCACTCCGGCGCCCGTGGTTTGCCGGAGGCACGATCACGGTCGCATCTGTCCAGGGTGAGGGATGGCATCACCTAGCACCCGGGCACGCCGGTTTTGAAGACGGCACCGTCGACTACCTCGGGCTGCCGGCTGTGACGATCGGGCTTGAACACCTGGCGTCTATCGGCATCGAGACGATCCACACGCGTGTCATGGCCCTGACGGGCTGGCTGATCGCGCGGCTGGCCACGGCCGCGCACTCGAACGGCGCTCCCCTCGCACGCGTGTTCGGCCCCACCGACCTGGCGCAACGCGGCGGAACGATCGCGTTCCATCTGCTGGCGCCCGATGGCACGCCGTATGACGTACGCGCCATCGAAGAGAAGGCCACTCAGGCGCGCATGTCCCTGCGAACGGGGTGCTTCTGCAATCCGGGTGACGGCGAGGTCGCACACGGGATCACGCGGGACGACATGGCGAAGTGCTTCGTCGGGACGTGCACGCCGGTGAGCTTCGAAGACTGCGCCGAGACGCTCCGCGCGTCCACCGGCAGAGCCCCCAACACGATACGGGTTTCCCTGGGACTCGCGTCGAACTTCGCGGACGCCTACGCCCTGATGGCCTTCGCGGAGAGCTTCCGGGACGTTCGGTGCGACCAGGTGTACGCTTCACCGTCGCTCGGCAGCCTCGGACAGACGGCATGAACCACGCACGGTCGTCGGATGGCTCTCATCGCGAGGAGGTCGCCCGCGTGCGAGCCACGCACATCGACCGAACCGCGGTCTACCGATCGCACGGGTACGACCGCCAGGCGTCGGCGCGGCTTGTCATCGACCAGGCCGGCACCTGTTCCGGACTCGTGCTCGATGTCGGCACCGGCAAGGGCGTGCAGGCGGTCGAGTTGGCACACCGCGGTTGGGCTGTCGTGACGGTCGACCCGGATCCCCAGGAACAGCGCTACGCGGCGCTGAACGCCGAGGCGGAAGAGGTCCTCGATCGCATCCGGTTCGTCCAGGCGGATGGGCGCAGCCTGCCGTTTGCGGCAGGCAGTTTCGGCGCGGTGTTTCTGGTGGACGCCCTCCACCACCTCGAAGAGGGCGCTCCCGTGTTCGCCGAAATGGCCCGCGTCGTGCGCTGCGATGGCGGGTGCGTCGTGCTGGCGGAGTTCAACGAGGAGGGCTTTGCTATCGTCGCTCGGGTGCACGCGGCTGAAGGACGCGTGCATCCAATTGGTCCTATCACGTTCGACGCCGCCGTGGACGACTTTCAGGGTCGCGGTTTTCGCCTCCGTTCAGTGCGCCACGCAGAGGTGCATCGCGTCGCCGTCCTCACGCCATCCAATTCCCTATAACGCAGGTCTCCTGCGACGTCACCTGGGATGACTTCTCGTCGCGTTCAATTTCGGGAATGCGTCGGCACTCGCGCTCCGCGTCACCGCATCGCTGGCGTTGACGATTGGCGCGAGCTCGTGTCTCTACACCGGGGACTCAGCCGCGCGACAGAATCCGAAGGAGCTCGAAGTAGTGTGTCTTGAGGGCCGCCGCGGCTCCCTGTGCAGCCGCCGCATCCTGCGCCGCAGCCGCCCTCTGGACGGTCGCCAGCGCCGCCGTCGTCCGAGTGGCCATGTCACCCCAGACCGGCCGCATCTTGACCGGGTCTGCGACGGTCTTGATCTCGGTCCAGGCAGCGTCGGCTCGTGCGGTTTGCTCACGGATCGCGTCGTAGTCCTCGGCGTTGAGCGCGATCTCGTTCCTCAGGCCGACGCGACTCGTGAGGCGCTCCATCGCGTCGTGGTAGTCCGTCAACACATCATCGAACGTCCGCACGCCGTGACGTGCTCGGCCATCCCGCAGCACGGCACGTATGCCTTCGAGTTCCGCGTGTGCACCAGCAATGTCCCCCGCGGACGTGCGCTGCCTGGCTCGCTCGATCATCGCTGTCACGGCGGCGACCGGTGACTCTCCGGTGGTGGCGTCCTGAGTCCAATCAGGGTTGCCGGACCGAGACAGTCGAGCCACTTCCTCCCATCTGGCCCTGAGCAACAGGAGCTGTCGCAGGGTGGCCTCAGAATCGCCGTGAACGCTGGTCAGCAGCGCGGCGTAGTAGTTCGCCATCGCGGCACGGCACGTCGCGTCAAAGGTGTCGGTAGCCGCGGGGTACGCGTGCGCGGTGGCAGGTGCCCTCAGCACGATCAGGGCGAGCAGGAGGATGACACGCATGACGACCTCCGGTGGCAGTGATCGCGGGCGAGAAAGCGGTCCGGGTGCCACAACGTCGGGTACATCATACTGCCGCATCGAGCGAGACCTGCGACCGCGACGACGACTAGCAGCCTTCCTTCTTCTTGGCCGCTCCGGGCCTGGCGCCGCCGGCTGGTGAAGCGGGCGCGGACACCTTCGGCAGCGCCGGGCCAGCCGGCATCGCCATCCCGGGCATCCCGGCCCCGCCCGCCGCCACCGCCCCGGCGCTGCGCGGCTGGCCGCCGAAGAACGTGCTGATGGTCCGCAACCGCTCGTCACGCGACCGCTGGTCAGGCGTGGGATTGTCCGCGAGGACCGGAAACACCACACGGTCCTTCCATTCCTCCAGACCGCCCTTCAGCATGTAGACGCCCTTGTACCCCTGGGCCTTCAACAGCATCCACGCCTGGGCCGAGTGGATGCCTCCGTCTGAGTACAGGACCAGCGTCTCCTGTCGGCCAAGCCCCGCATCGGTCAGGCTGCCCATGGGCACGTTCACGGCCCCGGGGATATGGTACTCCGCATACTCGCTCTCACTGCGCAGATCGACGAGCCGGTAGTCGGCGCGGCTCTCGATGATCCACGCGGCCAGCTCTGGCGCCTCGACGTGATCGGCTTCCTTCGCGACGGCGAGCGCCAGCTCCTTCGCGTCCAAAGTGACGCTGCTCCCTGGGTACGGCGTGGCGAAGAGCGCGATCGCGCCCAGCACGACGGCGCCGAGCGCCAGTTTCTGATTCAGCGTGAGCGTCGACATCCAGTTGCGCATTGTCTACTCGGTGGCCCCGGTCGCGAATTTCTTTTCGAGAAGGCCGGCGCCGTAGAAGCCGCCCACGGCCATCAGCACGACGGCGAACACGACGACGCCGTAGGGTACGCCAAACGTCGCGGGGAGCGTCATGGCGACGCCCGCACCGCTCAGGTAGAACCCCTTGACGAGCGGGTACACCTCGGCGAAGGCGAACATGCCGGCGAAGATCCCAATGACGAATAGGAGACCGTCGACGCGCCCCGTTGCGGTGGCCGCTACCGACGTGCCCGGGCAGTATCCTCCCACGACGAATCCGGCGCCGAGAATGAGCCCGCCGACAACCTGCGGCATCAAGTACGTCGGTACCAGGTAGACCAGCGAGAGATCGAGCCAGCCGATCCAGCCCAGGTACGTCACGCCCAACATGGCGGTGACGATGGCGGTGAACATCACTTTGAAGACGGCAAGGTCGTTCAGGTAGAACTGCGACACGAGCTTCCGTGCGCTGCCGAACCCGGCGCGCTCCAGGAAGAACCCGAAGCCGATGCCGATGAGAAACGCGACGACCAGGCTGGTCTCGTCGCCAAACATCCCGTACTTGAGGAAGGGTGCCATCATCGCCATTCCCACCTTACGAAATACGCCACGGCGTACGCCCCGGCGAACACCATCATCATGAAGGCCCAGCTGCCGAGATTCAGCAGCGCGCCACCCGTCAGCGCCTGGCCGCTCGTGCACCCGCGGGCGAGCGCTGCGCCGAAGGCCATCAGCACGCCGCCGGCGAACGCCATCGCCAGCCGGGTCCGCACCGACACGCGCGGGCCCTTTTCCGTCATCACCTTCGCGCGGCCGGCCAGCAGGCCCGAGAACATCGCGCCGGCGAAGAGGCCCAGCACCTCGAAGACCAGCCACGACTTGAGCGGCGACTCGCTGCCGTCACCCAGGTAGCCGGCCATGAACTCGTTGTGCTTCGCATGCTCGGGTGCCACGGTGTGCACGCCCCACGCGATCACCGAGTTGAACGCGCCTGATGCGCCAAGCCCGCGTCCCACGAGGACGAAGGACGCGAGCAGCACCAGGCCCAGGCCGATCCCGGCCAGGTAGGGGTTCATGTACGCCTGTGGGCGCCGCTCGACAGTTGTTGTATTCATAGCACTCCGTGTCTGCTGTCTTTCGAATCCCGAGTCCCGAGTCCCGATCTAGTGGATTCTCATGGCCCCGTGCGCCCAGTGGCTCACCTGCCCCGCGGACACGATGACCCAGCGCAACGCCAGGCCGCCGGCCATTACCATGATCGGCGCGATCGGCGTGTGCTGAACGAGGTGGCGCGCGGCAAGAATCTGAATCACGAGGGGGATGACGATGCCGAGCCCGACGACGAACACCCAGAAGGGCGCCGTGTAGGCTCCCCCGAGAAACAACCGGGCCGCTTCAACTTGAGGGGCGCTGCCGGCGAGCAGCCCGAACATGAAGAGCGCCAGGATTCCCAGCTCGGACGCCAGCACGACATTGTCGATGCGGACGGTCAACGCGCGCTCGTCCGGGCTCCGCGTGACGAGGTGCGCAAAGGCCGCAGCGGCTGACACACCCGACGCCAGGAACAGCACGCCGAGCACGCCGCTGTTCCAGAGCGGCCGCGCACCGAGCGAACTCAGCAGGACGCCGGTGTAGACCCCCAACGCGACGCCGATCACCATGCTGGCAATCCCGATCGCCCGAACGACCTGACGGTTGGCCTGCAAGGCGAGCGACACGCGCTCAACGGTCTGGCTGAGATCTTCGAGAATCACCGGCGGGCGGACCATCCACGTCGCGACGAGCACGGGGTACACCAGGAGGAGGATCCACGACCCCCACGACATCGGCGACGTCCATTGGAACGTGGTGTAGAGGCGCCACACGTACCGCTTGTGCTCCAGGTCGAGGAAGAGCGCCAGCATACCCAGGCTGAGCAGGAGAAGACCCACGCCCGGCAGCGCCGACAGCAGCGGAGACCGCCGCGTGTGCCGCCCGCCCAGCATGAAGTAGCCGGTGATGATCATCATGCCGGCCACCCACCCGCCCAGGAACAGATACACGGGGATCTGCCAGCTCCAGACCCGGACGAAGGGGTCGATGAGTTCGTTGTGTCGCGTGATGAAGAGTTCAGGTTGCATGTCGCGTGTCCTGCGCAGGGCTGAAGCCCTACGCCGCATCAATCCAGATAGAAGATCCGGGGCTGCGTGCCGGCCGCGGGCAGGAGCGGGTGCGCCTGGCGCGACGCCAGCACCTTGTTGATGTCGCTGTGGGGATCGTCGAGATCACCGAAAGTGAAGCAGCGGGTCGGACACACCGCCACGCAGGCCGGGTCGAGGCCGTCCTTCACGCGGTGCACGCAGAACGTGCACTTGTCGGCGTACCCCTCAGGGTGAACGAACCGCGCGTCATACGGACATGACGCCAGACACGCCTTGCAGCCAATGCACTCCTCGTGCGTGACCAGGACGATGCGGCCGAACGCGTCCACGTGGCTGGCGCCGGTCGGACAACAGGTGACGCACGGCGCGTTGTCGCAGTGATTGCAGCGCTCCGACCGAATCTCCATGTGGATCGTCGGGAACGTGCCCACCGCTTCGTATGCAATCCAATCGCGGTTGAAGCCTTCGGGGACGCGGTTCTCGGTCTTGCAGGCGACCACGCAGTCCATGCACCCGACGCACAGACGCGTGTCGATTGCCATGCCATAGCGTGCCATCGCTTACGCCTCCGCCTCGACGGCCACGAAGTTCACGTTCATGCCGGTGCCGCCCATGATCGGATCCGTGTTGTACCGGGTGATGAGCTGGGCATCACTCGCGCCCTTCCCCACCGCCCGGCGCAGTCGCACCGCGGTGTGCCCGAATCCGTGCACCATGTAGACGCAGTCGGGGCGGATGCGCTGGGTCGCCTTCAGCTTGACCCGGTTGCTGACCACCCCGTCCTGATTTTTCAACCGGACGTAGTGCCCGTCAGTGAGGCCCATGCGCGCCGCCACATCGGCGTTCAGCCAGACCTCGTTTTCGTCCATCATCTCGTTCAGGACCGGGTTCGACTGGGTCCGGCCGAATGAATGCACGGGCGCGCGGCCGAAGAGCAGCCTGAACATGCCCGGAGGAGGTTCCACCGGCTTCGTGTACTTCGGCACGGGATCGAATCCCTTGTCGCGCAGCGTCGTCGAGTAGAAGTCGATCTTGCCGGACACCGTCGGGAACTTCGGCTCCACACCCTCTTCGTAGAAGATCGGCTGCGGCTGGCCGTGGATGATGCCCTTCTGTTTGAGCTCCGCGAGGCTGAGGCCGGCCTTCGTCAACCGGTAGTCGAGATACTCTTCGATGGTCTTCCAGGGGTAGTACGACTCGAGGCCGAGCTTCTTCGCCAGTTCGCGGGCGATCCACCAGTTGGGCTTCTGGTCGTGCGGCGACGGCACCACCGGCTGCCGCAGCGCCACGAACGGCTCCCGGAATACTTCGGGGTTCAGATCATCGTAACGCTCGAGGTAGGTGGACTCGGGCAGCACCACATCGGCCCAGCCGGCCATCTCGCTCGGGATCACGTCCACCACGACCATGAGGTCGAGGCTCTGGATGGCCTTGACCGTCTCGGCTTCGTTGGGCAGTGCCGTGATCAGGTTCGTAGCGTACGTAAACCAGCCCTTGATGGGGTAAGGCCGCCCGGTGATCGTCGCCTCGCGAATGCCCGTGGACAGGGTCTCGAGGGCGAAGGGGTACTTGCCGCCTGGATTGTCGACCTTGCCCTTCTCGGACTTGGGATAGGGCGGGTACGGGTAGCTCGGAATGTCCATCGACACCGGCGTGTAGAACCCGCCCTTCCGTCCCCAGCTGCCGAGGAGCGCGTTGAGCAGCGCGACCGCCCGCGACCGCTGCGTATCGTCGCCGTACCAGGTGGCGTGACGACCGGGGTGGACAAGCGCCGCCGGCCGATAGCGCGCCATCTCGCGAGCGGTCTCCCGAATCACCGCAGCCTCGATGCCCGTTTCGGGGTACGCCCATTCCGGCGTGTACGGCGCGAGCTCGGCCGCGAACGCGTCGAAACCAAACCCGTGCCGCGCGACGTACTCCTTGTCGTACAGCCCTTCAGTCACGAGCACGTGCATCCACGCCAGGACCAGCGCCAGGTCCGTACCCGGCTTGATCGGCAGATAATGTTTTGCCTTGCCGGCCGCGATGGAAAAGCGCGGGTCCACGACGATCAGGATCGCGCCCTTCCCGATGGCCTCGGCGAATTCCTGGACCTGCGTGTTGTGCATGTTCTCGCCGAGGTGCGATCCGATGAGCACGATGCAGCGCGCGTTCTTGATGTCGGTGCGCTCGGGCGATCCCACTTCCTCGCCGAAGGTCAGGTGGAAGCCGACGTCGCGCGGGCCTCGGCACTGCGCGAAGGACGGGGCCGCGATGTTCGGCGAGCCGTACGCCTTGATCGTGTGCTTCAGGAACGTGCCGCCGAGGCCGTGCGAAAAGAGGGCGACGGCCTCCGGGCCGTAACGCGACTTGATCGCCGCCATCTTCCCGGCAATATGGCTGAACGCCTCGTCCCAGGTCACCTGGGCCCAGACATCTTCGCCGCGCCGCTTGCTGCGGATAAGCGGCGCCTTCAGACGGTCATCGTCGAAATGGGCGCCGATGCCACCCGTGCCCCGGGGGCAGAGCCGGCCCCGACTGAGTGGGTCTTCCGGGTTCCCTTCGATCTTCCAGAGCGTGCCGTCCTGGACGTAGGCAATGGCGCCGCACTTCCAGAAACAGATATCGCAGAAGGTCGGGATCTTCTGCAGCCCCGAGGCGGACGCGGGAGTGGCCATCGCCTTCCCGGCGAGTCGCGCCACGCCGGCCGTGGCCGACGTGGCCGCAATCGTGGCGGCGGAGATCTGCAGAAAACGACGGCGGGAGAGGGAGTCCATGAGGCCTCTCGGTGCAGCGCAACTGAGCGACAGAGACGTCCGGCGGCCGGAAGGCAAAGGATGAGAGCGGAACAAATGCCGGCACCCGGACGCGTGGCCGCGCTGCAGACCACGCTTGTGTTGTTGGATTCATTATCTGCGGATTGGTGACACCCGAGCGCTGCTAACCCACTGTATCGCGGACCGTTAGAGTCCGATATGCCCTGTCGCGGTGGTGGGTTGACTCCGGTGGAGCGACACACTGTGCGGCTGAGGCCGGCAGGTGCGCGGCAGCTC
>Ga0315286_10000479_pt1 | contig 33732 bp, 25 predicted proteins | sample YL17G10_0_MG_FD_205038 | JGI IMG/M metagenome (GOLD analysis project Ga0315286, IMG submission 205038) | Sediment microbial communities from Yellowstone Lake, YNP, Wyoming, USA - YL17G10_0 | ecosystem: Environmental > Aquatic > Freshwater > Lake > Sediment | place: USA: Wyoming | collected... | reverse complement strand
GTACCTTGTTTCGTAGAACGGAGTGGCGCCTGCGAGATACTCCCTCCGCAGTACGCCGGAGGCAAAATCGAGAAACGCCAGACGGGCGGCGACCTGCTGCCAGAAAGAAGACGCGTTGGTGACCTTCATCGAGGTGGCCAGGGACAGGCTGTCGGACAGCTCGAAACGTATCTCGCCCGCGCCATAAATGGCGCCGTGCACATCCTGCCCTTCGTAGACGACCACAAACAGCCGTGTCATATCCTCGACGACATCCAGTTTGTGCGGATCGTCGCGGATCTCCTTGTGACCGTGGAAGTAGTATGGGCGGCCGCCCTGACTCGTGCATCGAAACGCGTAGACCATCTGTCTCATGCCGGTGGCCGGATCGATCGTGAAAAGGTTGAAGGTCCCCTCGGTGATCTCGCACGTGCCGCCAAGGGCCTCACAGGTCACGGAGCCCGAAAGCCGGGCCTCGTGCCGGGAAACCGTGAGGAATCGGCCCAACTCGGAGATGGCCACCTTCACATCAATCCGAATCTGCGTGTCACGGCCCCTGCCGGCGGCGGCCCCTTGCGCGGGATCGTGCTCTCCCACGCCCAGGTAGCCGGACATGGACTCCTCGAACGTAAGCCCGACATTGTCCAGTATGCCCATTGTTGTCCTCCCTGGCTGCAATCGGATGGATCGTTCCGTCCTTACGGAGTTCGTCCGGACAGACGATCTCCGGACACCCCGGGTTCGAGCTCAAGACCAGTGGCCGCGACCGCGCTTGGACCGCCAGCGGCCTGCGGCGAATGGCCCTTATTCCCGTCTCAAAGATACCTGCTACCCGTCAGTAGATGCCGTACGCTCGCTGGACTATAGACGCTATGAAAACACTCTGGAACGGTTTCGTCAACCATTCTCTTCAGGAATTCCGGACGTCATGATGTCCTGATGAGCTGCAGATCGTGGGGCTCGACCCTTCGTGCGGATGGACGAGGAGCCGGTGGCTGATTGCCCTTACGGCTTGGTCTTGCGGCCGAGGCAGAAGATGTGCTTGAAGCCGCGCAGGAAGACCTGGCCGTCGCTGATCGCGGGCGAGGCGTAACAGGACTCGCCCAGCTCGTACTTCGCGACGCGCTCGAACGTCGTGCCGGGCTTGATCACGTTCACAACGCCATCGTCGTTGATGAAGAAGACCAGTCCGCCCACCAGGACCGGCGAGGCGTGGTGCCGTCCGAGCTTCTCCTGCCAGAACACCTTGCCGGTGGCCGCTTCATAGCAGAAGGCGACGCCGGCGTTGTTGATGCTGAGCAGAAAATCGCCCGCGACGATCAGGGAGGGGACGTAGGGTGCTCCCTTGTTGTCGCGCCAAACGACGTGGGTCGCCGTGACGTCGTCGCTGCCGTCGGGCCGGATCGCGAGGATGACTTGCTTGGGCCAACTGCTGCTGACGAAGACCAATCCGGCCTTCTCGCTGTACGTCGGCGTGGCGACGAATTCCTCCGAGGGGCCGTCCACCGTCCAGAGCTGTTTGCCCGTGTCGGGATCGAAACTCGCCACGCAGCGGTCGCCGCACTGGATCAGTTGAGTCCGGCCGGCCATCTCGCGGATGAGCGGGGCGCTGTAGCTGATCCCCTGATGGGTGCGATTGACGCGCCAGAGCGTCCGTCCATCGTCGCGGCTCAGGGCCACCAGGAAGGAATCGCCTTTGCTGTCGCCGTCCAGGATGACTTTGTCCTTGAACAGGACCGGCTCGTTGCTGAACCCCCACTCCCCGGAATGAGTGCCCGGCCGGACCAGCCAGAGCTGCTTGCCACTGGCCAGATTGTGTGCGGCCGCGACGATATCCTCCCCGACGCGAAAAGCTGCGAAGACCCGCTCGCCGTCGGTGACGGGCGTGCCGGAGGCGTAGCTGTTCTCCCTGTTGATCTTCTCCAGCGGCCCCTGCACGACCGTTTCCCGCCAGAGGATCTTTCCGCTGTTGCGGTCGAGGCATAGGAGCACTCGCTCCTGGGTCTCGGGCAGGCCGGTGACGGTGCACACGCGATCGCCCGAGACGATGGCGGAGGCGTGTCCCTGGCCGGGGATCTCGGTTTTCCAGATCGCGCCGGCCGGGTCCCAGTTGGTGGGGACGTTTTGCTCGAGGCAGGTGCCGTCGCCGCGCGGGCCGCGCCAGGCGGGCCAGGATTCGGCTTTGGCCGTGGAGTGGATGAGAGGGCCGGCGGACAGAATGGCGAACACGGCAAGAACTCGTTTCATCACGTCAGGACTCCTTTTGGGCGGATGCTCCACGGATTGCGGACGACATCAATGCACGGACGGAGCATCCAAAGCGTGCGACCAGTGTATCCCGCCACCAGGATGTGTCAAGCACAGGCAGGTCTTTGCGCAGGGCAATCGCGCGCTCGCCTATGGAGCACTGTGATCGGATGAAGATGGTGCGTACCACGCACCGCTCAATCTGTCGCAGGCCAGTCGAGGTGGCACGTTCATAGTGACTGCAAACGGTCAGCCCAAGCCCAGGGCCTTCAATTGCTCGGTCAGGTTCCTGTACGTATTGATCGTGAAATGCGTCAGGACGATGGTCAGGACGATGACGACGACTGTGATCAGGATTTTGGTGGTCCTTTTGTAGCGAGGATTCAGCCACACCAGAGGCAAGGCGAGCGGGCCCATGCAAAGCAGTGCAACCAGGACGGTGGAGCCGGAGAAGTACCAGCTCGTGCGACCCGGCCGCTCCCGGCTGGGGAGGTTCCCCGCCGAGGGACGGGGTGCCGCGTTGTCCAGGAACTCGCCGCAGTAGCGGCATTTGACGGCCTCCGCCTGGATACGCTCCGCGCAGAACGGGCACTTCTTGGTCTCTGTCAACTGATTGTCCTGTTCCAGTATCGTAGTCTGCATGAGCAGGTCTCCTCCATTATGGTCATACCGGCACTAAGTACAGCCGTTTATCGGCTTGATCGCCCGGCGAGTTGACACCCTGATACGGAAGACTTCACCGGATGCCTTCTGACGCCCGGCGGGCGGATATTATCGGCGGTGAACGGTTCTCGATTGTCAGTGGACGCAGAACCGGCCACGCGGAACTGCCAACTGTGAACTGTCAACTGACTACCCCTACCGCTGGTTCATCTGCTCGATGGTCTGCCGGATCTGTTTGGTGGTCCATTCTCGCGGGCGGTCGCCTTGGAGATTCGCCTCCATTTGCTCTGGTGTTGGCGTTTTGGTGGCGACACCGTCGGGCGGGACCTCGACCCCGGCAACCCAGCACATCGCGTTGAGGATCAGCTTGCGGAAGTCGTTCTGAGCGTAGACCCAGTGGGTGTGGCCCCCGGTGCAGCCGAAGCCGCGGCCGCCGCCCGGCCGCTCGTACGCCCACGCCACGTGCTCCGCCATGCCCATGCGGGCGCGGACCTCGGCGTTGCCGCTGTGCGGACCGTCCTTGCCCTTACGCGTGTTGTCGGGCGGCACGGCCGACAGGATCGGCGTCACGCCGGTCATGCCTTCCGCAAACCGCATGTGATAGTACCATTCGTCGGAGATCTTGAACGGCTTGACGCCCCGCGTGATGGGGTGATTGGGCAGGGCTTTGACCTCGGCCGGCCAAAACGGGTTCACCGACCAGAACTGCTCATAGTACCCGCCGATCCAACCGAGCAGGTACTTGCCGAACTCCTTGCCCGGATCGAGGGCGTAGTGAATGTAGGCGATGCCCACGCCCTTCTTCGCGATGTCGTCGAGGGCCTTCCAGTTGGATTCCGAGCCGAGCAGGCCGTTGCCGTCACAGGCGATGACGATGGCCGCGGCGCCTTCGAGCACTTTGAGGTCCTTGGGCCAGCCGCCTTCGAGGACCACCGCCTCGACCCCCGGCACGTTCTCATTGAGGATGGAAGCCAGCAGCTTGCAGTCGGCGGTATAGGCGTGGCCGGTCCAGCCGTGACTCTGCCGGCCGGGGATGAAGACGATCTTCCTCTTACCGGCGGTGGTCTGGGCGGCGCTCGCGCCGGCCAGGTACGGGGAGCCGACGGTGCACAATGCTACGACGATGAGGAGCATCGATTGCAGACGGCTGAGTATGACTGTCATAATGACCACCTCCCTGATGCACTTGGCTACGGTCCGACTTCTGCCGGTCGCTGACTTTAAGAAGCCTATCAGGGTAGTGCCCATTCCGCAAGTCTTGTTTACGGCCTTGATCCATCGGCGCAAATCGGTAGTATGGTAGTTGTGTCGCGCTGCTTGGGATTGGCGAAGGCCATAGCGAAAGGATCGGACTCATGAAAACACTTCTTCTGTTCGCCTCGATGCTGCCATTGGTGATCGCTTCCGGAGTCAATGCAGGTCCGGCACAGACATACGCGCCGGGTACCGCGTTCGACATTGCGCCGTTCGGCTTCTCCATTTCTTATGGGGACCACAAGTCCCACGGTCCGCGCTGGGCGGAGCCGCGGAAGGTCCGGCGCGTGGCGGTGGAATTCGATGCCAGTCAGGCTCTGCCGGAGCCGTCGCAGATTCGGCTGGAGTACTGGCACCGGGTCTGGGACGGCAAGGCCGATCCTCTGATCGTCGAGCGGGGGGCCGGGGGCGTCGGCTGGGATGCGATCGACGACTGGACGAACGGCCGCTGGGTTACGGCGAAAGGCCGCGTCGAGCGGACCGGAAGCGCGTATGAATTCACCTTCGCCCCGACCTCATCGGAGGAGATCCCCAAGTTCAAGGGCGAGGGGGTGACTTACCGCAAGACACTCGCGGTTCGCGTCGCCAGCGATAGCCTCTTGCCCTCGCCGTCGCGTTTTCGGGTGTACACAGACTCCGTCTGCAAGACTCTCCGCGTTCGTATTCAGTTCGGCGAGCCTCGTGTGGTAGTGTTCAAGACGGGCCAGCCCGAATCGGGCCGGCTGGAGGTCTTCAACGGCGCCGTGACGGCCGTCCGGCCTGTCAATGACGGTTCCGCTGCGGCCAAGCCGGACCTGACGTGGATCTTGGAGAAACCCAACGCGGCCGGCATCGAGGCGGACCTTGTGATGGCCGCTGATCCGATGGACAGCCGCTATGACCGCACGATTGTCACCGTCCGTTCGAGCGTCCGGCCGTTCTCCTTCGCCGCCGATGAAGTGGCGCGGGGCGACCGCATCCTCGTGGACGATCTGGGTGTGCTCGTCACGAACGCGGAGGACAAGATCTCTCTTGAGGCCTATCGTAATGCCCTCCGGCGCGAGTTCGGCGGCCAGACGGTCTATGACCGCGTCGCGGTGAGCGATGAGCAGACCCTGAGCCGTGCCTGGAACGATATGCCCCTCAAGCACCCGCTGTACTTCGTTCATGGCCTGCCGGGCGATCGCAATACGATGCACCAGGGGCCGAACGGCGAGATCGACGTCACCGCCGTCAAACGCTGGTTCGAGGTCCAGCGAAGTCCTCGGGACAGCGACCGCAAGCTCTGGGCCGGCGAGACACTGCGGATCTCCTGCGGTTTCCCGCCCGAGGAACTGCGTGGCGGCCGGGAGTTGCAGGAGGGCTATCTGCCCGTGCTGCGCACATGGTGGCAGAACGGACCGATATACTACGAGCAGAAGACGGTCCTGACGGCCGCAGTAAAGGACTTGAACGATGTCACCTTGGACACGCCCACCGTCCTATTGATGCAGGTTCGAGTCGTCAATGTCTCCGATTCACAAGAAGGTTCGGCAGCACTACACTTCGGCTCCAATGCCCGCGATGACGAGAAGCTCGTCCTCAGGCAAGACCGGGCGATGGTGGTGACGGAAGCAGGGGAGCGGCTTCGCTTCCTCGTCCACACGGAGGGCCAGACGGGCTTGGGTTCCCAAACGCGATCCGCCGCGTCTGGGGTCCCCTTCAAGCAGGAGGGGGGCTCCGTGACCTGGTCCGCGAGCCTCAAGCCGGGCGAGAGCAAGGTCCTCTACGTGGGAATTCCATCCGTCACGCTGACGAAGGACGATGAGATCGAGTCCGCAAGATCGCTGCGGTTCGATGCTGAGGTCAAGCGGGTCTGTGCGTTCTGGCGCGGCTTGACGGAGAAGGGAACCCAGATTCAAACCCCCGAGCCGTGGATCAATGATTTTTACAAGGCCCACACGCGTCACCTCCTGGTCAACTGCTTCAAGGAGCTCAACACCGACTATCTCCACGCCCACGTGGGCACGTTCCACTACGGGGTCTATCCGAACGAGTCCGTCATGATGATCAGCGACCTCGACCGGCGAAGCTACCACGGCCAGGCCCGGCGAAACTACGATGCCTTCCTGCATTACCAGGGCACGGTCGCCATGCCCGGCAATTTCAAGAGTGCCGAGGGCGAGTTCTACGGCGCCGGGGGCCACGAGACGGGCGGCTACAACAAGAGTCACGGCTACGTCATGTGGGGCATGGCCGAGCATTGGTGGTTCACGCGGGACCGCCAGTGGATGGCCAAGGCCGCCCCGGGCCTGATTAAGGCGTGCGAGTGGGTCATCCGCGAGCGGCAGGGCACGATGACCACGCGGCCGGATGGGAGCAAGCCGTTGGAGTACGGCTGGCTGCCGGCGGGTTCGCTGGAGGACGTAACCGACCGCTGGAATTGGCTGGCGACCAATAGCGCCACGGCCTGGGGTTTTCGGGCGTTAGCCGATGCTTTGGCCGATTCCGGGCATCCGGAAGGCAAGCGCTTGCAGCAGGAGGCCCGCGCGTACTACGACGATTTCATGCGAGGCGTGACCGAATCGCGGGTCCTCTGCCCCGTGGTGCGGCTGCGGGACGGCACCTGCGTCCCGAAGATCCCTTCGCGACTCTACGAGCGAGGGCGGGCCCACGGCTGGATTCGAGAGACGCTGGAGGGCTCGGTGTTCTTGCCCGCCTATGGCCTGCTTGCCCCCACGGCCCCGGAGACTCGATGGATTCTCCAGGACTACGAAGACAACCTCTATATCTCCGACCGCTATGGCTACTCCATCCCCGCCTTCGACACGTTCTGGTTCTCCCGCGGCGGGTTCTCCATGCAGTCCAATTTGCTCGATGGTCCGCTGCCCTACCTGTGGCGCGACGAGGTCAAGCACTACCTCCGGGCCTATTTCAACGGCTTTGCCTCGGCCTTCTACCCTGAAATCCGAATGTGCAACGAGCATTGTCTCCCGGAACTGGGGTACCCCCGCGGCGACCACTTCAAGAGCTCGGATGAGGCCCAATCCACATACTGGCTGAGGCTGATGTTCGTAAACGAGCAGGGCGGCAACCTGTACGTCGGCCAGGCGATCCCGCGCTACTGGCTGCGTGACGGCAACCAGATCGGCATCGAGCGCGCGGCCACGCACTTCGGCCCGCTGTCCGTGCGATATGACTCCCAGGCAGCCCAAGGGAGCATCAAGATCACTCTCGATCCGCCCACTCGTAATCAGCCTCAGGCTATCTACTTGCGGATTCGTCACCCGCAGGCCAAACCGCTCCAGAATGTTCTTCTGAACGGCGAAGCCTACGATAGACTCGACCGGGAAAAGGAGTGGATCGTTCTGCCGGGCACACTCAAAGGCCGGCAGGAGATTGTGGCTCGCTACCAATAGCCGGGGACTCCGTCCCCCGAGCCCTGGCATTTTGCGCTCCCCGTTTGCGCGGGGAAAAGTTTGGGCCAATAGCATGGTACAAGACGTGGCGAGTTGACGCCCGACGACATCCGCGAAACCCGTGTGCCTGTATCCTCATTGTCGGTCATGCGGGGCCACCCGGATGGGCGTCAGCGGTAGGGTGTGCTCCGCACACCACCTCCTCTACACGGGGTATTAGCCACAGAGGACACTGCGGTCACAGAGAAAAGAAGGTCAGAAGGTGCCCAGGGAAGAAGGCCGGAACGTCTCACGTTCTGGCCTTCCCACCTTCGCTCTTCTCTGTACTACAAAGGCGCAACATCTTGTTTTTTTAGCAAGCATTTTTGGTTGCGGCCGGAGGCCGCGCCAAGTTCCTCTGTGATCTCTGCGGCTCCCTTCCTTTCTTATCTTAGCTTTTGACCGGGCCGTTGAAAAAAATGTCGCGCCATCGCTTTTGTGGTTGACATCACATAGTAAGCATAACATAATAAGCAAAGCATAACTAAATTCGCTCCAGGAAAGATCCGGAGGTTGTCATGAAGTTCGAAAGTCAGTTGCTCAAAGGGGTGGCTCCCGTGGTGGTGCTGCAAATCTTGTCGCGGGGGCCGATGTACGGGTATGAGCTGAGCCAGGCGATCGAGCAGCGCAGCGGCGATATCCTCACGCTCGGCAAAGGGACGCTGTATCCCTTGCTCTACAACCTGGAGGCCAAGAAGCTGGTCAAGGCCAAGTGGGAGACGACCGACTCCGGCCGGCACCGCCGCTACTACTCGATCACCGGCAGGGGCGAGGAGGAACTGGCCCAACAGAAGGCCCAGCTCCAGGGCCTGGCCAAGGGCTTGGACCTGCTCTTCGGCGGCGCCCTGAAAGCGGCGTTGTAGAGACTTGCGGAGGTTCTCGATATGGAAAACAAGCCTCAGGAGAATCGCAGGGATGACCTGCCTCCTTGTGCGACTGAGTTCATCCGGCGAGTGGTCGGACGGATGTGGTACCGCCGGAAAGCGAGGCGAGATGTGCAGACTGAGATGACGGCGCATTTTGAGGATGCGGTGAGAGACGGTGCGACGGCCGAGGAGAAGGAACGCAGGGCCCGCGAGCTGATCGAGGGATTCGGTGACGCCAGGTTGCTGGCGGCCTTGTGCCACCGGGCCAAGAAACGCTGCCGGCCTCTGTGGCTGAAGGTTCTGTTGCGAAGCGGGCAGGGCTTGGGGATTGCTTTCCTCTATTGGACGCTGTGCACGCTGCCGCTCCTGTTGGGGCGACCCACGATCCGCGTTAACTACGCCGAATGGCTGAGCAATCACTGGCGGCCGAACGCGCCGGGCGTCGAGAACGCCAAGGTCCACTATGACGAGGCGGTGGACCTTCTGGTCGAGCCGCCGCCGGGGCTTGAGGGCAAAATGCAATTGCGTCGCTGGTCATCGGTCGGCTACGGTGACGGCGATGTGCGGTTGATAGAGGCGTGGCTCGCCAAGAACCAAGCTGCATTCAGTGCGCTGACGCGAGGTGCAAATACGCCGCATTACTGGCCGATCTATGACGGTAATGAATCGACTCCGATTGAGACGAGCATCGTGGAGAATGAAGTAGAGTCACTCAGCCGGTGGCGAGATGTGACGTTCGCCTTCAAGGAACAGATCATCTGGGAGGTCCGCCGCGGTGAAGTCGCGAGAGCCGTGGATGACTGCCTCGTTCTTCGCCGGTTCGGTCGGCACTTGCAGAATAGGGGTGGTCTGAACGGGCAATTGGTGGGGGTCTCGATTGAGGCCCTTGGCTACGACGGCATCACTGCCTTTGTGCAAGATGCGGACGTCCCTTCGGGACTTCTGGAGCGTGTCCAGAGGGAGTTGGTGTCGAGTTTCGATCTGAACCGCCAGGTCATCGACATGGATTGTGAGAAGACATTGTGGTATGACCGCATCCAGCGGACCTTCACGGACGATGGGGAGGGGGGCGGCCATGCTTTGCCGAAGGGATTCGCCTACGCCACGGGGGACTGGAAAGACAATCTGCTCAACACGTTTCGGTTTCGCTACCCGGACCGTCGCGAGACCGTGGCGATGGTGGACCGGTTCTTTCAGAGACAGCAGGAACGGTTGAATGTGCTTCCCAGCGCAGAGCAGCACGTCGCGCCGAGCGAAGCGCCCCAGATAGTAACCTTGACCTTGTTGCTTTCGTTCGTCACGCCGGCCTACGAGCACGTGGCTCGACTTGCTTGGCGATTGAAGACGCACGAGATTGCCACCGTCACGGTGCTGGCGATCCAGCGGTACTTCCGGGCGAATGGCAGCTATCCCGACAGCTTAGACCGATTGGTAGAGCGGGGCTACCTGAAGGAGCCGCCCAAAGACCCGTTCGGCCAGGGGACGCTGACCTACCGGAAGACGGACAACGGATTTCTCCTCTACAGTTGGGGTACGAATCGCAAGGATGACGGCGGGCAGTTGGGCACGGGCAGCCAGGGCCAACCTCGCATGTGGGCGGACAACGGCGACTGGGTCTTCTGGCCGGTAAGCCCTTGAGTTTCCCCGGATCAGCGCATAGGATATCTTCCGCGATTGGCATGTAGGGTGGGTTCTCAACCCACGCGTAAAGGTTCGTATCTCTGATTGCGGGAGGCTACGATGACTACTGGAAGATGTCCCTTGCATTGTGACGGTCACGAGTGCGTCAGTCGGCGCGGGTTTCTCAAAGGTTCTGCGGCGGTTTTGGCCGGGACGTCGTTTCTGGCCGGGTGTTCGTCACTGAGTCCCAACCGCACCGCCTCGCGGCCGATCCGGCAGTGCGGGCCGGCGGCCAAGTATAAGCCCACCCTGTGGGTGGCCTTTGTCCGGCGGCAGGGCGAGTACGGCATGCTCTGGCCCGGGGCGGTGTACGATGGCGAAGCTGCCCGTAGCATGTACGCGACGAAGGTGACCGAGACTGCCTCCAAGCTCGGTGCCCGGTTCAACCTGCGGCCGGAGCCGATTCACAATCTGGCCGAAGCGGATGCTTGGATCGCTCAGGCCCAAGAGGCCAAGGCCGATGGCCTGGTTCTCGTCATGCTTGACCGGCAGGAGCACGCCTGGCCGACGGCCAAGAAAGTCGCCCAGAGCAAGATTCCATCCATCGTCTACTCGCCGTTAGGGACGTCCTTCACGACGAATACGATTGATCTGGCCACGGCGCCCGGATGCGTGGTGTATTCGACGGACGACTTCGGCCAGGCGGCCTACGGCATGAAGATGCTCTGTGCGGCGGCCAAGATGCGCCGGACCTGCTGCGTCGTGATCAAGGGCAACAAGCGATACGACATGACGCTGGCGGATACGGGCATCAACCTGCGGCACGTCCCCGCTTCATCGTTCATCGAGGAGTACAATGCGACGCCGGACAGCGAGGAGATCGTGGCGATGGCCGATGAGTACATGCGCCGCGTCCGACGGCGAATTGCGGCCACCCGGCAGGACGTTATCAATGGCCTCAAGAGCTACTACGTCGCCGGCAAGTTCCTCGAACGCGAAGGCGGCGACGCGATCACGATGGACTGCCTCGGGGCGCTGGGACACATCCCCGTGAGCCTGCCCTGCATCGCCTGGTCGCGAATGAACGACGACCGAATCCCGGCGGCGTGTGAAGCGGACTACGGGGCGGTGGCGTCGCATGTGATGGTCCAGTACCTGTTCGACCGGCCGGGCTTCCAGCAGGACCCGGTGGCCGATACGGCGGACAATACGATCATCGGCGCCCACTGCTCGTGCCCGACGCGATTGAACGGATTCGACAAACCGCCCGAGCCTTTCGACATCAAGCACCACCACGGCAATCGGGACGCCGTGCCGAGGACGATCTGGCGCAAGGGACAGCGGGTGACCAACATCGACTTGCTGCCGGGAGATGCCAAGACGGCCTCGACCGTCCTGATCTCGGCCGGTACGGTGGTCGACAACCTGGAAGTCCCGCCCAGCGGCGGCTGCGTGGTCTCCGTCAAGGTGAAGTTCGACGGCGGCCAGGAGGTCCTCAGCTTCCCGGGCTTCCACCAGATCTTCTTCTACGGCGACTACCAGGAGCAGATGAAAGACTTCTGCCAGCTCTGCGGCTTCAAGGCCCAGGTGGTGTAGGGCGCCAGAAGTTTGATGGTTGAAGTGTGATTCTTGATTTTGGAAGTAGGATTGTCGAAATCCGGCTTCTGCTCTTCAAATCAACAATCAAAAACCAACCATCAAACTCCCCGCGAAACGCCTCGTGCCAATCCACTGACGCCGCCTTTGCCAACGGAACAAGGATCGTGTAGGATAGGCCCGACGGTGTTTTGCATAGGAGTTGCCGATGATCGTGGACGCGGATTGCCATATCTCGCCCTTGAAAGAGGGCGCGAACATTCCGGTGGATGAGCTGCTCAGGCGGATGGACCGCTCGGGTGTGGACAAGGCCCTGGTCTGGCTGGCCCCGCCTTATCGCCGCGAGATCGACGAATCGAACGCCTACGTTTCCCAGGCGGTGCGGGCACATCCGGACCGGCTCCTGGGGTTCGGCTGGGCGGACCCGCGGCTGGGGGTGCAAAAGGCCCGGGAGATGGCCCGCAGGTGCATCCATCAGTACGGCTTCCACGGCGTCAAGCTCAACGGGGCCCAGAACGATTTCTTCATCGACGATCCGAAGCTGTCCATGCCGCTGGTCGAGGAGATCGCCAGGACGGGCAAGCTCCTCGCGTTCCATTGCGGCGTGGACGCCTACGAGCGGACGCACCCCTTCCGGATCGCCAAAATCGCCCGGCAGTTCCCCGAGACGCAGATTCTCTGCGTTCACATGGGCGGCGTCGGCTTCCCCGACATGAGCAAGGCCATGATCGAGATGGCCCAGGAGTGCCCCAATCTGCACCTGATCGGCAGCATGGTCCACCACGTCTCCGTCCTCGACGCCATCAAGACCCTCGGCGCCGGCCGAGTCAGCTTCGGCAGCGACACCCCCTTCGCCCTGATGCACGTCTGCGTCGCCGAGTACAACGCCCTGCTCGACGGCGAAGTCACGCCGGAGGAGAAAGCCCAAATCATGGGCGGCAACCTCCTGCGACTCTTGGCCGTTCACCCGTGAGCGCGGCTTGTGTCCTTTGATGCGTGACGCGAATTGGCAGTGCCTGCCGGCCCGGTGGTTTGGCTAGTCTGTGAGAATGTTCAGCCTCGGTAGGCTCCGCTTGAGTTGCTGTACACCCACATCTGTGACCTGTGTACCGTGCAAATACACGTAGGACAATCGGGTCAGGCCCTTGAGATGCTCCAGCCCCGCGTCCGTGATTGCAGTGCCGTCCAGGTACAGGACGCCCAGCGCGGTCAGTCCACTAAGGTGCCGCAAGCCCGCGTCCGTGATTTTAGTACGCATCAATTCCAGATAACGCAGTCTGGTCAGGCCTGCGAGGTGGGCCAAACCCGCATCTGTGATCCCAGTGTCGTTGAGATACAGATTTACCAGTTCAGTTAGGCCCTTGAGATGTTCCAGGCCCGCACCCGTGACCTGTGTGCGGGACAACTCCAGATGTCCCAGCCCGGCCAGGTCCTTGAGATGCTCCAGCCCTGCATCCGTGACCTGCGTGTCAGACAGATTCAGAGTTCTCAATCGGGTCAGGCCCTTCAGATGGGCCAGCCCCGCGTCCGTGATCCGAGTACGTCCCAGATACAAGAGCTGCAGACTCCTCATGCCCTTAAGGTGCTGCAGGCCCACATCTGTGACTCGCGTGCCCCCCAGACCCAGCCCTCGCAATCCGGGTAGTTCCTTGATGAGATGCTCAAGACCCTCATCCGTGATCTGCGCGCCCCCGAGCGACAACGACTCCAATCGGATCAGACCCTTTAGGTGTTCCAGGGCGGTATCTGTTATCTGGCTGTTGTCCAAACTCAAGTTTCGTAATCCAGTCAGACCCCCGAGGGATGCTACGCCCGCGTCCGTGATCTGGACGCCCCATAACCCCAAGTCCTGCAACTCGGTGAGGCCCCTGAGGTGGGCTACGCCCGCATCTGTGATCTTTATGCTCATGTTGGATAGCCGTAGCTGGTGCAGTCCGGTCAGCCCCTTGAGATGTTCGAGGCCCGCATCCGTGATCCGGGTGTCCCAGAGATCCAGCCGCTGCAATCCAGTCAAACCCCTGAGATGTTCGAGGCCTGCATCCGTGATCTGAGTGTTTGATAGCGACAACTGCTGTAATCCGGTCAGCCCCTTGAGATGTTCGAGGCCTGCATCCGTGATCTGGGTCCTTTCCAGCGACAACTGCTCCAATGCGACCAGCCTCCTGAGGTGTTCCAAGCCCGCGTCGGTGACGTTGCTGATCGCCAGATCCAGCCGCCGGAGCCCTGTCAGGTCCTTGAGATTCTCCAGACCGGCATCTGTGACCTTGGTATTCCTTAGATCAAGTTCCTCCAATCTCCTCAGGCTCCTCAGATGAGATAGACCGGAACCTGTGATCTGCCGGACATTCAAGCGCAGGTACTGCAATTCGACTAGGCCCCTGAGATGTTCCAAGCCCGCATCGGTGATCTTGGTGCCGGAAAAACTCAACCGCCGTAGCCGAGTCATACCTTCCAGGTAGGCCAACCCTGCATCCGTAACCGGGGTCCCCGAAAACTCCAACGACTGCAATCCGGTCAGGTCCTTGAGGTAGGACATGCCGGTGTCCGTGACGGTGCTGTGGGTCAGAACGAGACGCAGCAATCCGGTCATCCCCGCCAAATGCTTCAGGTCGGAATCTGTGGCCACTCGCATGGTCAGGCCGGGAATATTGGCTTGCCTGATCTCCTGGACCAGTAAGTCCCAGTCCTTCACCGGAGTCGTGGGTTGTACCCACCAACAAGAGCATGCCGGGATTTCCAGAGGTGTGGCACTTGGCGTGCGCCCGACCGACTTCTCCCCGGGTTCGGGAGTCTCCTGAACAAACACTTCCAACGCCACCTTCGAGTTGAAGGTCCGCGCGGCAAAGCGAGGTTGCTCGCGTTTTTCGCTCTCCGCGGCGGGCTTGTTCACGGTCTGAGTCGTCGATTGTGTTTGCCCTCTGGCAGTCAGCACCAGTGTCGTGGGTACGGCCACGAGGGCGACCAATACGACTGTGGTTGCCACGGCCAGACTGGGCCGTGTGTGAAATTGCTTTCCTGGTTTCAACATGGCTTTTATCCTTTCCTCGATGTTTTTGGCGGGACCGGCCACGGCCAACGACGGCACGGGCCGGGTGGATTCTTGGGCCTGGATCAGGGTGCTGACGATGGCCGCACTGTAGTCCTTGGGCTTGGCGCCCAGGTGGGCAATCGCCATCTCATCGCAGCATTTCTCTCGCTCGCGGCGGATTCTCTGGTTCGCCCACCAGAGGAGCGGATGGAACCAGAAGATCGCCTGGGCGATGATTTGCAGGATGTTGACCGCCGCATCGAACCGCAGGACGTGACCGATCTCGTGGGCGAGGATGTCCCTGCGATGTTCATCGTCTTCAATCCTGGCGAAGCGGTTCGGCAGGTAAATATCTCCACGAAGGATGCCCCAGACGAACGGCTGGCCGACACCCTCGATGAGCCACACACGTGGCGGGCGCTTTACGCGGAGCGACCGGAAAGTCTCATCGAACGAATCCCCGGAAGTCCGTGACAGCATGCGTCGTTCTCGCCGCAGCCACCGGATGGTCCGGGCCGCCTTAGTCAGAGCGATGGATGCGAAGACGGCTACGCCGGCAAGCCACCCGACCGCAAGCCATTGCCGCGTGGTAAGGTGCAGCGGCTCCTGTGCCGCAGAAGCCGGCGTCGGCGGCAGCACTTCTTCAACCGGTGTTTGCCACACCCTTTCTTGCGGCAGGGCGGTCGAGGTGATCGTGGTAGTGACTGGTGGCCCCCCGTCGGGCAGCACGGCGAGAGGTACCTCTACAACGGGTGGGGTCAGGCACTTGGCCAGCACGAGCATCCAGAGCAGATACCGCACGTGCGCACTTCGATTTCGCAGTGCCCAGGATGCCAATCCCACGGCAACGGCAAGAAGTGCAATCTGCCAGCTTTGCGTCCACAGGTAGTCCGCGATGGTCGTCAGCAGCGATTCCATAGGTACGCCCTCCGAAATATGGCCCGCAGCGCCGCTGCGCGTCGGGGGTTGACTATTCCTTCTCGATGAGCCGTTTGAGTGCTTCGATATCCTCGGCGGTGATCTTGCCATGTTCCGCCAGGTAGTGCATGAGCGGAATCGGGTCGCCCCCGAACAGGCGGCTCAGAAAATCGTTCACGGATCTTCCGATAACGTCCTCACGTTTGGTCGCCGTGTGGAACACGTGGGCCTTGCCCTCCGTCCGGTGTCTCAGATAGCCCTTTTTCTCCAGCCGTCGCAGCATGGTCTGGACGGTGGCGTAGGCGATGTTCCGTTCCGCGGGAAGGCTGTCGCACACTTGTTGCACGGTCGCCTGGCGAAGCTGCCAGACGAGCCGGAGGATTTCCGTCTCCGCCGGACTGGTGTTGCGCAACACACGTTTGGTCATGGCCAATCTCCTTTTACAAATGTACAAGCATGATATAGTACATTTGTACAAGGTGTCAACAAGAAAAAAAGAAAAAAATCCAGTCGAATGTCGAGTATGTGAGAAACGGGGCAAAACCGGGGAAGAAAGCCGAACGCGTGGGTTGAGAACCCACCCTACGGAACCTTGCCTGCCTCCGCCAATAGTGCTGCCAAGAGCAGGGCGGCCAGACCGGCGAGGGCGGCGCCGATGCCGAATGCCCAGCCTGGCCCGATGGTCGCCCAGAAGATGCCGAACAGCAGGCTGCCCGGCAGTGCCGCCAGGCCGATTGCGCCGTTGTAGATGCCGTAGCCGGTTCCTCGGAATTCGGCAGGCACGAAGTCGGCCACCAGGGCCCTCTCGGCGCCTTCGGTCGAGCCGTAGTAGAAGCCGTAGGCCAGAAACAGTGCCCAGAATTGCCACTGGACCTGTGCCTGGGAGAGGCCCAGGTAGACCAGCGCGTACATGATCCAGCCGGCCAGGATCATCGGCTTGCGGCCGATCCGGTCGGCCAGGATTCCGCCGGGGAGGCTAAAGACGATCTTCGAGACGTGCAGGGCGATCCACAGTCCGATCACGGCCAGCAGCCCGAGGTGGAATTTCTCCCATGCGTAGAGCAGCAGGAACATGTCAGAGCTGTTGCCGAGCGTGAAGACCACGACAATGGCGACAAACGCGTAGAATCGCGTCGGAAGGTTTGTAGGATGGGCTTTAGCCCATGCGGATGATCGTGGTGTCGGCGCGAGAGCAGCATGAGCTGAAGCCCATCCTACCTGCTGCGGGGCAATCTCCCGAACCTTTAGGCCGAGCGTGGCTACGGCCACCAATCCGGGGACCAGCGCGATCGCGAAGAGCCACCGCAGGGCCGTCATCTCTTGTTGCGTGGGTTTGGCGCCGCTGCTGCGCCACAGGCCGTAGCCCAGGAAGGCGAAAAGGATCACGATGGCCGCCACCGAGCCCAGGACCGCGCCCGCATGGTCCATCGCGCGGGTGAAACTGAAGGCCAGGCCGCGAGCATCGGGGCCGACCGAGTCACTGATCAGGGCATCCCGGGGCGAGGTGCGCACCCCTTTGCCCACGCGGTCCAAGAACTTCAGCCCAACGATTTGCCAGCCGGCCCAGGCGGCTCCAGCCAAGCCCGCCAAGGCGATCAAGGGTCGAGCGAAGGTCGAAAGTCCGTAGCCCGCCACTACCAGCGCCTTGCGCTTGCCCAAGCGGTCGCTGAGATGGCCGGAAACGAGTTTCAAGAGGCTGGCAGTGGTCTCGGCGATGCCTTCCACCAGCCCGACGAATACCGGCGCCAGCCCCAGCGGCACCAGACCGGCGATAAAGATGGGCAATAGCGGATTCATCATCTCGCTGGACAAGTCGGTGAAGAAGCTCACCAGACCCATCGCCAGGATGTTGCCCTGCAGGACGCTTCGTCTGCTCATGTCTGCCGGTTGTCTGTCATGGCTCATATTCTGGCCTGCTCGTTGTGGTTCCTGATTCTGTCCCGGGGCACGCGTTTGGCCTGACAGACGCTATTTCGGGTGGCACGCTCAAACTGGCTCTGAGCGTGTCCTCTTAAGCACGGAAGTGTATCGAGACAAGCACGGTCAAACAAGTTTGGCCGTGCCACCCGGCGTACCACGTGTTCAGGCTAAGAGCGTGCGCTCGCGGTCGGTGAGTCTACGGGGCTAAACGTGCGCAAAACAAAACCCCGCACGATCCACCCTCCCTGTGTCGCCTGGAGTCAACCGGATGCAACGTGTGGGTCTCTATGATGCAGAAGGAATGAGCTGGACAAGCGTGATAAGTTCTTATCTGCGCTCGCGTTGTGTTCGGCGATCAGGAAAACCCCGCAGTCTACAGTCGCACGTTGCGCTGGGCTTTTCGCATGCGCCGGCGTTCCCTCTCCGACGGCTTCTCATAGTAGGCTGTTCGCTTCATGTCGCGGATCAAGCCCTCTTTCTCGCACAGTTTCTTGAAACGCCGAATCATCTGCTGGACGGACTCGCCCGATCGCATCTTCACCTTTAGCACTCTGGACTCCTTAATTCCGTTCCGGTTTCAAACAAACGCGGCTACGATACGTATTTGTCTTCGTCGTGTGGCAGAAAACTCTTATGTTAGCACACTCGTCGCCTGTTTTCAAGCCCAAAAATTTCTCTTTTCTGATGGGGTTTCCAGCCTCGCCGGGGTATCCCTATAGGACCCATAGGACCGGCAGGACCTGTGCGAGGCTTGGCGGCCGCTCATGACGGTGCTTGAAGAGGGCCGAGAATGTGCTATACTATGTGTGTCTTTAGGAGGACTATTCTCATTGGAGAAATCACGGCACACGCTGACAGTCAGGAAAGAGCGAGCCATCCTTGTGGGCACGATCCTGCGGGGCTCGACCGGTCGGGATGACCTGGCGGAGTTGACCGCACTGGCGGAGAGTGCCGGGGCGGTGGTCGTGGACCGGTTCCAGCAGAAGCTGCGCACCATTCATCCTTCCACGTACATCGGCAAGGGCAAGACCCTGCAGCTTGCCGACCGCGTCAAGCGGTTCAAGGCCGATGTCATCATCTTCGACAACGACCTGTCGCCGGCCCAGATCCGCGAGCTGGAAAAGATCGTCGAGACCAAGGTCGTGGACCGCAGCGAGTTGATTCTGGATATCTTCGCCACGCGGGCCCAGACGAAACAGGCCAAACTGCAGGTCGAGCTGGCCCAGTTGGAGTACACCTATCCCCGCCTGACACAGATGTGGTCGCACCTGGATACGGTGACCGGGGCGAGCGGCGGTCCTTCGGCCGGCGCGATCGGCACGCGCGGGCCCGGCGAGCAGCAGTTGGAAATCGACCGCCGGCTGGTCAGCAAACGCATCAACGAGCTCCGGCGCGAGCTGGCGGAAATCGATCTGCGCAAGCTGCGCGAGATCAAAAGCCGCAAGGACTTTTTCCAGATTTGCATCGTTGGTTATACGAACGCCGGCAAGAGTACGCTTCTCAATACGCTGACCGACGCCGGCGTTCTGGCCGAAGACCGGCTCTTCGCCACGCTCGACACGCGGACGAGAAAATGGATGCCGGCCCGGGGCGTGGAAATCCTTTTGAGTGATACGGTCGGTTTCGTGCGGAACCTGCCGCATCAGCTCGTCGAGTCGTTTAAGGCGACGCTGGAGGAGGCGGTCAACGCCGATCTGCTGCTGCACGTGATCGACATGGCCAACCCGGAGGTGATGGGGCAGATCGAGTCGGTCAACCAGGTTCTTTCGGACATCGGCTGCGGCGGCAAAACCGTGCTGGAATTGTTCAACAAAGTCGACGTCATCAAGGACATAGGCCCGCTGGAGACCCTCCAGACGCTTCGCCCGGAGGCGGTGGCCATCTCGGCCAAGACCGGTCTGGGCCTGGAGGAGCTGCGCCGCAAGATCATCCAGCACTACAAGGGCCGCGACATCGTGGTCCGGGTCACCAGCCGCCTTTCCGATGGCAAGGTGCAGAGCTTCCTCCGCGCCCACGGCGAGATTGTCAACGAGCAATACAGCGACAGCTCGGTCGTTCTCGACGTCCGGATGGGCCAAAAACAACTACCCGACCTCGAACGCCTCCACCCGGACAAGCTCGAGATCATTGAGGGGTAGGCCGGGTCGGTCCCAAGGCGGCAATCTTGTCTTGGTGCGTTCAGTCGCCCGGGAGGACGCGCTCCAAGCGAGCTTGAGCGTGCTGCTTGGCTTGTGAGCAATCCCCGAAGCGCCTCGCGTGAGACTGCAATTGACTTCCGGGCGGCGCAGGATTCTAATGCGCCTGAAGGCCCGTGCTGCGGGGTAAGGTGCACAAAGCGGTCAAGGATAGAGGTGGTCATGCAGCCCAGCGGTTATCGGAACGTCACCATCGTCGGCGACGGCGGAATGGGGAGCGTGTTATCGATTCTGCTTTGCGAGAAGGGCATTGTCACCCGCATGTGGGGCTACGATGCCGAGCAGTTGGCCCAGATCGAGCGCCGGCGCGAGAACCGCAAGTTCCTCCCAGGGTACAAACTGCCCGATTCGCTTGTGTTCGAGGCGCGGGACGATCGCGCGATGGCGGGGGCGGAACTGATCGTCTCCGCTATTCCCTGCCAGTACATGCGAGGCATCTGGAGCCGGCTGGCCGAGCACGTCCCGAACGGCGTGCCGGTGGTCTCCGTGGCCAAGGGCATTGAGAACGACACCCTGCGTCGGCCGACGCAGGTGATCTCGGACGTGCTCGGCAAAGGAGTTGGATTAGCCGCCCTGAGCGGCCCGACCATCGCCGACGAGCTTGCCCGGCGGCTTCCGGCCACAGCCTGCGTCGCGAGTGAGGATGAGGCCCTTGCCCGGGAGGTCCAATATACCTTCACGTGCCCGTGGCTTCGCATCTATACGAATTCGGACCTGATCGGCGTCGAGTTGGCCGGGGCGATGAAAAATGTGATTGCCATTGCCGCCGGGATCATTGACGGTGTCGGCGCCGGCGACAACGCCAAAGCGGCTCTGCTCGCCCGGGGTCTGGCGGAGATCACGCGCCTGGGCCTGGCCATGGGCGCTCGCGAGCCTACGTTCGCGGGCTTGACCGGCTTGGGGGACCTCGTGACGACGTGCATTTCGCCGAAGGGCCGCAACCGCTCCTTCGGCGAGAGGATTGGCAGCGGCCGGACGATGGCAGATGCCCTGCGGGCCACCGAATCCGTCGTCGAGGGAGTCTCTACCTGCAAATCGGTAGTGGCCCTTGCGGCTCGTTATGGGACCGAGATGCCGATTACTCGGGCGGTCTATGAGGTGCTCTTCGAGGACAAGCCCGTGCACACGGCCATCGAGCATCTGATGAACCGCCGGCTCAGACCGGAGTGCGAGAGCAACGCCCTATAATAGTTGAGGACGGATGACAGAGGAAGGCGAACGGCAGCATTTCCATCGTCCGTCCCTGTCTTCTGTCCTCTGTCTTCCGTCCTCTGCCTTCCATCTCTTCGTGCCCCCACAGTATCGGAAGTGGACCCACCCTGGACCAGACGTGATTCGCTCGGCGGGCAGCGCTGCCGCCGACTTTTGGCTCCGCGCGAATCTGTATTCTATACTTTAGTGGGTCGCAAGCACCCGTGTATTACTTAGGGTAGGGTAGCCTCCTATGTTTGGATTCGGCAAGAAACAGTCATATCTCATCGGGGTTGATCTGGGCAACGACTGCGTGAAGCTGGCCCAACTGGCCAACGGTACGGAAGAGACGTATCTGCTGGCCGGTCAGTGCGTGGTCCGTCCGGCCGATGTCACCGCAGGAACGGCTCGCTGGCAACGGTGGGCGATTGAGGTGATGCGGGAGGCGACGGCCAATGGGCAGTTCAAAGGCAAGGAGGTGGTGGCGGCTCTGCCCGCCAACGAGGTCTTCATCGACCACCTGAAATGGCCGAAGAAGTTCGACGGCAAGATCGAAGACGCGATCTTCGCCAAGGTCAAGCAGAAGCTGCCGTTCGAGCCGATGGAGAAGAACACGATGATCAAATACATTCCGGCGGAGCAGGACAACATCATCGTGCTGGCGACGGAGCGGACCGTGATCGACCGGCATCTGGCGATCTACGAGCGGGCGAACCTGACGATCAATTCGATCGGTGTCTGGCCGGTGGCGCTGGCACAGTGCTATGCCCGGTTCTTCGGCCGCCGTACGACCGATTTCGACGCCGTCGTTCTGCTGCTCGACATTCAGCCGGATTGCACCAACATGGTGATCAGCCGGCACAAGAACCCCTTGTATGCGTGTTCCGTGCCAGTAGGTTCCAACCAGCTCAAGGACGAACAGGTCGTCGGCCGACTGGTGATGGAATTGACGGCCTGCCGACGCGAGTTCCTCTCGCTGTACAAGAATGTCCAGATCGAGCGATTGATCTTCCTTTCGGGCCTGGCGGTGGAGGCGGAGGTCTATCGCACCATCGCCAAGCAATTGGAGGTGCAGGCGCAAATGGGCGATTGCATGGCGGCCATCGAGGTCAAGGATCCGGACCGTTTCGGCCTGGAGCGGCGAAACGGCACCGTCAGTTGGGCCCTGGCGTTTGGGCTGAGCCTGTCCTGAGGGGCCGGCTCAATTCCCCCGTAGTCCTCATGAGCAGAGGTAGGTAGAAACAATGTCCAACATAAACTTCGTACCGGACGATTATGTTCAGAGCAACGAGTCCCGCAGGGCGAACCTGATGTGTCTTGTCCTGTTCTCCGTCGTGATGGCCGGCCTGGGCGGCTCTTTCGTGACGATCAAGATCCGTCAACGTGCCTGCGGTGCCCAGGAGTCGCTCGTGAATTCGAAGATGGCTCGGATGGAGGAGTCCATCAAAAAATACGAGCAACTGCAGACCAAGCGCAAGGAGATGATGCGCACGGCCCTGACCACGGCGGATCTGCTCGAGCCGGTCCCGCGCAGCGTGCTGCTGGCCTCGCTCACGAACACTCTGCCGCCGGGCGTGTCCTTGATCAAGCTCGACATGATCCAGAAGGAAGCGGCGAAAGGGCCGGCGGACAAGGCCGCCAAGACCAAATATGAAGCGGCCCAGGAGAAGGGCGGCTCCGACCCGGAGGCCAAGCTCTCGGGGGAGAAGGCGTTGGAGACCCGCATGGAGATCGAGGGGATCGCCCCCAGCGACCTCCAGGTGGCGGCCTATATCGAGCACCTGGGCAACTCCATCCTGCTGGGGAACGTGGCCCTGGTGGAATCGAAAGAGAAGAAGGTCGAGGACACCACGTTCCGGCACTTCAAGCTCACGGCCATGCTCAGCAAGGAGATCCACCTGACCAAGGAGGATATCGATCGGATTCGAGCCAAGGCCGAGCAATCCATACATCAATTTTAGCGTGGGGATTGGCCATGACAAGCGGTTTGAGACAAGCAGTGTTCTTCGTCCTGTTGATCGGCGTTGCGGCCTTGGGTTATCAGGGCATGATCAAGCCCGCCAATCGAAAGCTGGCGGAGGCGAAACAGAAGCTGGAAGGCAAGCGGGCGAAACTGTCGGAATTCGAGCAGGCGACCGCCAAGGCCGAAGACCTCAACAAGCAATTGGAACAACTCCAGGAGGCGGTGCGGTTCTTCGAGAGCAAACTGCCCCCGACCAGTGAAGTCTACAAGGTCCTGGAACAAGTGACGGTCATTGCCCAGAAGCAGGGGCTCAAGCCCAAGACGATTCGGACGCTCCAACAAAAGAACAACAGCGGCTACGTCGAACAGCCGATGAATATGATGCTGGTAGGCAGCTTCACCTCCTTCTACTCGTTCCTCCTGGAACTGGAGAAGCTGCCCCGCATCATGAAGCTCCGGGAACTCAAGCTGGACAAGGACAAAGATGGTCAAGGGCAGATCGGAGCCGAGTTCATCGTGAGCATTTTCTTCCAGAACAAGGCGGCCTGACGAGGAGGTATTTATGCTGTCTTTCATGCGTGAACAGGAACCCCAGGGTACCTCCGACCGTGCCTCGGTGGGGCCCGGTCCCCAGGACATCCCCGCGGCGGATGCTTCCGGGCCACAGGAGTACCTCACCGTCGCGGCCAACAGCAAGAGCCTGCGCCGCAGCACGATGCTGGTCGCCGCGCTCGTCGGCATCGGCTTGGTCTGCCTGCTCCTGATGATTCGCAAGAGTCAGCCTCAGGCGGCCTCCGCCACCGAGACCAAGAACGACCAGACGAAGATCGAGGCCGCCATCAGTCGGATCACCGGCGTGCGATCGGAATTGGCCGACGGGATGGGCGAAATCGTCAAGAAGTTCTACGAGTTCTCGGACGTCGTCCAAGTGAAAGTGGACGAGTTGGTGAAGAATCCGTTCGAAGTGGAAGGCTTCATGAAGGACCTCAAAGCCGGGGCGGCGGTCGACGACCCGCAGGCCCAGGCGGAGCTGATCCGCCGACAGCGGATGCAGCAGAAGGCCAGCACCTTGAAGCTGCTGAGCATCATGCGATCCGATCAGGGCGACTGCTGCATGATCAATGACCGGATTCTGCGGCAGGGAGACGCCGTCGAGGGGTTCACGATCGTCCGGATCGGCAGCAATTTCGTCGAGCTCGCCTGGCTGCCGAACGGAGCCTCGGACGCCGGCGTGTCGCCAACAGAAGACATGAAAACGGTACTGAAGTTGTCGGAATGATGTTGCGTTTCCTATCCCACCAGAAAGACAAAGGCAAGACCCCCGCGCGGTCGAAACGGGTAGGGCCGGACCCAGTGTCCGCCGTCCCGATCGATCCGGACGATGGGGAAGTGCGCGGGCTGTGTGATTTGTATTCCCCCGAGCCGACGAGCTGCTCGCACGTGCGTGACCTGGCGGACATCCTGCTCGAGTCGCGGAAGATCACGGACGAGCAGTACGGCCGGCTGCGCCGGGAATCGATCGGCCGGCTCGGAACGGACCCAACGGCGTGGCTCCTCAACGAGGGGCTCGCCGGCGCTCATGACATCCTCGAAGCCAGAGCGAAGCTCAACGGCCTGGAGTTCCGCCGCCTCACGCCAGAGGAGGTGGACAAGCAGACCTTCAAGAAGCTGGAGCCGGACTTCATCAAGAGGAGCAGCATCGTCCCGGTTGGGGTCGAGGGCAATACGTTGCTCGTCGCGACCAGCGAACCGACGAACATCTTCGCGCTCGAAGACGTGAAACGGCAGACGGGGATGGACGTGCGCGCGCACGTGTGTCCGCCGGAGGATATCGCGGCGGTCTGCGAGGCGCTTCAGGAGAAACCGGTCGAATGTGTCCTGGATGATATCATCAGCGACATGACCGAAGTCGAGGTCGTCCAGGATAAGGAGGAGGCCGGGGACGACCTCGAGAAGATGGCTGGCCAGTCGCCGACCATCAAATTCGTCAACTATCTCATCAGCAATGCCGTTCGCGAAGGCGCCAGCGATATTCACATCGAGCCCAAGGAGAAGGAAACCAAGATCCGCTATCGTATCGACGGCGTTCTGTTCGAGACGACGCAGGCGCCGCCGAAGATGCATCCCGCCATCGTTTCGCGCATCAAGATCATGGCGAATTTGGACATCTCGGAGCGGCGGCTGCCCCAGGACGGCAAGGTCTCCGCGATCGTCGGGGGCCGGGCCATCGACCTGCGTATCTCGATCCTGCCCACGAACCGCGGCGAAAAGACCGTGATTCGTATTCTCGACAGCAAGTCCATCACGCGCGGGCTCGAGCACGTGGGCATGGAGCCGGACATCTGCCGGCGTTTGAAGGAGCAGGTGGCGCTGCCCCACGGGATTCTGCTCGTGACCGGACCGACGGGATCGGGCAAGAGCACCACCCTCTATTCCGCCCTGGGCGAGATGGACGGCCAGCGGCTGAACATCTCCACCGTCGAGGACCCGGTCGAGTACGAGTTGGCTACCTGCAATCAGGTTCAGGTCAACGAGAAGACCGGGCTGACGTTTGCGGCGGCCCTGCGCAGCCTGCTGCGTCAAGACCCCGACATCATCATGGTCGGTGAAATCCGCGACAATGAGACGGCCCGCATCGCGGTCCAGGCGGCTCTGACGGGCCACCTGGTTCTGTCGACGCTGCACACGAACGATGCGGCCACGAGCGTTACGCGGCTGGTGAATATCGGGATCGAGCCGTATCTGATCGCCGCCTCCCTGAACGCCGCCGTGGCGCAGCGGTTGGTCAGAAGGATCTGTCCCAAGTGCAAGGAGCCGTACAAGGTTCCCGACCACATGCGAAAGTACATCGACAAGGCCGGCGCCGAGCCGAGCGAGATCGTCCACGGAGCCGGTTGCGACGCCTGCCGCGGCTCCGGATACGTCGGGCGGGCCGGTATTTTCGAGCTGCTGGTGATCGACGACAGGTTCCGGGACATGATCCATACGGACACCTCCGTGAGCAACATGCGCCGCGCATTTCGTGAAAGCGGCCTTGATACCCTGTTCGACGACGGCATCAAGAAGGTCCGGCAGGGAGTCACCACCGTCGAGGAGGTTCTCCGTGTCACCGAGATGTATGGGAAGAGTGAAGACGAGGTCTTCACGGAAAACCTCAACTAATGGCGCATTTCATGAATCGTGCGACAAATCGGAAAGTTAGGGACAGGATTGGCATATGATTGATATCAAGACGATCTTGGCGGCGGCCATCGAGAACAAGGCCAGCGACGTGCACATCAACGTGGGTATGCCGCCGGTCCTGCGTAAGGATACGGAGCTGATTGACATGGATTGCCCGCCGGTGACCAACCAGGACGCACGGGCCATGGTGCTGGCGATGGTCGGGCCGGAAAAGACGAAGAAGTTCGAGGAGAACCGGGACCTGGATTTTTCGACGCAGGTCGCCAGCGGGCATCGCTTCCGCGTCAATGCCCACTTCCAGCGGGACACGGTGGCCCTGTCGTTCCGTGTGATTCCGAACCAGGTGGCCAAGATCGACGATCTGCACCTGCCGCCGATTGTCAAGGAGCTGACGGATATGCCGCGAGGGCTGGTGCTGGTGACAGGACACACCGGGTCGGGCAAGAGCACGACGCTCGCCGCCATGATCGGGTTGATCAACTCCCGCTACGGCAAGCGCATCATCACGCTGGAGGACCCGGTCGAGTACCTGCTCGAGAACGAGCGGTGCATGATCGAGCAGCGGGAGATCGGCTCCGACTGCCCCAATTTCGCCTCCGGCCTGCGGCACGCCTTGCGGCAGGACCCCGATATCATCATGGTCGGCGAAATGCGCGACCTGGAGACGACGAGCTTCACGGTCACCGCCGCCGAGACCGGCCACCTGGTGTTCAGCACGCTGCACACGATCAACGCCTCGCAGAGTATCGAGCGTATCATCGACATCTATCCGTCCGGCCAGCAGAACCAGATTCGGACCATGCTCGCGAACACCCTGCAGGCCGTGATCTCGCAGACCCTGTTCAAGCGGATCGATCAGCCGGGCATGGTGCCGTGCATCGAAATCCTGCTGTGCACCGCGGCCACGCGCAACTGCATCCGGGAGAACCGGATCTACGAGATCCCGAACATCATCGAGACCTCCCGAAGGATGGGCATGCAGAGCATGGACGCCAGCATCGCCGAGATGTATTTCAAGGGTTTCATCGACAGGGACGAAGCCATCGTGCGGTCGAGCAATCCGGGGAAGATGGAGAAGGTCCTGGTGGCCGCCGGCAAGATCAACGATACGTCCCGGTCGGCGGTCGGCGCCGCGAAGTGACGGAGGGTGCACATGGCAACACAGACAGTCCAGAAACTCGACGGAGCCGCCCCGGCCGAAACCCGGCAGGGGGCCAGTCCCCGAAGCTCCGGGGAAAGCCCGCGCCGATACGGGGCGCCCCGGAGCGCGGATCGTTCGGATGGCTCGGTCATGGGCAAGCTGCGGGGATTCCGCGTCGAATTCGGCCCCAGCCGCAAGGACATCCTGCACTTCACCAACCAGTTGGCCGTCATGATCCGCGCCGGCATCAGCATTCAGGATGCCTTGGAGGGCATCGGCGAGCAGCACAACAACGCGAAATTCAAGGCCGTGATCCGCGATTTGCGGGTTCGCATCGAGGAAGGCAACAGCTTTTCGCAGGCGCTGGCGGAACATCCGCAGGTTTTCAACAACCTCTACATCAACATGGTGGCGGCGGCCGAAGCCTCCGGCTCGCTCAGCGACATGCTGCAGAAGCTGGCCGAGTACCTCGACCAGGAAACGGAGACGCGCTCGCAGGTCAAAAGCGCGATGGTGTATCCGGTCATCATCGCCGTGATGGCGGTCGCCGTGACCATTTTCCTTCTGTGCTTCGTGCTGCCCCGGTTCACGGCCATCTTCCGCGGCAAAGAGCATCTGCTGCCCATGCCGACCGTGATCCTCATGGCGACCAGTGCCTTCTTGCGACACTGGTGGTACGTGATCCTCCCGGCGATCGGCGGGGGCTTCTGGGGCTTCTATTTCTTTGTCAACACCACGACCGGCCGCCGGTGGTGGGACCGGACGAAGCTGGTCCTTCCGCTGATCCGGACGCTGTGCCGAAGCCTCTACATCACCCGGGGTCTGCACACGATGGGCGTGCTGACGAGGGCGGGCGTCCCGATCCTCAACACGATCTCCATCACCGCTCACATCTCGGGCAACACGCTCTACAAGGAGATGTGGCTGGGCGTCTACGAAGAAGTGCGCCAGGGCAAGAAGATTGCGGCGGCTTTGGCCCGCTACAGCCTGATGCCCAGCAACGTCGTTCAGATGATTCGAAGTGGCGAGGATTCGGGCAGCATGGCCGACGTCCTGCGGGATATTTCCGCCTTCTACGGCCGCGAGCTCAAGGCCGTGATCAAGGCCGTCACCTCGATGATCGAGCCGATCATGATCGTCTGCATGGGATGCCTCGTGGGCTTCATCGCCATGAGCATCATTCTGCCGATCTTCAAGATGTCGAACCTGGTCACGGGCAAGTAACGCTGAGATTTACAATCTATTATTGACGATTTATGATTTGTCGGCTCGCCGACGGAGAACGAGAAACAGTCGGCTTTCCATCACAAATAGTAAATTGTAAATGGTAAATTCGGAGGGGATAACGAATGGCTCGTCCAGCCTGCAAGACAGGGTTCACTCTGATCGAAGTCCTGATCGCGACCATCCTGGTCGGCTTCTCCATTGCGGCGCTGGTCGCGGCGAACGGTTCGTTCTCCATGGCCAATGTCACGGGGGCGGACCTGTCCACCGCGGAATTCCTCGTCGAGCAGATCCGCGAGTTGACGACGATGCTGCCGGTGGTGGAGCCCAACGCGACCACCTGGACGGTGCTGGGGCCGGAAACCGGTGAGACGAGTCCGGTCTCGTACGATGATGTGGATGATTTCGACGACTTCAACAGTGCCACACTCGGTGCGCCGATCAGCGCACAGAGGACCACGCTTACCGATCTGGCCGCCTTCTCTCAGCAAGTCACCGTGCAGAAGCTGAATCCGGCGGACTTCAACCAGACAGTGCCCGACAACGACCTCACCAGCAATTTCGCCCGGGTCACGGTGAATATCCTGCACAACGGCCGGCAGATCAGCTCGGCAAGCTGGATTCGGGCGCGATACTGAGAGGAAAGTGTGATTTTTGAAGTGAGATGTTTGAAGTCAACTTCTTCAATCCAGAATCAAGAATGAAACATCAAGAATCAAACATCAAGAATCAAACGGCGATTCGGGGCTTCACGATCGTCGAGTGCCTGATCGGACTGGCCATCTCGGCCATGCTCCTGACGGCGCTGGCGGTGGCCTTCAACGCCTCGGTGATCAACTTCCGGGAGAATGAGGACATGTTCCGGACGATGAACAACGCCAGGCAGGCCCTGACCCGGATGACCAGTCAACTTCGCACGGGCCATGCGGCCCTTCTCACCGCGCCGAGCAACCAGTGCAGCTTCTTCACGGCGGCCAACGAGAACATTACGTACGACTGGCGCAACGCCAACCAGACGCTGTATGTGAAGATGAATACCACCGGCCAGGAATATAAGCTCTGCGATAACGTGACCGACGCCAAGTTCGAGAAGATCCCCGACCCTCCGACGGACTGCAAGGGCGTGGTGATTTCGCTGACCGTCCAGAGCGGCCGTTTCCAGCGGACCCTGGCCGCGGCGGCCGTCATCCGGCGAGACCTCTGACGCTCCCATCCCGTCGATGGCCCTGGACGCGGCCTCCGTGGCGTGCCGCACACAATCAGCCGCTTCGGCGGAATAAATCTCTTGATTTCTGTCTCCCGACCGGGCATACTATGCTCAGACCTATGACGGGCGGTTAGCTCAGTTGGCTAGAGCGCGTGCTCGACACGCACGAGGTCAGAGGTTCAAGTCCTCTACCGCCCAATGCATCTAAGGCTTGCAGAACTAAGGACTTACGAGAGAATCAGTCTCACGTCATTCTCATCACGCCAGTTGGATTTGCGCTACGGACCGGGTTCTTGAACCCCGCGCGCCGCGCATCCACGAGGACCGATCCTGGGCTGGGGAGTATCAGATGCGCGCATAACAACACGTGCACTTTGCAGCGGAGACATCTATATTCATCGGACGGTCTTTGTGTGATCTGTGGGCGGTTCGGCAACCTGTTGGATGTGGAGGATCGCCCTTGCCGGACTGCCGAGGCGTTCTGTCAGGGGAAACGGCTATGCTATCTATCTTCAACTCTCGTCCAGTGAACGTTCCTTCCGTCTTCGCTATCGGTCCCGCCGTGTCTGCATCGCCGGCCGGAAGTTGGCGATGGTGTTCGCGTCCGGGGCCGTCTCGCGCCATCTGGACGTGCATGGCTTCAGTTTTGACCCTGGCGGTGGGCGTCAAAGCCGACGGGTTCGGGATGCACACCGTCGGGGGTTTGGAGGGCCGGGTGATTCGGGTGACCAGTCTGGCACAGGACGGCCCGGGCACGCTGCGAGCGGCAATCGAGGCCCAAGGGCCTCGGCTGGTCGTGTTTGAGGTGGGTGGGATCATCGATCTGGCACGAAAGGGCCTTCGGGTGAGGGAGCCTCGTCTGACGATTGCCGGCCAGACGGCGCCGGACCCCGGCATCACGCTCATTCGCGGCAGCCTGGCGATCGAAGCGCACGATGTCGTCATCCAGCACTTGTCCGTGCGGCCCGGCGATGCCGGTCAACCCCGCAAAAGCGGCTGGTCGCCCGATGGCATCGCCATGAATGCCGCTTGCGACGTTGTCATCGACCACTGTTCCACGACGTGGGCCGTGGATGAGAACCTGAGCGCTTCGGGCCCGCGCTACGATGGCCCCGCCGCCACGACGCACGACGTGACGATCCGCCACTGCCTCATCGCGGAGGGACTGGACGACTCCAGCCATGAGAAGGGGCCGCATTCCAAAGGGTCGCTGGTGCACGACAACTGCCGCAACATCGCGGTGATCGCCAATCTCTATGCCCACAACGCGGATCGTAACCCGTACTTCAAGGCCGAGACCACCGGCGCGATCGTCAACAACCTCATCTACAATCCCGGCCGTGCCGTGATCCGCGTGTCTTTCCCGCGAAGCGAATGGGAAGGACGTCCGATTCCGGCCGAGGGACGGGTCAGCATTATCGGCAACGTTCTCATATCCGGGGTGAACACCCGATCCTCCCTGCCCATGATTGCCGGCACCGGCTTTGTGTATGAGCAGGACAACGTGGCCAAAGGCCGGGATGGGCAACCTGTAGTTGTGCTGGACCCGCAGATCCAGCGGCTGCGGGACAAGCCCATCTGGCCGGCGGAGTTGCAGGTGCGGCCCTCCGGCGAAGTCGTCGATTACGTAGCCCGCACGGTGGGCTCGCGCCCCTGGCAACGCGATCCGATTGACCAGCGGATTGTCGACTCAGTCCTGCAAAGAGGCGGGCGGATCATCGACAGCCAGGAGGAGGTTGGAGGGTATCCCAACCGTGTGCCGACGCAGCGCAAGCTGGAGACCATCCCCGAAGGAGTCGAGGCACGCCGTCAGTGGTTGGATCGCATGGAAGGCGCCCGTCGATAGACATCCGCCGGCTACCGCCTGCTGTACTTGCCCATCAACTGACCTTCCGCAAGGACGTGCCCCTTCATGGCCTTGAGTAACTCGGCCTTTCTTGCACTGCTCGGCAGTCTGGGGCAGGGATTGATGTTGGTCACGTGCTTGCGCGGTGGGGAATCCGCTTGAATGGGTGAGCGATTTGGGACAGAATCCAAGTATACTCGGCAACTGTTCGCAGGTGGATTCGACCGGGCTGGCAATGGCCGCCCGTCCCTTGTTGCGTCGCCGCCGGCAGGCCGTACAGGTGGAAAGGAGAAACCGATGTTGAAGGACATATTTGTGCTCAGTCTGTTGGCAGCGGTTGTGGCGGCAATGCCGACTTCCGTCCGGGGCCAAAACAATCCGGCGGTCGCACCGCCTGTTGGTGGCGAGGCCGATCCGTATGACGCGAAAGCAATCGAGGCGGATCCGTCTATTCGCCGGCCGGTGGCCATCTACACGGGGGACGTCGCGCTCAAGACGCCCCAGCTCAACGACCTGCCACTGCGGGAGAGCGTCGCGCAATACGGCATCACTTGGACGTTCGAGAAGCCAGCCCGCGTCGGGCAGTTCGTCAATGGTGACTGGTACGTCGTCGGCCCCGTGACGATCAAGACGATCGATCCGCGTCCGCTCTACGGCAGCGAGATCCCGGCGAGTCAGTTGGATCACATGGACAAGGAGCGTCCGGAGGCCCAGCGGGTCCGCAACGGCTTCATGCTCAATCCGCCGGCCCGGATGAAGGTCGCCTACGACAGCGGCGTGCGGAACTGGTTCGATCCATCGCTGATCCAGAGATTGCCTGTCGCGATGAAGCCCGGCGATTCGCTCGTGTCCACGATCAGCATGCCCAAGGGCCTGGTCCTTCATGCGCAGTTGCGAAACAAGATCGAGCGTGGCGTGGACGACAGCAGCCCGATCCGCAGCGCCGCGGTCCTGACTTGCGTGAGCGAGCCGCAGCCGCCGGATGCCTTCCGGCCGGCGTTCTGCGATCGCCGGCAGAAAATCTACCTGGCCCGCAACCTCAAACGTGACCGGCTGCCCACGGCCGCCGCCACCAGGAGCATTCCCCGAATCGAGCAGTATGTCCGATTCACACAGCGGCCCTGGGTCGGGACGGGCTTCTTCGGCTTCGAGGAGCCCGTGGAGAACATGCCGCAATACGGGCTGGAGTACGGCCGTGTCGCTGGCATCACGGCCTTGCTGCTATGCACGGACCTGAAGCCCGAACAAAAAGAACCCCTCCTTGTGAACTGCGTTCAAGTGGGCATCGACCTGGGCGGCATGGTCCGCGCGGGGCACCCCGGCTGGACATGCTGGGGCGGACATGGCAGCGGACGCAAATTGCCCATTGTTCTTGCCGGACTGCTCTTGGGCGATGACGAGCTGGCCGGCATCAGCGGGACCTTTGTGATGGTGAGTTTCGGGGAGGATGAGCAGACCGCGTACGGCGATTGCTGGACCGGCGCCAAAGTGGTCTTCGCCGGGCATTCGGGGATCGACACGGCGACTGGGGAAGGCCGGTCGCGAAACAGCGGCTGGGGACCGTACGAGCATACGCCGCCTTCGCAGTGGAAGGATGGCCAAAACACCAGTGAGAGCTACCGCCGGTGCTGCACGAGTGTCGGCTGGGTGGCGCAGGCCCTGGCCCTGCGTCTCCTGCACGCCCAGAAGGAATGGGACCACGACGCCTTCTTCGATTACGTGGACCGCTGGATGTACGAGGACGACGGTGCGTTCGTCAAGACCATCAAGGAGGCGACCGGCCGGGACCACGACAAGGAATGGGCGCGACAGGGTCAGGCCTGGGACGCCTTCGTCAACGAGATGTGGGCGAAGCACCGCCCGACGCTCCCGGCGCCGTCCGACGGGTGGCGGCGGCAACACGATGATACCTATTACCGTACGGCGATCGCAAAGTCGCAGAAGTAGGGCAGTACGTGTTTATTGAGCCTCAGATACCCAAACTGTACCACTCTGGGTGGCAGCCTCAAGGCCGAAGGCCTTGGGGATGGCAGGCGCGGAAGTGTGGAGCCATCCCCAAGCTGCGCTTGAGGCTGCCACCCGGAGATTCGGATTGAGTACCTGGGAGTCAACAAACGCGTACGTAGAGTAGGCCACGCGGGTTTTCCCGAAGCACGGCAGTGCTTCCTGCAAGGATTTCAGCATGGGCATGTTCGAAACGACCGGCCGCACGGGCGGTGGTGCACGGAAGACCGCGACGCTCCGGAAACTGGAACGTATGAGGAAAACGCTCCGG
>Ga0315286_10000477_pt1 | contig 33756 bp, 33 predicted proteins | sample YL17G10_0_MG_FD_205038 | JGI IMG/M metagenome (GOLD analysis project Ga0315286, IMG submission 205038) | Sediment microbial communities from Yellowstone Lake, YNP, Wyoming, USA - YL17G10_0 | ecosystem: Environmental > Aquatic > Freshwater > Lake > Sediment | place: USA: Wyoming | collected... | reverse complement strand
ATATGACTTCCTGAGTGACACGGGTCGTGCGACCGTCACCAAGAGCGATACCGACAAGAACATCTGGCGGGTGCCTGGCCTCCGTAACCTTGTCTATACGGCGCCGTATTTCCACAACGGCCAGGTTCACACGATGGATGAGGCCGTGCGCGTAATGGCGAGCACGCAACTCAATCAGTCGCTGACCGACGCCAAGGTGGCCGATATCGTGGCGTTCCTCGAAACGCTGTCCGGGCCATTCCCGAAGCAGGAGATGCCGCGGTTGCCGCCGACGCCAGGAGACCTGATCGACTAGCACTGGAACGCTGCAAAGCGCAGCCGGCAGGCCGGCACCGCGCAGCGGCGAATAGGCCGGCTACCAGGCAGACAGCCCAAACAGTGGGCCGGAAGGACTGGGATTCCGGCCCGCCTTCACGCTACCCTTCCCTGATCAAGGCACCGCACTCAGCGGAGGCGAGCGACCGTGACGATAAGACCGATCCTGATACTCGTCGGGGTTACGGCCCTGGCGCTTGCCAGCGCGTGCAGCAAACCCCAAGTCGAGGTCGCGGCACCCGAGGTTGTGGCTGACGCCATCTACACGGGCGGCGACATCGTCACGGTCAACGACGCCCAGCCGACGGTTGAAGCGCTCGCGGTGAAAGAGGGCAGGATTCTCGCCGTCGGCACGCGCGACGAAATCGAAAAGTCCTACAAGGGGCAGGCGACCACGGTCGTCGACCTGGACGGCAAGACCCTGCTGCCCGGCTTCATCGATCCCCATAGCCACTACTTCAGTTCGCTCTCGGTGGCCAACCAGGTCAACGTCTTTGCGCCGCCCGCCGGGCCGGGCAAGGACATCCCCAGCATCGTCGCCGCGCTGAAGAAGTTCCGCGACGACCGCAGAATTCCCAAGGGCGAACTCATCCAGGCCTACGGCTATGACAACAACGCCATGCCGAATGGAGTTGGCCTGACGCGCGACGACCTGGACGAGGACTTCCCGGACAATCCGGTCCTCGTGGGCCATGTGTCGATGCACGGTGCCGTACTCAATTCGGGGGCCATGAAGAAGTACGGCATTTCCGCTCAGACCAGGACTCCGCCGGGCGGCGTCATCGTGCGCAAACCGGGGTCCGAGGAACCGACCGGCCTGCTGATGGAAACAGCGTTCCTGCCGATCTTTTCTGCGCTGCCCAAGCCGAACGCCGAACAGGAAGTTTCCTGGAGTCGTGCCGGACAGATGCTCTACGCAGCAGCCGGTATCACGACGGCACAGGAGGGCGCGACGCACGCGCCGGAACTCGCGCTGATGCAGCGCGCGGCCGCGGCGGGTGCCAACATCATCGACGTGGTTGCTTATCCGTTCGTGACCGACTTCGACAGAGTATTGGAGAAGAATCCGGTCGACACCTGGGGCAAGTACGTCAATCGCGTGAAGCTCGGCGGAGCCAAGATCACCCTCGACGGCTCGATCCAGGGCAAGACCGGCTACTTCACGACGCCGTACCTGACCGGCGGCCCGGGTGGCGAGAAGAACTGGCGCGGCGAACCGGGGTTCCCCGAGGACGAAGTGAAGGCGTTCGTCAGGAAAATCTACGACCTCGGGCTGCCGCTCAATATTCACGCCAACGGCGATGCGGCGATCGACATGGTCCTGCGGGCGCACGAGTACGCCGCTGCCGGAGATCTCTCCAAACAACGGCACGTCACCGTCATCCACTCGCAATTCGTCCGGCCCGACCAGCTGGACAAGTACGTTGCGTATTCGATCACGCCATCGTTTTTCACGGAACACGCCTACTACTTCGCCGATACGCACCTCCTGAACCGAGGCAAGGAAGCGACTTTCTTCCTCAGCCCGATGCGGGCCGCCATCGACAAGGGGCTGCGCCCCACGAACCACACGGACTTCGTCGTGACCCCGTTGGATCAGCTGTTCCTGATCTGGACAGCCGTTGTACGGATCTCCCGCAACGGTGTGGTCATCGGCCCGGACCAGCGCGTCACGCCGCTGGAGGCGCTGCAAGCGATCACCATCAATGCCGCGCACCAGTATTCCGAGGAAGCGTCCAAGGGATCACTGGAGCCAGGCAAGCTCGCAGACCTCGTGATTCTCGACAAGAATCCGCTCAAGGTGGACCCGATGTCGATCAGGGACATCAAGGTCGTCGAGACGATCAAGGAAGGGAAGACGATCTACACGGCCAGGTGAACGAACCGCCCTGGCTCTTATGGTGAGCACATGGTCGCGCGTCGGCCATGAACTCAACTCCACCGACGCTGCCTGAGTCGCGCCGTTTCTATGCCTCGCCGCGGGCGACCTCGCCGAGGCAGCGCTCGCCGGCTGGATCGCGGCCAAATCGAGCCTAATGGACTGACAAGTCCAGATTAATGAATCGATCTCGCACAAACCAGATAAGGAATAATTACCTGGAATTACTTACTAATTTGGTTGGCCGCCGGGCTGCGCCACGATCTCTGCCACCTTCGCCTCGATCCACTGCTGCGCGCGCTCATTCACCTGGCGGGCGGTCAGCCCCTGCGGATCGATCGGCGGACCGATGACGACACGGATCAGGCCCGGCCTCTTGATGATGCTGTTGCGGCGCCAGAAGTAACCGGAGTTGTGCGCGATGGGCACGACGAGCGCCCCCGTCTCGGTTGCCAGCAACGCGCCACTGACGCCGTACTTGCGCGTCTGCCCAGGCGCCACGCGCGTCCCTTCCGGATACACGATCACGCCCATGCCGGCCCTCAGCCGCTCGCGCCCCTGGCTGATGACCTGGTTCACGGCGGAGTGTCCCGCGCTGCGGTTGATCGCGATCGGCTTGAAGGTGCGCACGGCCCAGCCGATGACCGGGATCCAGATGACCTCGCGCTTCAGCGACCACGCAGCCGTGGGCACCACGAACATCTGCGCCATGGTTTCCCAGGCCGACGAGTGCTTCCACAGGGAGATGAACGGTTCCTTCGGCAGGTTCTCCTGTCCCTCGACGACATACTTCAGTCCGCACACCGCGCCGGCCAGCCAGGTCAGGAAGCGACCCCAGGTGCGCGGAATCACGTAGCGCTGCTCGATGCTGAGCGGCAGCAGGGCGCTGGCCAGCACGATCACGCCGAAGACGAGCGTCGTCAGGAACAGCAGCGTCGTGTAGATCAGCGAGCGGATGACCAGCATCGGTACGACCCGTTACCCCGGCAACCGCGACAGGTCCGCGACATGCATGAAAAGCCCCTGCATGCGTTTCAGCAGCGCGAGGCGGTTGCGGCGCAGGGCCGCGTCTTCGGCCATCACCATGACCGATTCGAAGAAGTCGTCCACAGCCTTGCGCAACGCCGCGAGCATCCGCAACGCCGCCGTGTACTCGTGGGCAGCGAACTTCGGTTCGACCAGCCGGGCCATGGCGGCCACCTGCTCCCACAGCACCTGTTCCGCCGGATCGCGCAGCAATTCCTCATCGACGTGGTCGCCGACCGGTTCCGCGGCTTTGCGCAGAATGTTGGCGATGCGCTTGTTGGCAGCCGCAAGGCTCGCAGCGTCGGGGAGGCTCAGGAATTGCGCGAGGGCACGCAGGCGCGAATCGAAATCGAGCGGCGAGCCCGGCCGCGTGGCCAGCACCGCGTCGTACATTTCCGAGGTCACGCCAAAGCCGGGATTGCCCTCGAGGTAGTAAGCGCGCAGGCGGTCGAAAATATAGTCGTACACCTCATCGTGCAGCTTGGTCGCGTCCAGGACGCCGACCATCCGCCCATGATCGGCGGCGACCCGGGCGATGTCGGCCCGTGCCCACTCCACCGCCTGGACGATGAGGCTGCGAAGATCGAGATCGAGCCGCCGCTCAATCGCAATCCGCAACAGGCCGAGCGCTGCACGGCGCAAACCGAAAGGATCGCGCGTGCCGGACGGCTTCTGGCCGATGGCGAAAATCCCGGAAATCGTGTCGAGCTTGTCTGCCAGGGAGACAGCCATGCCCGTGCGAGTGGCCGGCAGCGAATCGCCGGCGAAGCGGGGCAGGTATTGCTCCTGCTGAGCCTCGCAGACATCCTCGGCCTCGCCGTCGTGGTGCGCGTAGTAACGCCCCATCAGGCCCTGCAGCTCCGGGAATTCGCCCACCATCATCGTCAGCAGGTCGCACTTCGACAGCTGCGCCGCCCGATCGGCCATGACTGGATCGCCGCCAATTGCATTGGCGATCTCGATCGCGAGGGCGCGCACGCGATGTGTCTTGTCGTGCAGCGAGCCGAGCTGGTTCTGGAACGTCACCTTCCGCAGCGCTTCGCAATGATCCTCCAGGCGGTTCTTGCGGTCGGTTGCCCAGAAGAACGCTGCATCCGAGAGACGCGGTCGCACCACGCGCTCGTTACCGGCAATCACCTGCGCGGGATCGGTGCTCTCGATGTTGGAGACGGTCACGAACCATGGCATCAACCGGCCATCGGCATCGCGCGTGGGGAAATAACGCTGGTGATCCTGCATGGTCGCGATCAGTACCTCGGGCGGCAGCGCGAGGAATTTCACTTCGAACCGGCCGGCGAGCGGCACGGGCCACTCGACCAGGGCCGTTACCTCGTCGAGCAGGCCGTCCGCGATGACGGCTTGGCCGCCGAGGCGCTGTGCGGCGGCAGCCGCGCCCTGGCGGATGCTTTCGCGCCGTGCATGGATGTCCACCAGCACCTTGCCGCGCTGGTGCAGGGTCTTTACGTAGGCGGCGGGGTTGCTGATGCGCAATCCCCGCGGTGCCATGAAGCGGTGGCCGTACGTCATGTTGGACGACGGCACACCCATGATCTGCGCAGCGACCACGTCCTTGCCGAACAGCATCAGCACCCAATGCACCGGGCGCACGAACTGCGCGTCACCGCTGCCCCAGCGCATGCGCCTGGCGATCGGCAACGCGTCGAGCGCGGCTTGCACGACGCCGGGCAGCAGGTCGATGGTGCGGGCTCCCGATTCGGTGCCGCGGAACACCGTCCAGACGCCTTTCGGGGTCTCGAGCTTCTCGAGTGCACTCACTTCGGCGCCGCAGCTCTTCGCAAACGCGATGGCTGCCTGTGTCGGAGCGCCCTGGGCATCGAACGCAGCCTTCAGAGGCGGTCCGCGCCGCTCGAGCGGACGGTCCGGCTGCTGCTCGATCAGGCGACGCACGCGCACGGCGAGCCGTCGCGGCGTGGCAAAGTGCTCCATGCCCTTATGCGTCAGCCCTGCGTCTGTGAGGCCCTTGCCGATGCCGTCCGCGAACGCGGCGGCCAGCGTGAGCAGCGACTTGGGCGGCAGCTCTTCAGTGCCGATCTCGACCAGGAAATCGCGGTAGGCCCTCATGCCGCGTCTCCCGCAACCTCGGCCGAGTCTGATCTCAGCATCGGGAACCCGAGCGCCTCGCGACTGGCGAAGTACCCTTCGGCCACCCCGCGGGCCAGCGTGCGTACACGCAGGATGAAGCGCTGGCGCTCGGTGACCGAGATCGCCTTGCGCGCGTCGAGCAGGTTGAACGTGTGGGAGGCCTTGAGCATGCGCTCGTAGGCGGGCAGCGACAGCCTGGCCTCCAGCAGCCGCAGGCACTCCTTCTCGTGCGCGTCGAACTGCAGGAACAGCGCATCGACGTCCGCGAGCTCGAAGTTGTACCTGGATTGCTCGACCTCGTTCTGGTGATAGACGTCGCCGTAGGTGACACGGCCCAGCGGCCCGTCAGTCCAAACCAGGTCGAACACGCTCTCGACTCCCTGGAGGTACATGGCGAGGCGTTCGAGTCCGTAGGTGATCTCGCCCATCACGGGCCGGCAGTCGAGGCCGCCCACTTGCTGGAAGTAGGTGAACTGCGTGATCTCCATGCCGTTCAGCCAGATCTCCCAGCCGAGGCCCCAGGCGCCGAGCGTCGGCGACTCCCAGTTGTCCTCGACCAGGCGGATGTCGTGCACGAGCGGGTCGATACCCGCGGCCCGCAGCGAGCCGAGGTACAGGTCGATGATGTCGGGAGGCGAGGGTTTGATCACCACCTGGTACTGGTAGTAGTGCTGCAGCCGGAACGGGTTGTCGCCGTAACGCCCGTCGGTGGGCCGGCGCGAGGGCTGGACATAGGCGGCGCTCCACGGCTCCGGGCCCAGGGCGCGGAGGAACGTGGCCGTATGAAAAGTACCCGCTCCCATCTCCATGTCGTAGGGCTGCAGGATCACGCAGCCGCGATCCGCCCAGTAGCGTTGCAGGGTCAGGACGAGATCCTGGAAGGTGCGAGGAGGTGTCGAGACGGTCTTGGCCATCGGGCGTCCGCGGTCCGGTCACTGCAAGGCCGCGAAGTATAGCGAACGCACGGCCTGCCCCCCGGAAAACGGGGTCAGGCGCGGGCCAGTGGATTCATGACCTTGAGCGACGGAAAACGTCCGAAGTCGCGATCAGCTGACCAGAGCTCGGTCACCCCGTGCTGCAGGCAGAGCGCTGCGATCCGGGCATCGTGCACCAGCGCGCCTTGCACCCGCCCGCGCTCGAGCAGTCCGCGCAGTTCATCCCAATACCCGGGGGCTTCTCCGATAAACGACAACCGCGGGGCTTCACGCCAGCACGCGACCTGTGCGATCGCGTCGGCCAGAGGGGTGGGTGGGTCGAAAATGCACGGATGAGTGACGATCGAGAGAAACTCGTGCACGCATGGCCAGGGGATCGCCCACGCGGCGCCGGATTCGGCAAGTGTCGCGATGCTCGAATCAGCGACCTCGTGCCAATCTGAGTCCACTCGGTGAGCGTAGACGAGGATGTTCGTGTCGACCGCGATCATCCGCCGCCCCGACCTCCGTAAGCCATCTCACGGATCCGCTCCCAACCGGCGTCGCCGACCTCCGGGCGCAAACCACGGCCGTTGAACGAGTGGCGCCGCAATCGAAACGGTTGCCTGACCGGCTCCCCCGTCGATTCGAGGTATTGCCGCAGGGCCGCCTCCACGATCGAGCGAAAGGAATCGCCCTGACGTCGGGCGGCTGCCTTTGCCTCGCCGAAGAGCGCGTCGTTGATGTCGATGGTAGTCTTCATATGGGCACCCATATTGCTCAAGCCATATAACCGTAAAGTTATCTCGGAAGCTGGCTGACTCGCAAGCGGATTTCATGGGCTGAATGCCCGAAATCTCTGACCGTGGCAGGATCGACCCAGGAGGATCCTCGTGACCCAGGCAGTAGACCCGATCGCCCGCTTCCTCGAGTCCGCCGCGTTCGGGGTGGTCGGGGCGTCACCCCGACGCCACAAGTACGGCAACAAGGTGCTGCGGTGCTACCAGCAGAACGGTCGGACGGCGATCCCGGTCAATCCGCGGGAGTCGATCATCGAGGGCGCGGCCTGTGTCGCCAGCGTCCTCGACCTGCCAGCTGAGGTGAAAAGCATTTCGATAATCACCCCGCCGTCCGTGACCGAGCGGGTGATCGAGGAAGCGATTCGCAAGGGCATCGGGAACGTGTGGATGCAGCCGGGGGCCGAGAGTGACGCGGCCGTCGAGGCGTGCCGCAGCGCAGGCATCAACGTGATCGCGGACGGCAGCTGTGTCCTGGTGGTGTTGCGGTACCGGGATTCCTGGACGGCTGCAGCGATCTGAGCAATTAATAAGAAAATACGAACACTATTGCTGCAGATAAATCGATGCTGACCGTTCTATACGGATTCTATTGACAGATAATCAACGGCTGCGAATGACCACGGTGCCGGCCAGCTTGTCATGCCAGCCCTGCTTGCGCGCGTCCCAGCCGACCCAGAAAAAGCCCAGAGCGAACGGTAGCAGCGAGACGTAGTAGGCAAGGTACCGGCCGATCAGCTGCCCCGTCGTCGGCTTGCCGAACGACTCGGCGTCGACGATGCGGGCATGGATGACCATCTTCCCGGGCGTGGCCTGGCGCGCCACCCAGAAGGCGACGACGGCCACCGCGGGAAGAACCCAGGACACCAGGAAATCGAGAGGCCCCTTGGGGGCCATGGAGGTCAGCAGGATGGATGACAGGGCGTCGGCCGATCCGTCTGACAGACTGCGGTCGAGCTCTTCCTCGTGCCCATAGATGGCCGTCACGATGGGCCAGACCACCAACGCACTCAACACGGTGTCGATCAGCGAAGCGAGCGTCCGCGACCAGAAGCCGACGTATTCGATCCTGGCGGGTTGGTCGGTCACGTGGGTATCCCAGGCTTAGTCGCGAAAATAGAAGAGCGCGGCACACAGGCTGACGCCCGCAAGGTACAGGAGCGTCGTGTCCGGGATCGCGTAGGTGATCAGGACGAGCGTGACGCCGATCATCATCGGCTTCCATTTCGCCTGCTTCTTGCCATACAGGAAAGCGGCGAACCCGATGGCGCTGAAAAGGATGCCCGCAAACAGTACGCTCGGTTCCGGCACTACACACCCTCCAGCGACTGGTGGAGGCTCATGGTACTGGCTGGGCACCCAGCCGTGTTCGTCCCGAATCGAAATCGTTCGGACGCGTCGTATGCGGAACGCTCAGGGAACGACCAGGACTTTGCCGATCGCGCGGCGCTCGAACACGTGTCGCAGCGCCTCGCGGCCTTCGGCCAGCGGATAGCGCGCTGAAATCAGCGGGTGAATGCGTCCCTCGCGCAGCCACGTCGCGAGCTGCAGCAACTGCTTTGCCCCCTGCTGCGGTTCGCGGCGTATGAAATCACCCCAGAAGACACCGACGATCGAGCATCCCTTCAGCAGCACGAGGTTGAGAGCAATCTTCGGGATCTCGCCGGCTGCGAACCCGATGACCAGATAGCGGCCACGCCAACCCGTGGAGCGCAAAGCGGCCTCCGTATAAGAGCCGCCCACCGGATCGCACACGACGTCGACGCCCTCGTCGCCGGTGATTTCCTTGAGCCGGGCGCGCAGGTCTTCCTGTGTGTAGTCGATGAGATGATCGGCGCCGCAGCGCTGCGCGGCCGCGAGCTTTTCCGCGCCAGAGGCTGCCGCGATCACCGTCGCACCCGCGATCTTGCCGAGCTCGATGGTTGCCGTACCGATACCGCCCCCGGCACCGAGTACGAGCAGGGTCTCCCCGGCCTGCAACTGCGCACGGTCCGAGAGCGCATGGTGCATGGTGCCGTAGGTCATGGGCATGGCGGCGGCGCTGCCGAGGTCCACCGCGGGATCGAGCGCCAGCACCATGCGCGCGTCGGCCACCGCCTGCTCTGCAAATGCACCCGTCATCGTCAGCGCAATGACCGGCATCCCCGGCTGCAGGTGCTTGACGCCCTCGCCGACCGTACGGATCGTGCCGGCCAACTCGCCGCCGGCCACGAATGGCAACGCAGGGCGCACCTGGTACTTGCCCTGCACCATCAGCGCGTCCGGGTAGTTCACCGACGCGGCCCGCACGTCGATCAGCACCTGGCCGGCGCCCGCGACGGGGTCCGGCACATCCTCGACGGTGAGTTCCTCGAGCGGCGCGAAGTTCCTGCAGAGCAATGCCTTCATGCGCGAATCTCCGACGGTCGCGACGGGACGCTCACGAGCTTAGCGTGTGCCGATCTCGACCACCATCGGCGGTCAGGTGTACGCCTGGTACTTGTCGAGGTAACGGACCGGCTTCGAGAGCGCATCGCGGCGGAACGGGTCGCCGAGTTCCTGGGTGACCATCATCTCGATCACCGTGGTCTTCCCTTCCGCCTGCGCCTTCACGGAGTCCTGCAGTGCGGGAGCGACATCCGAGAGCTTGTCGACGGTGATGCCTGCACAGCCGAAAGCCTTCGCCACGCCGGCCCAGCTCGGGCTCTCGAGATTCACGGCCTGGAAGCGCCGCGAGTAGAAGTCCACGTGGTTCTTCTTCTCGGCGCCCCACTGGCCGTTGTTGAACACGACCACCGTTACGCCGATCTTCTCGCGCGCGCAGGTCAGCAATTCATTCAGGCTGATGCCCCACGCGCCGTCACCGACGTAAGCGATCGCCGGACGATGCGGCACCGCGACCTTGGCGCCGCAAGCCACCGGGAACGCGTAGCCGCAGTTGCCAAAGCTCATCGCCGCGAACATCGAACGCGGCTCGTCGAAGCGCAGGTAGGAGTTCGAGACGGAGCAGATGTTGCCGATGTCCGTCGACACCATGGCGTGCTTCGGCATGGCCTTTTCGAGTTCCCGCAACATCAGGCGCGGATGCATGTACTTGGAGCTTGCCGCTACTTCGAGGGAGAAGGGATCTCTCTCATGGGCCCACGCGGTGAGCTCCTTCTCCCATGCGGTCTTTTCGGCATCGATTTTCGCTTTGCGTTCGGCCTTGTTCGCCACGCATGCAAGCGCGCGGCCCTTCAGCCGCTCCAGCAGCGCTGCCGCTGCGGCGCGCGCATCGCCGTTGATACCGACGCGGATGCTCTTCACCAGGCCGAGCACCTTCGGGTCCGTATCGATCTGGATGATCTTTGCGTTGGCCGGCCAGTAATCCATGCCGTGCTGCGGCAACGTGCCGAACGGCCCGAGGCGCGTGCCGAGTGCCAGGACCACGTCGGCCTGTGCGATCAGCTTCATCGCCGCTTTGGAGCCCTGGTAGCCGAGCGGACCGCACCACAGCGGGTGGGAGGCCGGGAACGAGTCGTTGTGCAGATAGCTGTTCGCAACCGGCGCGTGCAGCAGTTCCGCGAGCTGTATGGCTTCCTCCACGCCTTCGGACATGATCACGCCGCCGCCGGCGAGGATGACCGGAAACGTCGCTGCGGCGAGCAGGGCCGCCGCCTCATCGAGCGCTGCGGAATCACCTGGCCCGCGGCCGATGCGCATCGGCGGGCTGATCGTGGCCTGGATGTCGCCGTAGAAATAGTCGCGCGGGATATTGAGCTGCGTCGGGCCCATCTCGAGCATCGCACGATCGAAGCAGCGGCCGGCGATCTCGGCCATGCGCTTCGGGTTGTTCACGTGGCCCTGGTACTTGGTGATCTTCGAGAAGATCGGCAGTTGCTCGGTTTCCTGGAAGCCGCCGAGGCCCATCGTCGCCGAGCCGGTCTCCGGCGTGATGAACACGACGGGGGAATGCGCCCAGTACGCGGCGGCAATCGCCGTGACGAAGTTCGTGACGCCAGGCCCGTTCTGCGCGATGCAGACTCCATGTCGCCCCGAGGCACGTGCGTAGCCGTCGGCCATGTGGGCGGCGCCCTGCTCGTGGGCCACCGGGACGAACCGGATGCCTGCGGCCGGGAAGATATCGAGCGCATCCATGTAGGCCGACCCGACGATGCCGAAGATTTCGGTTACGCCGTTGGCGGCCATCGTTTCGACGAGTGCCTCGGAGGGGGTCATCCGCAGGGGGGTGGGGGCGGTCACGGCAGGCTCCTGTTCGTTCAACCGAAGCCTACCGGAACGAAGCGCGGAAACTCAGCCGTGCAAAACGCAACCGGCGCGGACCGCCTGAGGCAGCCCGCGCCGGCGTCTAGCAGGAAACGCGAGGTCAGGCGGCCGGCGTAGCGGACTCCTCAGCCGGAGGGGCGATCGCGATCCAGGAACTGTCGGGATCGAAGCTCTGGATCGAATCAGCTGCCGTGGCCGTGTCCTCACCGAGATCCTTCTGGAACACGACGCCGTCCGGGTTGATGATGAACGTCTGCACGCCGCTCGAGCCATAGTCGGCGGGCCAGGCGACCAGCGCGAAGCCTTCGGTCAGCAGGCCGTCCTTGAAGTACTCCTTCGCGCCGCCGTTAGCGTTCGTACCCTGCTTGAACAGCATGCGGTAGTAGTACCCGTGGTACGGTATGCGGCCGCCGCCTTCGGCTGCGCGGTAGCCCTCGCCGGCCGCCGCTGCCACGAACGGACCCGCCGGGCTCCCCGGCTCGTCCTCGGTCGTGGGCCAGTACAAGCCATTGTGCATCCCCTCGTCGCTGATCAGCTTCAGCGCGTAAATGCCCGCCGGATCGCCGTCGCGGCCTTGCGACGCATACTCCGTCTGCGCGCTCACGAAGCCGCGGCAGACGTCGATTGCGCCGAGCTCGTTGTTGCCCACGCGGCGATACACGATCTCGTCCGCTCCCGCGGCACCGTCGAGCACCCACTTGCCGTCGCGCTTCACGATCGGAATCGGCATCGGCCACGTGTTGTCGCCAATGCTGAGCGTCATCTTGTCGGCGCCGTCGGCCTCCAGCGAATGCTTCGCGTTGTAGGCGGTCACGAACCAGTCGCGGTCAGCCTTGTCTGCGACCGCGTCGCCCGAGGAAAGCAGGTCTTCGGTTCCGGGGCCGAGCAGCCTGGTGAGGGCGGCGCTGTCGCCGCTCTGCAATGCGCCCACGAACGCCGTGACCGCCTCCTCGGGCGAGTTGAACGACGGCTGGCCAGCCTCTTTCTTCGCGCAACCGGCTGCAAACAGCACGGTTGCCAGGAACAAGGCGGCGACGCGCAGCGACGCAGGAATCATCTTGTGGTTGTTCATGGCGTCTCTCTCCTATCGGCCCTGCTTCTGCTTGCCGCCCTTGCCGCCGCCGCCGCCCTTGCCGCCGCCGCCCTTGCTCTTGGCGCCCTGCGGCATGCTCTGCTTGCCGCGCTGACTGGCAGCGCGGTCGCCGCCGCCGCTGCGGTTGGCGCCGGAAACGGCCGAGCCACGGTTGCCGCCGCCGCCGCCCGCGGAGGGCTTGGGCTTGTTCATTTGCTGCGGCTTGGCCGAAGGGGTCGACTTGTTCATCTGCTGCGGGCGCTGGTCCTGCGCGCCATAGCCGCGGTCACCCTGGGGCTTCTTGGCCGGCAGATCCCTGGACCCGGCGGCAGGCTTGGCGCCCGGCTGTGGACGCTGCGTGTCACGCGTTGCGGGTTTCGCTGTCGGGGCGCTGGGACGGTTGTACGACTGCGCGCGATCCGGCGTCGCGCCGGCATAGCTGCCCTGCACCTTCTTCGGCACGTCGCGACCGCTCTTGCCACCGGCAGCGGAACCGACGGCGGCCGGACGCGCAGCCGAAGCCTTGTTCTGGCCGGCCTTGTTGCCCGCGTACCCGCTCTGGCTCTTCCAGTTGTCCTTGGTCGTGGTCGGCGACGGACGCCTTGCGTCCTTCGGCATCGGCTTCGGCTGGCGCTTGTTCAGGTCATTCAAATCCTGCCGGTTCGGCTTCGCCGCTGTGATGGGGCTCTTGGCCTTGTACGCCCCGGGCTTCTGATAGCCGGTGTTGCGCTGGTTGCGGTCGTTCCAATAACCGCCGTTGCTGCCGCCCGGGTTGTTGACCACGACGACGTTGTTGTTGTTGAAGCCGTGCTGGTAGTTCGGCGGCCGGTTGTAGCCATTCGACGGGTAATACCCGTTGCCATAGGACGGCCGGTACGGATACGGCGGGTAGTAAGGCATGCCGCCATAGCCGTAGTTCGGATAGTAATAGCCGTTGTTGTGATGGTAATCGTCGTCATCATCGAAGAGTTCGTTGACGAGCATGCCGGCGCCGAAGGCGAGCAGGCCGGTGGTCACGAGCGCGCCCGTGCTGTGGCCTGTCGATGCGGTCGTGGTGGTGCTCGCCGGCGCAGCCGTTGCCGGCGGTGGCGCGTAGACCGCCTGCGGATCGTACTGCGGCACGTAGATGACTTCGGGCTTCGGCGGGCTGAGCACGACGACTTCCTTGCCGTCCTGCACCTGCGTGTCGACCTTCATCATGTCCGACGACTGCAGGTTGCCGACGTCCTTGGCCTGCTTGCGCAGGCGTTGCACGGCATCGAGCACGCCCTGCTGATCGGCAACGAAGGCCTGGCCCAACTCGGTCGTCCAGTCGAGCTCCATGCACATCATGTCGACGGTTTCGGGGAACTGGATCAGCGCGCGAACTGGTGGCGTGAAGCCGACCTTGACCGCGGCTTCATCGAGCGCGTTGCCGGTGAGGCTCTGATTGGCGAGCAACCAGTTGCCGGCGTCGAGCACTTCCTGCGGATTCGTCGCGGCGATCAGCACCTGCGAGAGCACGGGATCCGGGTACAGGGCGATCGGCGCGAGCAGCTCCTCGAGCGCCTCGGGCGACCAGCTGCCGACAACGGGTGCTTGAGTGGCCGCCGGAGCTACGATCGCCGGTGCAGCGTCGGACGTCGTCGCAGCCGGCGCCGGAGGTGGCGCAGCGGTCGGAGCGGCCGGGGCAGGTTCCTTGGATCCGCAACCCGCGATCAAAATCGACAGACCCAGTGCAAGCGCGATCGCCGGCCCGATGGGTCGGCGATCCATGGCGGAAAACTTCATTGAACGCCCTCCCCCGCACGATCAGCGGGTCAATGGTTTTCGTCGTGTCCACATGCCAGCCGCCGGTATTGATCGGCAGTTAGCAACGGACAAAGGCACCCCCCAAGTTCGCGACTCTAACATGGCAAAGTTGCTGCTGCCGATAGCCTGGATCGTCGAATCCGCAGCCCATTTTGGTGCGTAATTCTTTACAATGCGCCAATATGGCGCGCTAGTGCACTCGGTTTTGATGACTATCAGGCCGGCTGCAGGTCTGGCGCGCCACTCCAGTGCGCTGGCATACTACGTGCATCCATTTGGTTCCCACAAACAAGCTTCCGGGCCGTCGCGGCGAGCGACCCGAGGCATCCGATTTCGCTATAGCCGCAAGGAGAACCCATGACCACCGCTGCCGATGTGCTCAAGATGATCAAGGACAAAGAGGTCAAGTTCGTCGACCTCCGCTTCACCGACACCAAGGGCAAGGAACAACACGTGACTGTGCCGACCCGCATGGTGGACGAGTCGTTCTTTGAAGACGGCAAGGGGTTCGACGGTTCCTCGATCGCCGGCTGGAAGGGCATCCAGGAGTCCGACATGATCCTCATGCCGGACGCCACCACTGCGGTCGTCGATCCTTTCTTCGAGGAAACGACGCTGAACCTGCGTTGCGACATCGTCGAGCCATCGACGATGCAGGGCTATGAGCGCGACCCGCGCTCGCTCGCGAAGCGCGCCGAGGCGTACCTCAAGTCGACCGGCATCGCAGATGCTTCGATGTGGGGCCCGGAAAACGAATTCTTCATCTTCGACACGGTGCGCCACGGCAGCTCGATGAACGGCTGCTACTACGAAGTCGATTCCGCGCAGGGCGCGTGGAATTCCGGCGCGACGCTCGACGGCGGCAACCTCGGCCATCGCCCGGGCATCAAGGGTGGTTACTTCCCGGTGCCGCCGGTCGATGCCTACCAGGACCTGCGCACATCGATGTGCCTCGCGATGGAGGAACTGGGCCTGAAAGTCGAAGTGCACCACGCCGAGGTTGCCACCGGCGGCCAGGCCGAGATCAACGTCTCGGCGAATACGCTGGTGAAGAAGGCCGACGAGGTGCAGATCCTCAAGTACGCCATCCACAACGTCGCGGCGAGCTACGGCAAGTCGGCCACGTTCATGCCGAAGCCGCTGGTGGGCGACAACGGCAACGGCATGCACGTGAACCAGTCGCTGTCGAAGGACGGCAAGAACATCTTCGCCGGCGACAAGTACGGCGGCCTATCCGAAATCGCCATCTACTACATCGGCGGCATCATCAAGCACGCCAAGGCGCTGAACGCGATCTGCAACGCGAGCACCAACAGCTACAAGCGCCTGGTGCCCGGCTTCGAGGCGCCCGTGATGCTCGCGTACTCCGCGCGTAACCGCTCGGCTTCCATCCGTATCCCGCACGTCATGAACCTGAAGGGCCGTCGTATCGAAGTCCGCTTCCCGGACTCCACCGCGAATCCGTACCTCTGCTTCGCGGCAATGCTGATGGCCGGCCTCGACGGCGTGAAGAACAAGATTCACCCCGGCGATCCTGCGGACAAGGATCTTTACGACCTCGAGCCCGAGGAGGCGAAGCACATTCCGACGGTTTGCCACTCCCTCGACATGGCGCTCGAGGCACTCGACAAGGATCGCGGCTTCCTGAAGGAAGGCGGCGTGTTCACCGACGACGTGATCGACGCCTACATCGGCCTCAAGATGCAGGAGGTCACGCGGTTGCGCATGTCCACGCACCCTGTTGAGTTCGAGCTCTACTACAGCGTCTGACGATTCCCGGGGTCTTGGGGTGCCGGGCGGCTGTGCAAGCAGCCGTCCGGCGCCATCCCCGGCCCATCCCATGACGCACTTCGCGAAACCCCGGCCGTGACTTTGTCAGCAGGTGCGCTTGCGGCTATGCTCTGGAGCCATGAAGACACGGATGCTGTTGCTGCTGGGATGCATGCTCGCGATGTCGAGCAACGCCCAGACGACCAAGCGCGAGATGTGGGTCTGGAAGGACGCAAACGGCGTCACTCATTATTCGGACATACCTGCCCCCGGCGCGAAGAAGATGGAGATCATCGGCACCACGCCGGTAGCTCCGCCACCTTCGCAAGCGCCGTCCGCATCGTCAGCGCCGGCCCGCCCCGCGGTACGGGACCAGCGGCGGTATACGTCACTGGAGTTCCTGGCGCCGGAGGACGGCGGCACGTTTTTCGGGCCGGACACCGAAGTCGAGGTCCGTTGGCGCTCGGAGCCGGAGCTGGCCAGCGCCGATCAACTGTCGCTCTACCTCGACGGCACCGTGGTCGAGGCGGCGCGCAACGCTTCCTACTACAAGTTCACGAATCTCGAACGCGGCAGCCACTCGGTGATCGCGGTAATTCGCGATGGGCGGGGCGAAGAGCAGATCCGCAGCACGCCGCGATCATTCAGCATCCAGCAAACGGCTGTCGACAATCCGCGCAACGTCGGCCCTGCGCTCAAGCCGAAGCCGATTCCGCCACCGGCGCCCGCGCCGAAACCTGCGCCGCCGAAGTCGAACAAGTAATCCCGCCGCCGCGTCGGCGCCTCGCGGAGGCGTGACGTGGCTGCCGAACCTCGCGCCGTCGTCCGACCCTCCGCCGCCGAGCTCGTCAGCTTGCTCGACGGCTTGGCCACGTGCGTGCTGTGGCTGGATGCGGCTGGCGCAATCGTCCATCTCAACGAGCCCGCCGAGGACCTGTTCGGCGTCAGCCGCAATCAGGCGGCCGGTCGATCGGCGCGCGACCTGCTCAAGTCCAACACCGAACTCGAAGGCGTGATCGGCCGCGCGCGAGCAGCAGGGGCACAGTACTCGCGCCGCGAGATACCGTTCGAGGCCGGACCCGGCGCGCCGCCGCGCACGCTCGATGCCACCGTCACGCCGTTCGACCAGCCCGGCCGGCCCGGCGGCGTCGTCGTCGAGCTCGCCGACACGACGCACCATCAGCGCATGACGCGTGAGAACGCGCTGCTCACGCAGCTGGGCGGCAGCCGCGCGATGGTCCGCCAGCTTGCGCACGAGATCAAGAACCCGCTCGGCGGGTTGCGCGGGGCCGCGCAACTGCTGGAGCGCCAGTTGCAGGACCCGGCACTGCACGAATACACGTCGGTCATCATCGCCGAGGCCGACCGCCTGGCCGCGCTGATGGATGCGCTGCTCGGTCCGGGGCAGCCGCCGCGCAAGGAGCCGGTCAATATCCACGAGATCGTGCAGCACGTCGGCCACTTGCTCGCAGCGGAGGCGCCGCCCGGTGTTGCGATCGAGCGGGACTACGACCCGAGCCTGCCGCGCATGCGTCTTGATCGCAACCAGATCATCCAGGCGCTGCTCAATCTCGGCCGCAACGCCATTCAGGCCGTGGGTGAGAGCGGCTGCATCGTGCTGCGCACGCGTGCCATCACCAACGCGAGTATCGGCAGCCGGCGCTATCGCGTCGTCGTCGGCATCCAGGTCGAGGACGACGGTCCGGGCGTGCCGGTCGAGCTCAAGGACACGGTCTTCTATCCGCTCGTTACCGGGCGCAAGACCGGCACCGGCCTCGGGCTCGCCGTGGCGCAGGACCTGATCGGTCGTCACGACGGCCTGATCGAGTTCGACAGCCGGCCCGGCCGCACAGTCTTCACCATCTTCCTGCCGTTCGAATCCAATGAACCCGCCAAAAACGCTTAACGTCTGGATCGTCGATGACGATGCTTCGATCCGCTGGGTGCTCGAGCGGGCGCTGCAACAGGCCGGCGTGCAGGCCACGGTCTTCGAAGATGCGGATTCCGTGCTTGCGGCGCTGAAGCGCGCAGAGCCGGACGTGCTCGTCACCGACATCCGCATGCCCGGCAAAAGCGGTCTCGACCTGCTCGAGGAGATCCGCGCCCGGTGGCCGCGCCTGCCTGTCATCGTCATGACCGCGCATTCCGATCTCGGCAGCGCCGTCGCGGCCTACCAGGGTGGGGCCTTCGAGTACCTGCCGAAGCCTTTCGACATCGACCAGGCGGTCGATCTCGTGCGGCGCGCCGCGACGCAGACGCATCGTTCGCAGGCTTCATCGCTGGAGTCGCGCCGCATCCCGGAAATGCTCGGCCACGCGCCCGCGATGCAGGAGGTGTTTCGCGCCATCGGCCGACTCTCGCGCTCCAGCATGACGGTGCTGATCACGGGCGAATCGGGCACGGGCAAGGAGCTGGTCGCGCGAGCCCTGCACCGTCACAGTCCGCGGGCTGCGAAGCCCTTCATCGCGCTGAACACGTCGGCGTTCACCGCCGACCTGCTCGAGTCCGAGCTGTTCGGTCACGAGAAGGGCGCGTTCACGGGTGCCACGGAACTGCGGCGCGGCCGCTTCGAGCAGGCGGATGGCGGCACATTGTTCCTCGACGAGATTGGCGACATGTCGCCGCAGCTGCAGACACGCCTGCTGCGCGTGCTGGCGGAGGGCGAGTTCTATCGCGTCGGCGGGCAACTGCCGGTGAAGGTGGCCGTGCGCGTCATCGCCGCCACGCACCAGGACCTCGAGTCGCGCGTTAAGGCAGGCCTCTTCCGCGAGGATCTGCTGCACCGGCTGAACGTGATCCGTATCGAAGTGCCGCCATTGCGGCAGCGTCGCGAGGACATCCGTGAACTTCTGCAGCACTATCTCGACGTCGCGGCGACCGAGCTCGGCGTGGCGCCGAAGGTCCTGACGGAAGAGGCCGGGCAGGCTCTGGCGTCGTTTGCCTGGCCGGGCAACGTGCGGCAACTCGTCAATGCGTGCCGCCGGCTCACCGTGCTGGCCGCGGGCCGCGAAATTGCGCGCGGGGACATTCCGGCCGATCTCGGGGGCGGCAGCGAAACGAGTGTCATGACGTCGAACTGGTCGCAGGCGCTGGCGAGCTGGGCCCAGGCCCGGCTTGCGTCCGGAGGCGCGCCGCTGCTCGACGATGCGATGCCGGAGTTCGAGCGCACGTTGATCCGCGAAGCGCTGAAGGCGACGCAGGGCGGCCGCCAGGAAGCCGCCAAGCTGCTCGGCTGGGGCCGCAATACCTTGACGCGCAAGTTGAAGGAACTCGGCATGGAAGACGCCTGAAGAGGCGCACAATCCCTGTATGGCTGACCGGGCTCCCGCGACTCGTCTCGTTCACTGCCGCGGCGTCGTCAAGCGATTCGGCTCAGGGGACGTGGCGGTTCCGGCCCTGCGGGGCGCGGATCTGGATGTGCACGAAGGCGAGCTGCTGCTCCTCGTTGGCCCGTCGGGTTGCGGCAAGACGACCCTGCTCTCAGTCATCGGCACCATGCTCGACCGCGACGCAGGCGAGTGCGAGGTCATTGGGCGCGACCCGCATGCCATGGGCGCTGCAGAGCGCGCCAATTTCCGCAATTCGTCGCTCGGCTTCGTCTTCCAGAGCTTCATGCTGCTGCCGACGCTAACGGCGGCCGAGAACGTGACGGTCCCCCTGCTGATCGCGGGCATGCCTCGACGCCAGGCAGAGAAGCGCGCCGGCGAACTCCTCGATGTCGTCGGGCTCGGGACACGCCACGATGCGTTGCCGCTGCAATTGAGCGGCGGCCAGCAGCAACGAGTGGCGATCGCCCGGGCGTTGGCGCGGGAGCCGCCGCTGGTCCTCTGCGACGAACCGACGAGCAACCTCGATCACGACACCGGCGCAGAAATGGTCGACCTGTTGCGGCGAACCGCACGCACCGCCGGCCGGGCGCTGGTCGTCGCCACGCACGACGCGCGCATCTTTGCCTTCGCGGACCGCATCGCGCACATGGAGGACGGCCGCATCCTGGACGTCACGAGCGCGAACGACTTGACAGGCACTGCGACGTGAAAGCACGTCAGATCATCCTGCCCCTGGCCGCCGCGCTCGGCGCGGGCATCGCGGTGCTTGTCGTAATCCACGGCGAACGGAGCACTCAACCGGCGACAGTGCCAACGAGCCAGTCGGGCGGACGGCAAACCGCGGTTGTCGTGCCTTTCGCTGCGTACGTTGCAGGCGCGGGCATGGTGGAGGCCGGCACCGGGAACATCGCGGTCGGCACGCCCGTCTCCGGAATCGTCGCCGACGTGTACGTGAAATGGGGACAGGCGGTGCGACCTGGCGACCCGCTGCTCCGCATCGACGATCGCGACCTGCGCGCAACACTGCCGCTCGCCACGGCGCGGGCGCAGGAAGCCGCGGCGCGGCTGGCCAAAGCGCGCTATCAGGCCGACCTAGCGGACAAGCTGCACACCGAGCACGTGCTGAGCGAGGAGCAATTCCAGGACCGCAAGTTCGAGGTGCGGATCGATGAGGCGGCGCTGGCCGCTGCCAAGGCGACGATTGAGCAGACGAATCTCGAGATCGGACGGCGCATCGTGCGGGCGTCCGTGGGTGGCAGGGTCCTGCAGATCAACACCCGGCCCGGCGAATTCGCCGCGAGCGGCGCCTTGTCGACACCGCTGATGGTGGTCGGGGACGACGCGAAACTGCGCGTTCGCGTCGACATCGACGAGCACGATGCCCAGCGCGTCACGCCCGACGCGCCGGCCATTGCCGCAGTGCGCGGCAAGCCGCAACTCATGGCCGCGCTGCGCTTCGAAAGCATCGAGCCTTACGTGATGCCGAAGAAATCCCTGACGGGCGACGTCACCGAACGCATGGACACACGCGTGCTGCAGGTGATCTACACCTTCGACCGCGCGGCACTGCCCGTCTATGTCGGCCAGCAAGTCGATGTCTATATCCGTGCCGCGGCCCCGGCCCGCTGACGCAGGAAGCGCTCGATGCTGCGCATAGCCCTGAAGATGCTGACAGGAGACCGCGGCAAGTACGCGGGCCTGCTGTTCGGCATTGCGTTCACGTCGTTCCTGATCACCTTCGCGGCGTCGTTCTTCTGCGGCTTCATGACGCGCGGCTTTGCGTTGGTCTCGGACAATCCGCAGGCAGACGTGTGGGTGATGGACCCCGCCGTCGATTCCGTCGAGCAGACCACGAACCTGCCATCGTCTGCGCTCGATCGGGTGCGCAGCGTCGAGGGCGTGCGGTCCGCGACACCGTTGGCGCTGGCGAACACGGAGGTGCGTTATCCGAACGGGCGCTTCCAGACCTTCCAGGTCATCGCCGTCGACGACGCGACCCTTGCCGGAGTGCCTCTCGCAGCGGACGCGGACGCCGCGCGACTGCTGCGCGCACCCGATGCCGTCCTGATCGACTCGGGCGGAACGGAGGGCAAGTTGGCGACCCCCCGCGACGCCGCAGATCAGTGGCCGCACGGCGCTCCCCATCTCGACGCGCCGACCCGGCCATTGGCGGCCGGCGACGAGCTGCTCGTCAACGATCACCGCATCGTGGTGGCGGGATACTCCGGCGCGCTGGCACGCTTTCCGCCGCGCCCCCTGATGTACATGACGATGTCGAACGCGCTGCGCATCCTGCCGCCCGAGCGTCATCGACTGACGTTCGTGCTGGCGACGGCCGCCCCAGGCGTGGCGCACGACGAACTCGCGGCGCGTATTGCGGCCGCAACCGGGTGGCGGGCGCGCACGACGGAGCAACTGAAGGCCGATACAGTCCGCTGGTACCTGGTCAACTCGGAGGACGTGGGCGATGTCGGCGCGATGCTGACGCTCGCCATGACCGTAGGCTTCGGCGTCACCGCCGTGATGCTGTACATGTTCACCACCGAGAGCCTGCGCTGGTATGCAGCGCTGAAGGCCATGGGGGCGACGTCGCGCATGCTGCTCGCAATGATCTTTGCCCAGGCGGGAACGTGCGCACTTATCGGCACGGGACTGGGCGTGGGGATCTGTGCGATCGCAGGTCCGATCGCCGCCGCGCAAGGGTTCCCGTTCCGCATGATGTGGTTCACGCCGGTGCTGGGTGCCGTGATGGTGCTCGTCGTGAGTGTGAGCGCGGCCTTGATCAGTGCCCGGCCGGTCCTGAAAATGGAGCCGGGAATGGTATTCGCAGGCCGGTAACGCGCGGGAATGGTCAGAGGCACATGAAGGCAGTTCGTATCCACGCTTTCGGCAACGAGAGTGCGCTGACCTTCGACGAAATACCGGTTCCGGCCATCGGTGACGAGGACGTCCTGATCCGCGTCGTGGCGGCCAGCGTGAATCCGGTCGACTGGAAGATCCGCGAGGGCCACCTCAGGGATATCATCCCGCACCGCCTGCCGCTGACGCTCGCAGGCATCACAGCCTGGGAAGCCATCATCAACGTCGGTCAGGTGAGCGCCGGTCAAAGCGTGCTGATTCACGCGGCGGCCGGTGGCGTCGGTTCGCTGGCCGTGCAGCTGGCCAAGTGGCGCGGTGCAGAGGTGATTGCAACGGCATCAGCACAAAATGCGGATCTCGTGACTTTCCTGGGTGCAGACGAGGTCATCGACTACCGCAAGGAAAGCTTTGCGGAGAAAGCGCGCGGCGTCGATCTCGTCTTCGACACCGTCGGCGGGCAGGTGCAGCACGACTCGTGGGCGACACTGAAGCCGGGCGGGATGCTGGTCTCGGTCGTCGATCCGCCGCCGGAAGCCACCGCGCTGTCGATGGGGCTGCGTTCCGCCTTCGTCTTCGTCCAGCCGAGCGCGCTGATTCTCGATCAGCTCGCCGGACTGGTGGATACCGGCCAGGTGCGGCCTGTGATCGGCGCATCGAGACTGCCGATCAGCTCGCCGACCGACCTCATGCCGTTTGCAGCCAGGTACTCGGCAACGCCCACGTTGATCTTCCTGCAGGCGAACGGGTCGTAGAACAGCGACGTGCCGACACCCACCGTGGTCGCGCCCGCGATGATGAACTCGAGGGCGTCCTCGGCCGTGAGGATGCCGCCCTGGCCGATGATCGGGATATTGAGCGGCCGCGCGACCTCGGCAACCTGCATCACCTTGAGCAGCGCGATCGGCTTGATCGCAGGGCCCGACAGGCCGCCCTGGGTGTTGCCGATGACGGGACGCCGCGTCTTCACGTCGATGATCATGCCCGTGATCGTGTTGATGACGGCGAGCGCATCGCTCCCCGCTTCGATGCAGCGCCGCGCGTTCTCACGGATGTCGGTCTGGTTCGGCGAGAGCTTGGTGATCAGCGGCTTGCTCGTTACCGCGCGACAGGCCGCCACCACGCGCGCCGACATGTCCGGGTAGTTGCCGAACTGCACGCCGCCTTCCTTGATGTTCGGGCAGGAGATGTTGATCTCGATGGCGTCGATCGGCGAATCGTCGAAGCGGCGCGTGACCTCGACGTAGTCGTCGATGGTCGAGCCGCAGACGTTGGCGAAGAACCGCGTCTCGGTGAAGTCGAGACCCGGCAGGATGCGATCCACGACCTGGGCCACGCCGGGGTTCTGCAGGCCGATGGCGTTCAGCATGCCCATCGGCGTCTCGTAGACCCGGTGCGGCGGGTTACCGAGGCGCGGCTCCCGCGTCGTGCCCTTGAGCACGATCGCGCCAACGTCCGTGTTCGAGAACCCCTCCACCCGCGTGTATTCCTCGCCGAAACCGACGCAGCCGGAGAGCAGCACGATCGGCGAACTGAGCCGCAGGCCGCAGAAGTCGACGCCGAGCGATGGCGGGAGCGGGGTGAGGGCCAGGGGCATGGGGGGAATTGTAAAGGAAAGCAGCCGGTTCCTATCCGCTCGGCGTCGCTCAACCCGCGATGAATTTCTCCAGCTGCTCGATCGTCTCCTGCTGCTCCTCGATCACCGCGCGCACCAGGTCGCCGATGGAAATCATGCCGATCATCTCGCCGTCCGGGCCGATCACCGGCAGGTGGCGGATGCGCTTCTCCGTCATCAGTTCCATGCAGTGGCGCACCGCATCGTCCGCAGTGACGGTGATGACCGGCGCGCTCATGATCTGCCGGACGGGGGTCTCGGCCGAGGAGCGCCCCATCAGGATGACCTTGCGAGCGTAATCGCGCTCCGAGAGGACGCCCACCAGCTCGCCGTTGCGGATGACCGGCAAGGCGCCGACGTGGCGGTCTGCCATCATCTGGATAGCCTCGAGCACCGGTTGCTCGGCATCCACCGACCAGATTTCGCGACCTTTGCGATCGAGCAAATGCTTGACGCGCAGCATGCAAGAATCTCCCTGCTGACTCCCCCCGGTCCGATTCTATGCCACTCCACGTCGTCCTGGTCGAGCCCGAGATTCCGCCCAACACGGGTAACGTCATCCGCCTGTGCGCCAACACGGGTGCGCGCCTGCACCTGGTGAAGCCGCTCGGCTTCCGGCTGGACGCGCAGGCGGTGCGCCGCTCGGGGCTCGACTACCACGAGCTTGCCGCCGTGACCGTGCATGCGAATTTTCCCACCTGCCTCGGGGCTCTGGGCAATCCGCACCGCTGGTTCGCGTTCACGACCAGGGGCGCGATGCGCCACGACGCGCTCGCCTACGGGCCGGACGACGTGCTGGTGTTTGGCCCGGAGACGCGGGGTATGCCGGAGGAGGTCCTGGGTTTGTGCCCGCCGGAGCGACGGGTGCGCATTCCGATGCTGGCGGCGTCGCGCAGCCTGAATCTCTCCAATGCGGTGGCGGTGGCGGTCTTCGAGGCGTGGCGGCAGCTGCGCTTCACCGCCGGACAGTGATCAGTCGTTTTCCGCCTTGACCGTGCGTCGCATCAGCGCGACGACAGCTTCCTTCGGCGCCAGGCCCTCGTACAGCACCCGGTAGATCACCTCGGAAATCGGCATTTCGACCCCGACGCGACGCGCGACTGCGCGGACTGCCTTGGCCGCGAGCACGCCCTCGACCACCTGGCCGATTTCCTGCTGTGCCTGGGCCGACGATTTTCCGGCCGCGAGCGCGAGGCCCATGCGGCGGTTGCGGGACTGGTCGTCCGTGCAGGTCAGCACCAGGTCGCCGAGCCCGGCCAGCCCCATGAACGTGTCCTTGTCGGCGCCGAGGGCCACGCCGAGTCGCATCATTTCCGCGAGCCCGCGCGTGATCAGCGCGACGCGGGTGTTGGCGCCGAACCCCAGGCCGTCGGAAATGCCCGCGCCGATCGCCAGCACGTTCTTCGTGGCTCCCCCGACTTCGACACCGACCATGTCGCTCGACGCATAGGCCCGGAAATTGAGGCCGGAGAGTCCACGCGCCAGCGCCATCGCATAGTTCTCGTCGGTGGACGCGACGGTCATCGCCGTCGGCAATCCGGCGCCGACTTCCTGCGCAAAGGTCGGGCCGGACAGCACAGCGGTCGGCACGTCCGGGCCCAGTACTTCACGCGCGACGTCGTGCGGCAGCTTGCCGGTGGTGAGCTCGAAGCCCTTCGTCGCCCAGGCGACGCGTTGGCCGGGGCGCAGCGCCGGCTTGACCCGTTGCAGCACCTCGCGGAACGCGTGGCTCGGCACGACCAGCAGCAGCTGGTCGGCCTGGGCGACGGCTCGTTCGAAGTCGTGCTCGATCTCCACGCCAGGCGGCAAGTCGATACCGGGCAGGTAGCGGCGGTTGGTCCGGTCGCGGGCCATCGCCGTGAGCTCAGCGGTTTCGATGCCCCACAGGATGACCCGGTGCCCGGTGTGCGCGAGGTGCACGGCCAGCGCCGTGCCCCACGAGCCCGAGCCGAGCACGGCGACGGTCGGCCTGGGCTCGGATGCGACGGGGGCCGGCACGAGGTGGGCGCTCGCTCAGTTGACCGAAGTGGTGGGCGCCGGCTGGGCAGCGGCCTGCTGCGCCGCGCGGGCGTGCAGGCCCTCGAACGTGACCAGCGGCAGCAGGAACGGCGGGAAACCGCCCTTCACGACCAGTTCCGACACCGTGGCGCGCGCGAAGGCGAGCAGGTAGTTCGGCCCCATGATGGACAGGACCTGGCCGAGGTCGGCCGTCGAGAGGTTGCGGATCAGGAACGCGCCGGCCTGCTGCAGTTCGAGGAGCCAGACGACCTTGTCGCCGGCCTTCGCTTCCAGGTTTACCTGCAGCACGATCTCGTGAACGTCCTGCGCGAGCGCGGTGGCGCGCGTGCCGATATTGAGGTTCACCGCGGGCGGGCCTTCGATACCACCCACGAACGGGCCGTTCGGGGACTCGAAGGAACAGTCCTTGATGTAGATCGCCTGCGGGTTGACCACCGGCGCATTCGGATCGGCGGCGGGTGCATTGAAGTCCGGGGTGTTCTGGTCAGTCATCGCGTGTTCATCCTTTGAGAAAACAGCGCCGCTCAGGCGCGGCCGAGCAACTTGTCGAATTCGCCCGCTTTGTCGAGGGCATAGAGATCGTCGAAGCCGCCGACGTAGCGGTCGCCGATGAAAATCTGGGGCACGGTGCGGCGCCCGCCACTGCGCTTCAGCATGATGTCGCGCTGCGCGTTGTCCTCGTCCACCTTGATCTCGCGAAAGGCGACGCCCTTGCGCTCGAGCAGGCCCCGGGCCCGGTCGCAGTAGGGACACCAGCCACTCGAATACATGACGATCTCAGCGGTGGCCGTGTCGTTCATCGAGCCTCGTGCCTCATTTGCCCTTGTTCGCGTCGCCCTTCACCAGCGGCAGTGTCTCGGCGCGCCAGGCCTGCAGGCCGCCGCGCAGGTTCACCACTTTGGTGAACCCCTGGTCCCGCAGGATGCGGGCCGCCGCACCGGAGCGCGCGCCGCTCTCGCAGCAGGTGATGACGACCTTGTCCTTGTACCGCTTGAAAGTCTCGCCGCTCTGGGCAAGCTGTTCCTGAGGCGCGTGCCGGGCGTCGATCACGTGACCCGAGTCGAACTCGGCCTGGGTCCGCACGTCGAGCAGCAGCGCGCCCTGGTTGAGCAGCCGGACGGCATCGGCCGGTCCGACCGCCTGGCCGCCGGTGCGCAGCTTGCTCAGCTCATACACCGCCACCGCGACGGCCAGCGCGGCCGTGCCCCCCGTGAGGAACGGGTGATGGGTGGCATATTCGAGAAAACGATTCATGTGCGGGCCGGGGAAAAAAGGGGGCGGATTATAGCAGCCCGGACTACAGGCTAGACTTACCGGCTTTACACCCACCCCCGCCCCCTCATCGCCACGCATGCCGAGACCCGCATTCAAGCCTGTTTCCCCGCTTTACGGCCCCCGGCGTCGCTCCTGGCGCGCTGCCGTCGCCGGCCTCGGCCTGGGGTTATGCCTCGGTCTGGCCCTCCCGGTGGCCTCGGCAGACCGCAAGCCCACCCCGGCCCAGAAGGAAGCGGAGCTGAAACGCGTCAACTCCCGCATCGAGAAGGTGCGCAAGGCGGTCAACCAGGACGTGGAGAAGCGGGACAAGCTCTCGACACAGCTGCGGGACGCCGAACTCGGCGTGCAGTCGGCGAAGCGGGAGCTCGACGCCATCCGGGCCCAGCGCATCGACGCCGAAGCGCGGCTGCGCACGCTCGAGGCCGAGAAGGCCCAGCGCGAGCGCGAACTCGACGGCGAGCGCGGCGCGCTGGCGGGGGAACTGCGGGCGGCCTATTTCAACGGCCGCGAGGAACAGCTCAAGTTGCTGCTGAACCAGGAGGATCCGGCGAGTTTCGGCCGGATGCTCGCTTATTACGGCTATTTTGGCCGGGCCCGGGCGGAACGCATCCAGGGCATTCGCGACAAGCTCGAGCACCTGGCGCTGCTGCGCGAGAAGATCGCGGCCGAGACGACGCGCCTCGAGGGTCTAGAGGCGCAACAGGAACGCGAGCTGGTCTCGTTGCGGACGGCGCAGGACAGCCGCGCACGAGCGGTGGCGGCGATCGACCAGCGGGTGAAGAGCCGCGGCGGCGAACTGCAGCGGCTGCAGTCGCAGGCCAAGTCCCTCGAAAAGCTCATCGACGACTTGCGCAAGGCCCTCGAGCGCGAGCCGGTCGCGAAGCAGGCACCATTCGAGCCGCTGAAGGGCAAGCTGCCCTGGCCGGTGCAACAGGGGCGGGTGCTGGCCAGGTTCGGGCAGCCGCGAGCCGGCGGCTCCCTGAAGTGGCAGGGAATGTTGATCGGCACGGACCGCGGCGCACGGGTTCGCGCCCCGTATGCCGGCCGCATCGTCTACGGCGACTGGCTGCCGGGGATGGGGCTCATGATCGTCATCGACCACGGTGGCGGCTACATGAGCCTCTATGGCCACAACGAGGAGATTTTCCGCAAGGTCGGCGAAGCGGTGGCAGCTGGGGAAGTCATCGGCTCGGTCGGCGACTCCGGCGGCCACAACGAGCCCGCGCTCTATTTCGAGGTCCGTCGCGGGCGGGTCCCCGTCAATCCCGAGATCTGGCTGCAGCGCCGCTAGGTTATGTCGTGTCGGCCGGTCCGATGCCTGCGACGACGTCTCGACCCCGCGCCCGATTTGCGGAGCGCGTCAAGGAATGGGCAGGGTCCAATCAAGGACCATTTGCATCCATATTGAACGGACTCAACAGGGTAGACCGCGCCATGCAGAACGCATCGGCGCTGAACGACGCACCAGCGCCGATCAGCGCCACTTCGCTCGATCCGTACGGCCAGCTGGTGAAAATGCTGCTGCCGCGGGCGCAATCGATCGTCATTTACGATCGGATGGGCATCGCGGCGTGGGTGAGCGACGAATTCGAGGAAAACGGCCTGCATCAGCTGGTGCAGGAGTCTCTCGGCAAGGAACTGGCCAGCCCGGGAAACAGTGACGGCTTCGCGGAAGTGATGGGCAGCGAGCAGACGGCCTATGTGTTCATGTTGCGGGACAGCTCCGCCGGCTTGCTCGGTACGGTCGGACTGATCAGTCGCGACTCGCGGCAACAGAAAGAGCCGCGCCCGTTCTCTCTGGTGCAGGGACTGTTGCGCCCGGCACTCGAATGCCTGCAACGCGAGCTCGCTGCGCAGGACAGCATCGGCGACCTGCAAAGGAACCTGGTCGTGCGCGATCGCGATCTCGAGCTGCTGCTCGGCGTGGCGCAGGACGAAGCCGCAGGCGAGGACGCGACCGACGACTTTACGAAGCTCGTGCAGGGCTGCGTCGATCACCTCGGCTGCAGCGTCGGCGCGCTGCTGATCCCCGACAAGAATATTGCGGTGTGCCGCACGGGCATCGGCACGGCGCCGCGTGCCGGCGCGGACGTGCTGACGAAAACTCATCGCCACCTGATCGGCTGGACGCAGCTGCACCGGCAGACGATGACGGCCAACCGGCCCATGACCGCCGGCCCGCTCGCCGGCATCCCGTACAAGATCCTCTCGTGCCCGGTCATGCACGGCGCGCAACGCGTGCTCGGCGTGCTGGTGTTGTTCAAGCCGCCGGGAGCGGCGGACTTCGACCTGCGCCAGGTGCGCATCGTCGAGCTGCTGGCGCGCCGCGTCGCCTACATCCTGCTGAACGCGTACGACCCGTCGACCGGCCTGCTCACGCGACCGGCTTTCGAGAAGCGTGCGCACGCCGTGCTCACGCCCGAGTCGCTGCGCGGCAACAACAGCGTCATCTACATCGACATCGACCGCCTGCACTTGCTGAACGAGAATCTCGGCATGCACGTCGGCGACGACATCATCACGCGCGTCGCGGAAGTCATTCGCCGCAACCTCTCGCCGCGCATGCTGGCGGCACGCATCTCAGGCGACCGCTTCGCCGTCTTCGTACCGGAATCGCCGATCGACACGACGCAGGAGATCGCCGAGAACCTGCGCGACCGGTTCGAGAAACTCGGTTTCGTGGATGGCAACAGGACCGTGGAGGTGTCGGCGAGCTTCGGCGTAGCCGCCATCGCCGACGGCAAGCACCCCCTCTCGCACGCGCTCGCATCGGCTGAGATTGCCTGCAAGGCTGCCAAGGACCGCGGCCGCAATCGGGTCGAAGTCTACGAGGACAGCGACCAGAGCATCGTCCGCCGCTACACCGACATCGCCCTGATCGGCACGGTGCGTGCGGCCCTGCTCGACGAGCGCTTCCGGCTCGAGGCACAGACGATCGTGCCGCTGAACGGCGCGCCGGCCACGCCGAAGTTCGAGCTGCTGCTGCGCATGACGGACGAGAAGGGCGTGGGTGTCTCGCCCGAGAAATTCCTCTCCGCGGCCGAGCGTTACCAGCTGGCGCCGGCCATCGACCGGTGGGTCGTGCGCAAGGTGCTCGAGACGTTGAAACCCGTGGCGGCACAGCTCGCCGCGCAGGGCGCCTGCTTCGCCGTCAACATCTCGGGACAGTCGCTCGGCGACCAGGAGTTCGCGCTGTTCCTAGAGGAAGCCCTGCGCAACTGCGGAATGCCATTGAACTTGCTGTCGTGGGAAGTCACCGAGACGGCGGCCGTGGCCAACATCGTGCGGGCGGAGTCGCTCATCCGGCGCCTGCGCGATCTCGGCTGCAACGTCGCCCTCGACGATTTCGGTCGCGGCTTGAGCTCGCTCACTTACTTGAAGACGCTGCCGGTCACCCACCTCAAGATCGACGGCACGTTCGTGCGCGACGTGGTGGGCGACGAGCGTTCCCAGGCCATGTTGAGCGCAATCGTGCAGCTGGCCCGCGCGATGGGTTTGCGGACTGTGGCGGAATGCGTCGAAAGCGACCAGATCCGCGCCATCACGACCCGGCTCGGGGTCGAATACGGGCAGGGGTTCTCGATCGGGAGGCCGATTCCGCTCGAGCGCGTGCTGACGGCGCTGGTTGGCGCTAACATTCCCGACCGTACCCAGCAGACAGCCTGATACCGGTGACTCGAGCTATCCATACTGCCCTGGCCGTCTCGGTCGGTGTCCTCGTCGGCGCCGGGTTGACGCTCGTGGGCGGCGTGCTCGCGGACCGGGAACCGTCAGCGCCCGCGCCAGCGAAGGCGACGCCCGGCAGCGCGATCGACCACCGCCTCCTCGACGAGGTCGTCGCCCGCGTGCGGCGCGAATATGTCGAGACGGTCCCGCAGACGGCGATCGAACAGGCTGCGGTCGAGGGCGTGGTCTCCAGCCTCGACCCGCACTCGGCGTTCCTGACCGCCGGCGAATACGACGAGATGCGCGCCAGCACGGCTGGCAGCTACTCGGGAGTCGGCATCGAGGTCTCCGCCCAGGATGGACGCGTCGTGGTCGTCTCGCCCATCGAGGGCTCAGCGGCAGCCCGGGCCGGCGTCCGTGCGGGCGATGTCATCCTTGCCGTGGACGGCCAGCCGGTCACGCCAGCCAAGCTCGATGAGACCATCGATCGCATGCGCGGCGACGTCGGATCGCACGTGCGTCTCGCCGTCGGCCGCGGTGGTGAACCGGAACCGCTGTTGTTCGACCTCGAGCGCTCGGAGGTGCACGTGCACACCGTGCGCGCTGCACCGCTGCCGGGCGGCTTCGGCTACGTGCGCATCACGCAGTTCAGCGACTCGACGCCGTCCGACCTCGATCAAGCGCTCGTCGATCTCACCGCGGCGCGGCCCAAGGGCCTGCGTGGACTCGTGCTCGACCTGCGTGGCAATCCGGGCGGCGTGCTCGAGTCGGCTGTCGGCGTCGCGGATGAGTTTCTCGAAGCGGGCGTGATCGTGCGCGCCGACGGACGCACGGTCGATGCGCGTTTCGAAATGGACGCGACGGCAGGCGACGCAGTCGCGGGCGCTCCGATCGTTGTCCTGGTGGACGGCGGCTCCGCATCAGGTTCGGAAATCGTGGCTGGCGCCCTGCGCGATCACGGCCGTGCCACGCTGATGGGCGAGCGCACCTTCGGCAAGGGTTCGGTGCAGACCGTGATCCCGTTGCGCGACGGCCAGGCCCTGAAGCTCACCACGTCGAAGTACTTCACGCCGTCCGGGGTTTCGATCCACGAGCGCGGCATCGAGCCGGACATCGTGCTCGCTGGTCTCGCCAGGGCCCCCGAGGTTCCGCCGCAGACCATGGCGAAGGACGCCGCCGTGCAGGCGGCCGTGCAGTACCTGCGCGACCGCGGCCTTGGCACGCAGTACGCGCAGGCGGCGAGCCGCTAGCGACGACGCAGACTCGACGGCCGATCAGGCCAGCAGCTTCATTCCCGCAGCGACGAGTATGCCGATCAGCATCACCGCGATCGGCAGGAAGCTGAGTCCGAAGCCAGCGCCCCGCTTGGCCGGATCTGCGATGTAACTGCGCAGGTAGACGATGCGTGCGGCGATGAAGACGGCCCCGAGGGCGGCGGCCCAGTTCGCGCTGACGTACTGGCCGAAGAGCCAGGTGGCGGGCACGAAGACCACCATCATTTCGAGAGTATTCTGGTGCACACGGAAGTACCGGTCGAAAATCTCGTGACCGCTCGTGGCAGGTGCCTTCACCCCGTACGTCACGCGCGCTTTGCCCACCAGCATCCCGAACGCCACGTATTCGAGCAGCGCCAGGGCAATGATGATCGCTACCAGTTCCATGATTCAGCTTCCCCTTCGGACAGGACGTCCGTTGTGTTGTCGCGCCCGAGATTCCATTACCATCCATGGTATGTCAATGAGCCGGGAGAGAACATCATGGTCGGATTCCTGCTGCGCGCCGCCATTTCGGGCCTGGGCCTCTGGGTTGCCAGCCAGATTTTCGGCGGACTGCATTTCGCGTCGCCGCAGAAGCTCGCGGTCGCCGCGATCCTGCTCGGCATCGTCAATGCCTTCGTGCGTCCGCTGGCGTTCATCCTGACGCTGCCACTCACCGTGCTGACGCTCGGCCTGTTCCTGCTGGTGCTGAACGCCGGGATGGTGGCGCTGGTCGCGTGGATCGTTCCCGGCTTCACGATTGCGGGCTTCTGGACGGCAGTCGGCACTGCCTTGATCGTGAGCGTCATTTCCTGGGCTGCTTCGAGCGCGATCGGCTCGACGGGCAAAGTGGAAATTTTCCGCGCCAGGCACTGATCCCTTTTCACCTCTCCCGCTTCGTGCAGGCGAGGGAGCGGAAGTAACTCTCACGCCCGGCGCGAGGACATCGTCACCAGTGCGACCGCGAGCAGGATCACTACACAGCCCGTGATCTGCAGCGGGCCGAGCGTTTCGCCGAGCACCGCCCACCCCAGCGCCGTGGCGATCGCCGGGTTCACATACGCAAAGGTGGCGACGCGATCGGTCGGCGCTCGCTTGATGAGCCACGCGTACGCCGTGTACGCGAGCGCCGAGCCGAACAGCGCCAGGTAAAGCATCGCAGCCATGCCGCGCGGATCCCAGTGCCATTGCGGTAACTCACCGAAGGCAACGCCGCCGATGAACAGGCCGCTGGCGCCGAACAGCATGATCAACGCGTTGAATGCCAGTGGCCCGACCGGCAGGGACGCGTTGCGAAACAGGATGGAGCCGACGGCCCACGAGAAGCCGCCGACGATCACCAGCAGCTGCCAGCCGAGATGCCCGGACGGCATGGCGTCGCTCGGCCACACCAGCAGCGCCACGCCCACCAGGCCCAGCAACAGACCGACGATGCTGCGTACATTGAGGCGATGCCCGTGCGGACCGATGGAGCCGAGGGCCGCCAGCCACAACGCGAGACTGGCGGTGAGCAGTGCCGCTTCATTCGAGGGAATGTGCTTGATCGCCGTCGTGCTGCAGCCGTTGCTGAACGTGATCAGCAACAGGCTGAGAAAGACGATGTAGCCCCACTCGCGCGCGGTGCGCGGGAACCGCTCCTTGAGGACGATCGCCACCGCCAGCAGCAGGCCCGAGGCAATGAACGAGCGACCGGCGCCGAATAACAGCGGCGGCAGGTTGCGCACGCCCAGGCGGATCGCCAGGAATGTCGAGCCCCAGAAGAGATAGATGATGCCGAAGGCCGCAATCAGCTTGAGGCGATGATGCGGGTCGGTGCCGTTCGCAGCAT
>Ga0315286_10000476_pt1 | contig 33763 bp, 30 predicted proteins | sample YL17G10_0_MG_FD_205038 | JGI IMG/M metagenome (GOLD analysis project Ga0315286, IMG submission 205038) | Sediment microbial communities from Yellowstone Lake, YNP, Wyoming, USA - YL17G10_0 | ecosystem: Environmental > Aquatic > Freshwater > Lake > Sediment | place: USA: Wyoming | collected... | reverse complement strand
ATGATCGACAGGATTCACCTTGCTCAGATCTTTTCCCAGAATGAATCCTTGTGGCAGCCAGGGAGTTCCATCTTCGCCTGGGAAATCTCCGTAGGAAAGATAGTTGCCGACGCCTTCCCCAATAGCTGCCCATTCCAAATAGAAAGGTGCAACAGCCAGTACATCGGGTAGATAGACCTTATCCACAAATTCCTTGGCTTTGGCAAATAGCTCCTTCAACTGGATGATGGTATCAGCATTGATGGCAGCCTGGCTGGTTGGATCAATCGGTGTTGACATTCCACCCACCAGGTAGGTCTGCAGATGTGGGTTCTTTGCTCCCAATAAGGCATGTGCACGGATCACTTCTCGTTGCCAATCCAAAGCCTCAAGATAATGCGCTACTGCCATGAGGTTAGCTTCTGGAGGTAATTTATAAGCTGAGTGACCCCAATAGGCGTTTGCGAACGGGCCAAGTTGTCCGCTTTCCACATAGGATTTTAATTTTGCTTTGACTCCCGCGAAATAATCAGCACTTGATAGAGGCCAATCAGATATTTTTTGCGCAAGTGTGCTGGTGGCAACCGGGTCGGCATCCAGGGCACTTACAATATCCACCCAATCAAGGGCGTGCAGGTGGTAGAAATGTACGACATGGTCCTGTACATATTGAATTCCTTCAATAATATTCCGAAGGATTCGGGCATTGTTTGGGATTTTAATCCCAAGGGCATTTTCAACAGCTCGCACGGAGCTGAGTGCGTGTACAGTCGTTCAGACACCGCAAATACGCTGTGTGATCGCCCAGGCTTCGCGAGGATCCCTCCCTTTCAATATGAGTTCAACTCCACGCCACATTGTGCTTGATGCCCAGGCATCTGTTACAGCACCCTGGTCCACCTGGACTTCGATGCGCAGGTGCCCTTCAATTCTTGTGATCGGATCAATTGCGATACGAGTCATTTTATGAAATCCTCCAAAAAGTAGAATTATTAATCAGCACGTTTTTCAGGTATTAATTTGAAGTAATAAACGATCCTTTCATAAACCAGGTAACCTCCGGAAATGAGCCCGACAGTGATCATGATCTCGATCCAGGAGGGCATATATGTGATCGGTGATGGTTCAGCCAATCCTATCCAGGTGATAACCAACCGGTTGATGAATGTCCCCATCAACGCAAACACACCTGCCCAAAAAGGTCCCTGTGAATGTCGTACAAATTTTGTGAAAAGGATGGCAAGTGGGATCAAAATTCCTATAATTAATTCAAGCCAGGCGATCCAGCCAAAGGCATCTGGTTTAAGCAATAACGGGATCTCACCCGCACCTATCCAATCTCCAATCTTGATACAAATATAGAGTAACAAGTTGATACCCATAGCCTGTCCAATTCTCTGCATTAGTTTTCGATCAATTGGCAGATTTTTCGAATTGGAGACAAGAGTTATCGCAATTGCCGTTGCCCCAAGACCTGTATAACCGGCTTGCAGGAAAAACAGGAGCGGCAAAGCGGGGGTGTACCAAAGTGGGTGGAGTTTGTGCTGTAAGAGCAGGAAAAGTGACCCCAACGAGGATTGATGTAACGTCGAAAGCAAGATACCTATGCCGGCGATGATGTAAATTCCAGCTTCGATCCACTTGATGGATTTCTTATAACGGGAATTTTCCAGGAAAATTGGCAATACCTCCAGGACCAGGATGACCATGTATAGTGTCACACAAAGGCTTATCTCTTCCAGAAAGGAGTGAAGATTGAGGATTCCCGGATTGAAGATATTGTAGAACTGGTTCCAACGACCTATATCAAGGAATAATAGTATTCCTACGATCGAGTACCCTACAAAACCTGCCACAACCGCCGGGCGAAGAACAGCCCGGTAATCACTATATCCAAAAAAGAAGCTGATGAGTGAAATTGTGAACGCAGCACCAGCCAGTGGGATAATGAACAGGTCAATGGTGATCCATATACCCCAGGGGTAATGGTCACTCATATTTGTAGTGGGACCAAGTCCTACCACAAGACGATAGATTGAAAGCCCAATTGCCATGAGAGTTAAAGCCAATAACGGGAAGAAAGATGCTGGCAAAGTTGATTTCTTGGGTGCGGTTATACTGGCCATGATTCCTCCCATCCACCCCGATTGGAGACCAATCGGATCAAACCTAAAACGAATGGGCCTCCCAACACGATGCCGGGAAGAACGATCTTGGCTGTGGATTCACTCAGATCTGGAACAGGATCTGTTCCCAAGTTATCGAGACCAAGTTTTTCAAAAGGAACTCCGGATAGATAAAGAACGGAAGTACCTCCGGCATCGTTCTGACCGTAAATTTTTTCAATATACTTATTGTCCGCAGCATTGATCCGTTTTTCAGCGATTTTAACTATATCATCTCGTTTTCCCCAGATTAGTGCACCGGTTGGACAGCGCTCTGCACAGGCTGGACCTTTACCATCGATGATCCGATCATGGCAGAAGGTGCATTTTGCAACCACCGGTATTACTTTATCCCACTGGAAACGAGGAATATGGAATGGACAGGTGTACATGCAATAGCGACAACCGATACAGCGATTCGGATCATAAGTGACTGGTCCTTCATTGGATTTTTGTAGAGCACTGACAGGACAACCACTGACACAAGCTGGATCGATGCAATGCATACACTGCCGTTTTACGAAAGAGTTTGATTCTCCTTCCTGGTACAACTGGATCATTGTCCAGGTTTTGGCGGATAATTCACTGGGGGCATCATATAACCCCCGGTTATCCGGTTCAGGTGAAGTATTGTTCCATTGCCGGCAAGCATTTGTGCAGGCGTTACAGCCAACACATTTGGTGGCATCATAAAGCATGGATACCTGGTCACCCGGTTTGGCTTTCGAAGCAGCATGCACAGCCAGACTGGGAATGACAGCACTTCCGGCAGTCACTCCTGCAATTTTGAGGAAATCCCTGCGGCTGATCGACATAAATTCCTCCTAATTATCCTTGGCAGGGTCTTCTGTGGATTTTTCAGGAAGGTCAGGTTTATTAAGTGAGCGGATCGCAGCGACTCCTGCAGCTCCGACAACCACTCCAACAGCAGCTCCTATCAATCCAGCACTGGCTGGATCAATTTTTTGAACTGGAGGATTAACGGGTGCATAAGTTGTCGGTGGTGTGTATCTCTGGAGATCAGCCTGAGTATAAACACCGAAATCCCAGAAATCGGGTTCTGAACAACCTATACAACCATGACCAGCTGCGACCGGCCAACTTGTTCCATCGTTATATCTAACCGCCGGGCAATTATGGAAGGTTACAGGTCCTTTACAACCCATCTGATAGAGGCACCATCCTTTTTTATGCCCATCGTCACCCCAGGCTTTAACAAACTCACCTGCATCAAAATGACCTCTCCGTTCGCAATTATCATGAATTCTTGCCCCGAAGGCGAAAAGCGGTCGGTGAAGTGAATCCATCGCAGGCAATTCTTTAAAGGTCAGGTAATGGACAACGGTCGCTGTCAAATTTACCGGGTTGTATGGACATCCTGGCAGGTTGAGGACAGGTTTTTTATCTTTAACAAGATCCAAGACTGAAACAGCTTGAGTGGGATTTGGATTTGCTTTTGGAAGACCACCAAAAGTCGCACAATTCCCTACCGCAACGACTGCGACTGCATTGCTAACCGCTTCATCCAGAATCTGAAGTGCGCTTCTCCCACCGATGCAGCAATGGATCCCTTCATCTGCAGTCGGAATGGAACCTTCAACCACAAGTAGATATCCGCCAGCTGCAATGGTTGCAGCCTTTGCTTCTTCAGCCAGGTTGCCTGAGGCTGCCATGATGGTTTCATGGTAATCGACCGAAAGGATATCCAGAACCAACTCTGAAACTGTGGGTCTTGAAGCACGCAATAAGGCTTCACTACAGCCAGCACAATCCTGGAATTCCAACCAGATAACTGGTAGACGCGAAGGCGCTGCCAATGTCTTTTCAAAATATTTTGCATAAGACTTAGGCAGCGCCAGGACACCAGCCATCATCGTACACATTTTGAGGAAATCACGACGTGATACTCCCCGCCTTTCAATTGCATCTTGCACACTTATCATACCTGCCTCCTCTGAGATGGTTTAATCTTCTTGCGCAAAGTGCATAAATTCACAAACGAGACAAATCGGATACATTTTATATTATTATAATGCAATGAGTTTAGCAAAAAGAAAAACCAATGTCAATCGTAATATTGAACATATGACATTAATCAGGCAAGAATATGACAAAAGTCATTCCCGAATAAACAATGTATCTTATGTCAAAAATCCAATTTGAAACTATATTTTGCTGAAGTGTTATTAATAACAATGAATATTGATCGGAGGATAAATGGAAACGACCGCAACAAAACCGCAGACAAATGACAGGAAAGAGATCCGTGGTTGGGCTATGTATGACTGGGCAAATTCCGCCTTCAGCACAACAGTTGGTACAGTATTTTTAGGACCCTATCTGGCAACTCTGGCCGCTTCCGCAGCTCAAGCATATCCGGATGGTCTGGCGAGATTTTTGGGGATCCGAATAGCCCCGGATTCATTCCTCCCTTATTGCATCTCGATATCTGTTTTCCTGCAGGTTTTATTCTTACCCATGTTGGGAGCCATTGCAGACTATTCACATCTTCGGAAAAAGATGATGCAGTTATTCGCAACTCTGGGTGCCATAGCTACCATTGGGTTATTCTTTGTAACAGAACCATTATGGTGGTTGGGCGGATTGCTTTTTATGGTCGCAAACCTCACATTCGGTGCGGCCATGGTTTTTTATAATTCCTATCTCCCGGATATTGCCAGTGAGGATCAACGTGATCGGGTTTCATCATATGGTTGGGCAATGGGTTACTTGGGTGGGGGATTGCTTTTGGTCTTGAACTTGGTCTTTTATCTTAAACACGAACTATTGGGCGTCCCCACCGGTTTAGCCATCCGAATTAACCTGGCATCCGCAGGTCTATGGTGGTTGGGTTTTTCATTTTTCACCTGGGCAAGGTTAAGAGCCAGACAGGCTGCCCGACCTTTGCCGCATGGTGAAAGTTATGTAAGCATCGGTTTTAAACAGCTTTTTAAGACGATTAAGGAGTTGAGGAATTTCCCTGAAACAATAAAATATCTTGTGGCATATTTCCTATACAACGATGGCATTCAGACTGTGATCGCTGTCTCCGCTACTTTTGCTGCAGCGCCAGTATTGCGTGGAGGCATCGGAATAGATCAAAGTATGCTGATCATGGTCATTTTAATGATCCAATTCGTTGCCTTTGGTGGAGCATTGTTCTGGGGAAAACTGGCAAATTGGGTTGGGGCAAAAAGATCCATTCTTTTCAGCCTTGTCATCTGGGCAGGAGTCACAATTTATGCTTATTCTGGATTGAAGGGCGATTCCCGTATACTCCAGTTCTGGGTGCTGGGATTCTTCATTGCCCTAGTAATGGGAGGCAGCCAGGCTATCAGCCGGAGTCTTTTTGCTCAGATGGTTCCAACCGGTAAAGAAGCCGAATTTTTTTCATTTTATGAGATCAGTGAAAGGGGTACTTCCTGGATAGGACCCATGTTGTTTGGACTTGTCAACCAATTATTCGGGAGCCTTAGGCCAGCGATCCTGTCATTGATTTTCTTTTTTGTAATGGGCTTGATCCTGCTTCCGTTTGTGGATGTGAAAAAAGCGATTGCGGATGTAAAAGCCAACGAAGTCGTGATTAATTAATAAATCAATAGTTGCGGTTCAAATGCGAACCGCAACTATTGTATTTAATATAGTGAATATTTAACCTTGGACGCGGGTTTTGGAGAAAACGCTTCTCACTTGATAAGTTTATATTCCCCCACGTTCTTTTATCGTGGCTAATAATTGGTCTTCGAGTTTCGCTGCCCGTTGCTCGATCTGATTGATTTGAATTTGCAATCTTTCAATTGTGACCTCATCCGTCAAGTCTGCCAGATTTATTTTTACATTGTACCCGGCTGATCTTATTGAAGCCATTGCCATTGCTCCAGCAGAACCTGCATCTGTGATCGCGTTGATATTTCCTATTGCAGCCACCCGTTCACATAAAGCCAGAACAGTCACACTCCATTGGGCAACTTGCATGGGAACCCTGGTTGCCTCCAGGGTCGTTTCTTCGATGGTTTTGAACCGAAAGGTTTTCTGTTCATCTGTTTCTTTGGGTAACTTAAATGCAGCCATCACTTTTTCAAATGCCCTGGCATCTTCATGAACAAATTCCGTCAATTGGGAACGGAGTTTTTCCGATTGGTGCAGGATCTCTTTCATCTGGGCACTGACATTGGCATATTTTTTCTTGCTTACGGTCAGGCGTGCGACCATTGAGACCAGTGCAGAAGCCAAGGCTCCTGCTAACGCTGCGGATGAACCACCTCCGGGGGAAGGCTCTTCAGAAGCTATTTCGTCCAGGATGGCAAGCTCGTCTTTAACAGACTTTAATTTTATTATATTCAAACGTTGTTCAAGGATCTGATCTCCAGAAAAATCATCCAGTTTTAAAAAACCTATGGCTGTATCCATGAGGGCTTCTTGAGGAACAAGCCCAACCAGCTCGCTGTGATGAACTCTTATCTTCAATTTTATTGCCTGGGATAGAATGGTTTCGTAAACTTGTAAAATGGATGTCTGATGGAAATTTGTTAAATTCATCGAGACTTGAGCCTTTCCATTAACCAACATTCCCAATGCTTTAACACTTATTAAACCTCCGGAAGATTCGCGTATCGCATGAGCAATGGTTTTTGCTTTTTGGACATCGTCCGTATCGAGATAGACATTGAAGGCGATCAGAGGATTGCGGGCACCAATAATGACAGCTCCTGCAGGAGATAATTTGGATGGTCCGAAATCTGGCTTTCGAGCCAGGTTGGACTGAATTTCATGTTTAAGAAGCTCGTATTCTCCTTTTCGAATTCTCTCCAAATTCTTCCTCTCAGGAATTTTTGCAGCCTCTTCGTATAGATAAACAGGTATGTGCAACTCATTACCAACCCTCTTCGCCAGGTGGTGGCATAAGCTGATACATTCTTTCATTGAAACGCCAGCGATCGGTACAAAAGGTACAACATCAGTTGCACCAAGGCGTGGATGTGAACCGGTGTGGTTATTAAGATCGATCAATTCAGCAGCTATCTTGATCCCTTGAAAAGCAGCTTCTTCAACTTCAGCGGGAGGGCCGACAAATGTCACAACCGTTCTATTGTGGTCTTCATCTGAATGGAAATCCAAAACATGGATATTGGAAACCTCTTTAATCTTATCGATTATCTGGCTGACAATATCAGGTCTTCTTGCCTCGGAGAAATTAGGGATACATTCAATCAACTGATCAGACATTCAGTCTCCTTATCAAACATTCCGAAGACTGTCATCCCCCCCATGGCATCTTTGAATACTCATTATATGCTTTATCATGTAATTCCTTGAAAAGGTGCTCATGTCTTCTTTCCCAATAGGCTAAGGTCTCCAGCGCTTTTCGAGCAATTCCTTCTGCCTGTTTGGCTGCATTTTCATAAAACTCGGCAAAATCACGTTCGATCAAATATGCCATCCTCAGGATCGGAAGATCAGGAACCATGGCTTCTGAAACAGTCTGGTCAATAAATTCGTTGGAAGCGCGGATCGAAAAGAATTCAGATTGTTCCAACACATTAGCTTGTACCAAATCAGATGGTTTATTTTCCATAAGAAGATCAATTTGCCTTTGAATGAATTCGATATGTTTTTGTTCTTCTTGAGCCAATCGATTAAATACTCCAACTGCAGATGCATGGGATAAACGGCTTGCATATTCAATAAAAAAACGTTTACCTTCGTATTCTCGTTGAAGAGCATATTCATATACTTTCTTAATATCCATGATTACCTCTTAATCGACACGATTTTAACTGCTGTGATTTTATATTCAGGAATCTTGGCAACAGGATCCAAAACTGCTTGGGTTAATTCATTCGCAGATGCCTCAGGAAAATGGAAGTTGGCATAAATCATTCCGGGTGGAACTCTATCCGTTACCAAAGCTTCAGCCTGGATGCTACCTCGCCGGGAACTGACGCGTACCCAGTTCTTTCCATTCAATCCCAGGTTGATGGCATCATCTGGATTTACTTCGATCAAAGCAGAGTCATAAATCTGCATGAGACCTTTAGATCGACGTGTCATTTGCCCACCATGCCAGTGGTACAGGACGCGGCCGGTGCTCATTACCCATGGATATTCATCATTCGGCAATTCAGCCGGGGAGATATGATCTATCGGTGTGAATCTACCCACTCCCCGAGCAAACTTATTGATATGTAAGATGGGTGTTCCCGGATGTTCAATGGAAGGACATGGCCATTGAAGTCCTTCTCCTGATTGCAGGCGGTCATACGTAATCCCTGCATAAGAAGGAGTCAGAGCATTGATCTCATCCATGATGGATCTGGCATTTATGTAATTCCAACTTGCATAAGGAGCGTTTTCAGCAAGGTTTTTTCCCTTCAATAATCTCTTCGCCAATCCGGTAATGATCTCCCAATCGGGTTTTCCTTCTCCAACAGGATCTATTACTTTATTGATTTTTTGAACCCTTCGTTCCGTGTTAGTAAAAGTACCTTCTTTTTCTGCAAACGTAACACCTGGTAATAACACATCTGCATAACGTGAAGTTTCAGAAGGAAACAACTCTTGAAGAATAAGGAAATCTATTTTTTCAAGACAATGTTTAATATGGCTCGAATCTGGATCTGACATTACAGGGTCTTCTCCAAGAATATAAAGCGCATGGATCTTGTCCTCTAAAATGCCAGGAACCATTTCGGTTGTGGTTAAACCCACCTTGTTGTCCAACTTCGTACCCCAGGCAGATTCAAACTTTCTTTGGGACTCTTCATTAGTAACTGGTTGGTAAGCCGGGTAAACATTCGGGAGTCCACCCATGTCACAGGCTCCCTGGACGTTATTTTGTCCTCTTAATGGGTTCACCCCGCCTCCTGCGATTCCCATATTTCCAGTAACCATTTGCAGATTCGCCAATGTCAAAACATTTCTCACGCCAACAATGTGTTGGGTGATTCCCATTGCCCATATGACTGCCATGGGTTTGGTAGTCCCCATGATCTCTGCCGCTCGTTTTAATTTATCAATTGGCACTCCAGTTATCTCAGATACTTTCTCTGGAGAATATTGTTTGACGACTGAAATAAATTCGTCATACCCTTCAGTACGGGTATCAATAAATGATTGATCCTGCCAATTATTCTCAAGGATCAGATACATCAAACCATTGACAAGTGCTATATCAGTCCCTGGTCTGTGCTGAAGATGCAAACTGGCAAATTCCACCATGTCGATCTTGCGTGGATCAGCAACGATCAGTTTAATATTGCGATTTTTTACAGCTCGACGGATCATCGCACCAAAGACAGGATGTTGTTCTGTCGTGTTCGATCCGATCAAGAATATTGATTGTGAATTTTCAGCAACGTCTCTCATCGAATTGGACATGGCTCCGGAACCAAAGGAGGCAGCCAGACCGGCTACCGTGCTCGAGTGTCAGAGACGGGCGCAGTGATCAATGTTATTTGTACCCACAATCTGTCGAGTAAACTTGTTCATTAAGTAATTTTCTTCATTCGTGCATTTTGCTGAAGTGAAAACACCAACGCTGTCTGATCCATGCGTGTCGATTGTTTTTCGGAGTTTTTCGGATGTGATATCCAGTGCTGTATCCCAATCTGTCTCCATCCAGCGCCAATCTGAAGATTTAGGATCCAGATCTGTTGGTTTTTCTTTATTATCCAATAAATATTTCCTGACCAAAGGCTTCTTAATTCGATCGGTATGATAGATGAAGTCCCAACCATAACGACCTTTGACACACAATGCCATGCCATTGACTGGCGCAGACGGGTTTGAAGAGACTCCGATTATCTTCCCGTTAACCACTTCAAAATCAAATTGGCAACCTACACCACAATAAGTGCAAACGGTGGGGATTTTCTTGATCTGGTGACGACGACCTTTTCCATATGTCATTTTATTTGACAATGCCCCGGTTGGACAATAGGCAACACATTGCCCGCAGGATTCGCAGCGAGCATCTATCATTCCAGTATCAGCACCAGCGACAATCCTTTCCTCGAATCCACGCATGGCGACACCCCAGACATTTCTTACCTGGATCTCCGCGCATGCCTGGACACAACGCCGGCATAAAATGCATCGATTCATATCTACGCGTATAAATGGGTTGGAATCGCTATCAACCGGATAACGGGTTCCTTTTAAACCCCAGCTGGGTACTTCAACCTTATACTCATACGCCAGGTCCTGTAACTCACATTCACCACTCGCCTCACACGTAATGCAATCCTGGGGATGGTTTGCGAGCATTAATTGAAGTGTCAATCGGCGGGAATTTCGGACCTTTGTGCTATCGGTCTCTATTACCATTCCATCAGTCACCTGGGTAACACATGCTGCCTGAAGAAATCGTGAATTATTAACTTCAACGACGCACATGCGGCAGTTTCCAGTTGGAGAAAGGTCTTTATGAAAACAAAGTGTGGGGATGGCTAGTCCATTCTGACGGGCTGCCCCAAGGATGGACATGCCCTGCTCAACACTATAAATTTTGCCATTAATTGTGATGTTGACTGTCATATGGATTCCTCACTCACCGGGTTTTGAAAACTCTGCAGGAAAATTCATCATGGCTGAATTGATGGGAATGGGAACTGATTGTCCAAGACCACAAAAGGAAGCAAAAAACATATTTTCTGACAGGTCCTTAAGCTCTTGAATAATTTCGTTAGTAACCTCCCCTTCAGTCATTTGACATACCAATTCATAAGCGCGATATGTCCCCACACGGCAGGGAGTACATTTTCCACAAGATTCTACCGCGAAGAAATGCAATAATTCACGTAAAAATGCGACTGGAGAGATCCGATGATCACAGATTAAGAATGCACCTGCTCCTAATCCGATACCTTGCTGGGAGGATGAATAATCCAGGGGGATGTCCAATGCTGTCGAATTTACCATCGTTCCAGCTGCTCCACCTGTCAAAGCAAAATGGAAGGAAGATCCCTCCAACATGCCACCTCCGAATTCCTCAATGATCTGTCTCAAAGTCAAACCAAATGGAGCTTCAAAAAGACCAGGTCGATTGACATGTCCCAGAACCATGTATAACTTTGTCCCCGCAGTGGAATAATTGGATAATGATTTCCACCATTCTGGACCGTTCTTTAATACCTTAGGTACAGCTGATAGAGATTCCACATTGTTGACCGCTGTCGGATATCCACGAAAACCGAATGTAGGTGGATAAGGTGGGCGCAGTCTTGGTTCGCCGCGCTTTCCTTCCAAGGATTCAATTAATGCAGTCTCTTCTCCGCAGATATAAGCTCCGGCTCCTCGATGAACATGAATATGAAATGAGAAATTTCCACCCAAGATATTGTTTCCAAGCAAACCAAGTTCTTCCGCCTCGCGGATCGCATGTTCGAGTCGTCTGGCTTGCGGTTCATACTCACCCCTAATATAGATATATCCTTCGTTCGCTCCACATGCAAATCCACCGATCGCCATCCCTTCAAGGAGCTGGTGGGGATTTGTATCGATTAGGACCCTATCCTTGAATATTAGAGGTTCACTTTCATCTGCATTGGCAACAATGTATTTTGGAAAATTATGCGCTTGGGAGACAAATTTCCATTTTCTCCCTACTGGGAATCCTGCACCTCCGCGACCTTGTAAACCTGATGCCTCGATTTGGGAAATTACTTCATCCGGTGTTTGTTTTAAGCCAGACCTTAATCCTTCGTACGCACCAATTCTTATTGCTGATTGGATATCATCAGGATCAATCTTGTCTATGTCTGCTAGCATCACCCTTTTTTCCCCTCTTCGAGGAATTGAGTAGTCTGTTGGGATGCCTTTCCAGCCTTGACAAGTATTTTCAACTTCATTAGGAAAGATCGGTCCGATTTGATCGGTATTGAGTAAGACTGCAGGGGCTCTATCGCACAGACCCAGGCAAGAGGAACGTTCCACAGTCCAATCATCCGGTAAATTGTGTCCGTATAGATCCACCACATTTTCGGGTTTCTTGCTGTTTTCCAACGCCCTGTTTATCCAACAAACAGGTCCATCGCAAACACGCAGGATATTTTTTCTAGGCAAGGAGGACAGCATTGAATAGAATGTCATCACACCGTAAGCCCGATGGGTTGGAATGGCCAGAATTCTTGCAGCCAGTGAGATGTTTTCTTTTGAGAGCCCATCCGGTAATTCCTGGAAATTTTCCAACATTTCCAAAAGTGATTCCTGATCATTTTTTGTTTTATTTGAAATTTCTTTTACTTTTTCAGGAATGGGTTTAAAGCGAGTATTTCTATTTGTCATGCTAGATCTCCCATAAATTCCTATTCATTCTTTTATAAATGTTTATCAGGTAAATTATTCAAAGATTCATTTCTCGATAAGAAGGCTCAAGCCAAATCTTGAGTAAAGTGATGAGCTAAAATAATATGCTTTTTCGATGTGACATGAGATGATATGTTAATCAAAATCAGAATCTTCCTTGAGTATTATAAATCGATTTGAAGGGTATGCAGAAAAGTATAAATGGCATTAAAATCCAAAAATGCCTAAAAACATGATTTTATATGCATCGCTAATCCTAATTTTACTCACAAATGGATGTGTTCGAACTGCACCCTTATCCCCTGAATGGCACCCTGGTGAGAGTGTACCAGATCCAACGGTTATAAGGACGGGTGAACAAACTGCAACACCTTCTTTCAATTTACTTCCCACACGTGTACCCGGATCTCCTGTTATCGATCCCACCCCTGATAATCCTCATCCACAACCGACCTTAAGATCTGATGCTGAGCAATATACTGTCATATCTGGAGATACTCTCGGTGGGATCGCGCGTAGATATTCGATCAGTGTTGAATCATTGATGAAAGAAAATAATCTGACTGATCCGAATAATATTAGTGTAGGGCAAATTCTACAGATCCCGACTCAAACATCATCAGGGATTGCACCGTCATTTAAAATTATCCCTGATTCAGAATTAGTTTACGGTCCAATGAGCTTTACTTTTGATATTAAAACCATGATTCAAAATCGATCAGGATATCTGGTTCATTTTAAACAGGAAATTGACGGTTCAAACCTGGATGCTGCACAAATTATTACCTTGATCGCTCAGAATTACTCAGTAAACCCCCGTTTATTATTGGCAATTTTGGAATACCGCTCAGGTTGGTTGAGCAATTCACAACCGGGTTCCAGCGGGACTGATTACCCGATGGGATTTCAGGATAATAGGTACTTTGGTCTATATCGCCAGTTAGCCTGGGCAGCAGATACCTTGAACCGAGGTTATTACCTTTGGAAAGCTGATGGATTACCAAGTGTGGTCTTGTCCGACGGGAATGTATTCCAATTGGCAGATAATATCAATGCAGGAACAGCTTCCGTTCAATTTATGTTTTCAAGATTGGATAACACAAGTGAATGGGAAAAAGATATTTCACCGGAAGGTTTTTTTAAGTTATATTCCAGTTTATTTGGTTATCCATTCGATTTTGCCATCGAACCATTGGTTCCAATTGACCTGGTTCAACCGCAAATGATCCTTCCTTTCGAAGAAGGGCAGGTGTGGGCATTCACAGGTGGACCTCATGGAGGTTGGGATACAGGCTCAGCCTGGGCTGCGTTGGACTTTGCTCCTCCTGGTGAGGCTCAGGGATGTGTTCCAAGCAGTGCCTGGGTGACAGCTGTCGCAGATGGTACGATCCTTCGCGCAAATAATGGAGCAGTCATTCAAGATCTGGATAATGATGGCTTTGAACAGACAGGTTGGGTCGTTCTCTATATGCATGTTGAAAGTAATGAAAGGGTTGCAGCAGGCACAATTTTACGCGCAGGTGATCGCCTAGGCCATCCTTCTTGTGAGGGTGGTGAATCAACTGGGACCCACGTCCACCTCGCAAGGCGATTCAATGGTGAATGGATCTCTGCTGATGGAACATTCCCATTTAACCTTGGAGGCTGGATTTCCTCTGGAAATGGTGTGGAATATGATGGTCTCCTAACCCGAGATGGACGGGTCATCGAAGCGTATAATGGAAATAATCCCATCAATCAAATAAACCGATAAATACTCATTCAAACTGGTATAATCTTTTTTCATGAGGAACATGATTTTTTCATCAAAGATAAGTAATTTAATCATTACTTTGGTTATCAACACACTGCTCGTTTCATCATGCGGACCTTTGTGGGGATCGCCATCCTTGTTGGCAACAGACGAGATACCCTCTACCTCAACGTCATTTAGATCTAATGATGGAACCCCAGATTTAACTTCAACAAGAAATAATAATCCTGGGATCCCATCCCTCACGCCAACTTTGACTCCTACCATCGAAACCAGGTTTTCCCCAACCCTCACTCCATTAATTTCAAGCACATCCGTCCCCAACTTGATGTACTATTCCCAACCCGGGGACAGCCTTATTGCAGTTGCCAGCCACTTCGGGGTAGATATCTCAGAGATAAAATCCAATATCGAATTACCGATCAAAAACTTGATCGATCCTGGCACCTTTATGATGATTCCGAATAAAATACTGGAAGAAACAACCGAATCTGTTCAGATCATGCCAGATAGTGAAGTGGTTTTTTCCCCTTCAGCGATCGATTTTGATGTCCAAAATTATATTTCTGATGCTGGTGGTTATATTAATCGATACAAGGAATATCTGGAGAGTACAAAAACCACTTCAGGTGGAGATATTGTTAAAAGGCAAGCTATTGAAAACTCTATAAATCCACGATTATTGTTGGGATTATTGGAATACCATAGTAATTGGATAACGGATGAACCCTCTAATCTTGCAAATAATGATTATCCATTGGGATATGTTGACTTAAATCATGTTGGATTATTCAGACAATTCATGTTGGCTGCAGCAGATCTCAGCGTCGGTTATTATGGTTGGAGAAGTGGAACATTAACTGAATTAAAATTCAACGATGGAAGATCATTACGGATCGCTCCAGATTTAAATGCAGGGACAGTGGCAATCCTCTATTATTTCTCCAAGCACAAAAACATTGCCGATTGGCAGGCTGTTGTGGATCCAAACGAAGGATTCATGAAGTTGTATAAGTCCATGTTCGGAGATCCCTGGATTCGTGCTCAAAAAGTCGAACCATTATTCCCACCTGGGACGACGCAACCCGCTCTTTCTTTGCCTTTTTATCCATCTGAGACCTGGAGTCTTACCTGGGGACCGCATTCAGCCTGGGAGGTTGAAGGTGGAGCTCTTGCTGCATTGGATTTCGCTCCTGGGGATGAGCATTCAACTCCATGTTATCAATCAGATTCTTGGGTTCTCTCATCTGCGTCTGGTCAGGTCGTTCGATCTGGAAATGGCTTGGTTGTGCTGGATTTAAATAATGACGGCTATGAACAGACTGGCTGGGATCTAATGTATCTCCATATTGCCACCAAAGATCGTGTACCATTAGGAACCTGGTTAAATAAAGATGATCGGATCGGTCATCCTTCTTGTGAAGGTGGTCGGGCAAATGGAACCCATATTCACTTTGCCAGAAAATTTAATGGCGAATGGATTGTTGCGGATGGACCTTTACCGTTTGACCTGAGCGGATGGATAGCTCATGCTGGAAACACTCCAGGTGAGGGGACTTTGACAAAAGGAAATTTCGTTGTCATTGCAAAACCAAATGGCTCGGCTGTAACAAAAATTGTAAGACAGCCAGGTGAATAAGAATATTTTTTATGGTCCGTAAATTATTCCACCTATTGTTGATAACTCTGTTCCTAGCTTCATGCGCTCCGGGGACTCACCAATTTATTCCCTCCCCGGATGGTTCATTTACAGCTTCACCAATTGCTACCAACCAGGTCGAAATCAGACCTCAATACAATCCGGGTGATCTGGTCGATTATATTGCTCAAACTGGAGATACCCTTCCTGCATTGGCAGTCCATTTCAATACAACTGTGGATAAGATCAGGCAAACCAATCCGAACATTCCAGGTGATGCCACCACGATGCCTCCCGGTATGCCGATGAAAATACCGATTTACTATTTACCTTATTGGGGGAGTCAATTCCAAATTATCCCGGATAATTTATTTGTCAACGGTCCATCTTCCGTCAATTTCAACACAGAAACCTTCGTGGCTTCCCATCCTGGCTGGCTAAAAGATTATCATGGGTTCGTTAGTGGTCAAAATCGCGATGGTGCAAAGACCATCGATCTTGTTGCTTTAAATTTCAGTATCAGTCCACAATTATTGTTGGCTCTGCTGGAATATCAAGCGCAGGCACTTTCCAAACAGGAAGCTCCAGGTTCTTCTTACGTCCTTGGATACAAGGATTTTGCACACGAAGGTCTATACATGCAATTGGTTTGGGCCGCGAATATTTTAAATAACGGGTATTATGGTTGGAGAAGTGGGCATATCAGATCCTTTGAGCATCCTGATGGCAGGTTGGAACGTCCTGATCCTTGGCAGAATGCTGCTTCTGTCGCGATCCAGTCATATTTTGTTAGTAAGCAGACCGATGAGTATGACCTTGCAATAGGACCTCAAGGTATCGCAAAAACATTTACCGAACTTTTTGGTGATCCTTGGAAAGAGATGGATCCCCATATTCCAGCTAGCTTGAAACAACCAGAGTTCTTGTTTCCCTTTGCTAAAGGTCAATCCTGGACTTTCACAGGAGGTCCGCATTCGGGTTGGGGAACACTTGAACCATACTCCGGTATCGATTTCGCACCTCCAGCTAATATTGGTGGCTGTAATCCAACCGACCTTTGGGCGACAGCTGTGGCTTCCGGCGTTATCGCCAGATCCGAGACTGGGATCGTGGTCCTTGATCTGGATGGGGATATGGATGAACGAACAGGTTGGGATATCTTTTATTTACATACTGCAACTGAAGGGCGAATTTCGAAAGGCGTCCAGGTTAAAGCTGGCGACCCGATTGGTTATCCTTCTTGTGAAGGAGGTCGCGCGACCGGTACCCATATTCATATTGCTCGAAAATACAGGGGGGAATGGATTCCGGCAGACGGTACTCTGGCAATTAACCTTGAAGGGTGGATCGCACATGATGGTGAAAGACCATATTTAGGGACACTGACTCGTGGAAATCAAATCGTAACTGCATGCGAATGTTCAAATATGGCCAGCAGGGTAACTGCAGGAAAGTGATCCTCTTTGTAGTTTTGTCATTTCGCCAATAGGGGGGTCACATATTTTTCAAGCATTTTCATTGAGATTGGACCTGTCCAGGTCAACCTGATTGTTCCGGATCGATCGATGACATAAGAGCTTGGAAGGTCCCAATTCTTGAATTTTTCTAATGCCAAACCATTAACATCGATCCAGACCGGAAAATCTATGGAATTCTGATCAACGAAATCTGCCACCTCTTCGAGGGGCTCGCCAGATTCAATGGCTACGACAACAAAACCTTGTTTTGAGTGAGAGTCATAGTATTTATTTAACGTTGGCATTTCAGCTTTACACGGAGGGCACCACGTCGCCCAATTATTAACCAGAACTATATCTCCCTTGTAATCGGTTAATTCTACAGTATGCGAAGATAAGTCCATCAAAGTAATTTGTGGTGCTGGTATATTAACTTCAATTGGTTTTGCTGAATAATCATCCAATCTTGGATTATTCTTCTCTATATTTATATATGTAATAATCACTGCGGACCCAATAAAGAAAAGTCCAAGCGCCAGCAAGATCATCCAACCCAATTGTCTTGTAGGTCTTTTTCGATTCAGTGATCCACTAAAATCAACCATTTTTATTTTCACTCATTTATTATTAAATAATTTTTTTTTCAAAAGTTCAATTTAATATTTGGCCAGCGTACTAAAGAGCATTAATTCCAATCTTAAGATGCGTTGGGTTAAAAGAAGTTTCAACTGTTGAATATTCTACTTTACTGAAGCAATATTTGAGGTTAAAAAATCAAATATAGGATTAATGTCGATTGTTTTAGGAAATTTGCCACTAGAAAGGATCTACTTGATTGAATAATATCCTTGTATGACACTCGAATTGTTGAAAGAACTATCCTTCTTTGCAGGGTTGAGTAAGGAAGATCTGGAGCACTTATCTCCATATTTCTCATATCAATCCTTTAGAGCTGGACAGGAAATTTTCGCTCAAGATGAATTGGCAGAATATTTATATCTGGTTATCGTAGGGTGTGTAATAATTAAGTTTAAACCTGATGATGGTCCACCCATGAAAGTAGCTCATATTAAACCTGGTGGTGTCTTTGGCTGGTCTGCAGCAATGGGAAATGTAACTTACACATCAGGAGCCGAATGCGTTGATGATTGTAATACGCTTAAAATGCGTGGAAGTGATATTCGAAAACTAAGGAAGAAATATCCTGATCTCGGCCAGGCTTTACTGGATAGATTGGCATCCGTAATATCAGAGCGTTGGCAAAATCGACAATCTAAGGTAATATCTCTTTTGTCTCAAGGGATTTACCGACCCGAAGTTGCCAGGAAGAAGTATAAGGAAACAGAAACCGTGGAAAATGAGCAGGAAAAATTAAAAGAAGAACAGATGAAAGCCCTGGTTGAACAGCTGAGTGCTTATATTGACCACTTCCATGGAGGATCTGTCGAATTTGTGTCATTTGACGGGAAGAATTTGAAAGTAAAATTAGGCGGTGCATGTTTGGGATGCCCGTTGTCACCTGCCACTCTGCATGGATGGGTGGAAGGAACTGTAAGACAATTTTTTCCAGATATTGTACAGGTTGAAGCGATCTGATCGAATTTTCTTATGACATGGGGGGAAAAGAATTCATATTTCAAAATTAAACATTATCTGTTGAATATTCAGTCAGATACAACTGATCTCTTCTTTCGCGCATCTTTGATCATAAATGGTAAATAAAGAAGAAGGAATATTGCGAATCCGATCAATTCCATATATATGATGTAATATGGCCAGGGTGGCAATGCATCCAAAATGCTTGCGGTTGCAGGTTTACCATTTATAAACAGGAAATCTGTCCCCAATAATAGGTTAATAGGGAAAATGATGGCAGCATAAATGTTAACACCAATGATTACACGCCAGAATGACTTCCAGGTCGGTCTAAAACCTTCAACTGTGGTCATAAATATCGCCGCAGTGATCAATAATCCGTGGGAAATAAATGTTTGGAACGCTCGATAATGCGGAAATCCGTAAATTCCCGCATCAGGAGTGAGAAGCGCTTGCATGGCACCACCAATTCCAATAAAATAAGCAAATTCGTAAATTCGATAATTCTTAAAGATCAACATAAATCCTGCCAGCCAGACCAGGACGCTGCATATATGAAGAGGCAACATGGTTTGAATGGTCCAATGCCCCCAATAAATATTCCAGATATGCCAGGAGATCTCATCCAGCCAAAGAATGATCGCCATGATCCAGCGGACAGTATTACGAGTCTGCTCGGAGGTTTTTCTGAAACCTAACATTGCAATATTGATCAAGACGATGATCGCAAGGGCAACTAGATGCCAGGTTCCAAAAAGAATGAATGGATTTCCGGAATAATCATACATAAAATACTGAGCCATTGTTCCTCCAGGTAGTAAGAAAATCTATATCAATCCTTTGGCGCGCAGGATTCCATTAAATGCTTGTCGTCCATTTACGAGGGATTTTTCAAGCCAGACTTTTTCAGATGGAAAATAAAGTTCAATATAGTCTCGTTCCACCCAAAATCGATTTGACGAGGATGCATTAAATTGAATTAATTGATTACCCAGGATGGTCGTCAGCAGACTTTTAGCCCCTTGAATGAGGCCATCCCCATATGTTCCGAATTCGAACGCTGCCGAATAAGCTGTTTTATTGGTATCCCTGGCGACTTTATATATATATTCACACATCTCCCCATTCATTTTGTAGAATTCATCGGCATTACTCGCAGCCACATTTGGGAGATTAAACCGAGTCCTGGCTTCTTTGGAGGTCATTGGTTCAGAAGCTGCCTGCACAAGCGTCATTTGATAACGAGAGCCATAACCGGAATGCATATCCAGATGAAGCGTTTTTTCAAATCGGGGTATCCAATTATCGATGATACCCATCACAATTCTTGTTTCAGGTTGAAGTTCGTTTCCACCAAAATACATACCTGATGGATCTTCATATTGACCCATCAGGGCTGCATTTCGAACACGTGATTCTCCCGCCAGCACCAACCATTTCAACGCTCGGAAGATAAAAGCAGATTTAGTTGCCAATTCAGTGCGAATAGGGTACTTTGGATTTAAGAATTTATCCATAAAAACATAATCTGGATTAATTCCCTTCATTTTCGCGAAATCGAGGATAAAATTACGGTTTAGATCAACATTTTCGATGTTTGTTCTATAGCGTCGTTGCATTCCGGATGGATTTATACAGTGGACTAGTAAGATCCCGGTTCTGATTGGATCTAGTTGAGGAAAGAATTCTTTTATAAAGATCTGCATTAAGATTGATCCGATAAACCCTTCAATGCCATGCAGTCCTGTCGTCAGGAATATTAAGTTTTCCGTTTTTACTGGATCGCAAGAGATCAGGTCGATCGTCAGGTCGTTTGAATCAGAGATTGGGATTGATTTATACCTCGCTTCTGGGAATAGACTCTTAATGACTTGCAGGTCTTTAAAAAAAAGCTCACGTGATTGTTGATAAGAATCAGGGGTTATATACATTGTTTTAAGTTGAATTAATTAAAAAGGACCATAATTAAAGAGGACAGCCAATCCAAGGAATGCAATTGTCGCTAACAGTATCCAGAACCACAGAGGTAATATCCACTTTAACCATTTCGGATATGAAACGACTGTGAGACTGAGCGTGATGATGAGTGCTGCATTGGTTGGATATGCCAGGTTCGAGAAACCATCTCCAAAAGTGTAAGCACTGACCGCGATCTGCCTGTTCACTCCCGCCAGGTCAGCCAATGGAATGAGAATTGGAATAAGCAAAAGAGCTTTTGCTGAACCAGAAGAGATGAAAACCTCCATTACCAGCGTTAGACCATAAATAGCAAGAGCAGCAGTGAATGGGTTAAGATTCGTTGTCAAAGTGGAAGCTGAATGAAGGAGTGTATCCAAAATTCCACCCATTTGTACGATGTATCGAACAGATGCTGCCATCAATAACAAAGGTATCGCAGGTGCGATACCGAGAAATCCATCCCAGGCGGCTTTCCAGGTCGCCTTTCCAGCACCAGCTATTAATCCAGATCCGACCCCACCTACAACAAAAAGGAGACCTGTTATTGGCAAGGCAAATTCGGACAGAAAAGCTATGAAAGGAGAAGCTATTAATACGGATAGAATTAGAATAAAAAATACAATTAAGAAGACTATTGCATTCCGCATTCGCGGATCATCTGTCAGATCTACATCAAATGACCCGATTCTATTCTTCTCAGCCAAATCTTCTTGATAGACTGACGATCTTTGTGGATTTTTATCGATTTTTTTGGCATAAGATATCAAAAACCATGAGAGAATGGCATATCCAGCACAGAAAAGTAGAATTCGCGGCAGAGCACCGGAAAATAGCGGGAGTTCGGCAAGTTTCTGTGAAACACCTATTGTAAAAGGATTGAAAATTGCCATTGAAAAACCAAGATTGGTTGCGAGGATGGACATACCCAACCCAGTCAGGGAATCCCAACCAAGAGAAAATGACAGAGCAATAATGATAGGGACCAAGGGAATGATTTCTTCAAATATTCCAAAAAATGCTCCCAGTGCCATAAAGAAGAACGAAATAACTAATAACAATGGATATTTTCTACTCCCAAATGCTTTTATCAAGCGGGAGATCACGGATTTGAGTATTCCGCTCTTATCCATCACTGCAAATGCCACACCAACAAGCAGGATAAATAGGATGATGGCAATTAGAGTAATGTTACCTTCAGCAGCCAGAACTTCAATTGGAGCTGTAAACCAACGCCAGATTTGATAATTTGGACGTTTCACAAAAGAAAATGAATTTGGATCGATTATTTCACGTCCGCTTACAAGACTTCGATTGTATTGTCCGGCCGGAATGACTTGTGTCAGGACGCCTGCCAGCATCATTAAAATAAAAATGATTACGACTGCTTGAAGAAAGGCTTTTTTACTTATCTGTGCACCAGATTTCTTTGTTGTCATTGATTACTCCTTCAATAAATTAATCTATACGATCATGTCCATACTTTCCTGCCAAAGTCTTGACGCGAGTGATCTATCCATTGAAAGTTTACTGCTTTGTGTTTCATGGCAATCCATAAAATACTTTCCGGTTGTTAATTTTCCATTACTCGATATAGCCAGGTATATGCACGTTTCAGCTCCTTTTTCAGGGGTCCTGGCAAAAAGCCTGGAACCTATCGATGTGAACACTTTGATGAATATTCCGTTATTCATTGCAAAGCCACTCCCCACATAACCTGGGTGGACGGCGTTTACGGATATACTTTCATTTGAAAGAATTCGAGCCAGCTCGTATGTGAAAAGCAAGTTGCATAGCTTGGACTTGGAATATGCCTCCCATCCTGAATAGTGTTTTTCCCCATTTAAATTATCAAAGTTTAATTTTGTCAAGCTCATATGAGCCATGGAGGAGACATTAATTACTCTTGCAGGTTGGCTACCTTTTAGCAGGTCCAATAATAAAAGAGTTAAATAAAAATAATTAAGATGGTTTAAAGCAAAGGTCTTTTCAAAACCATCTTTCGTGATAATTTTACGAAAAAAGAACGCGCCGGCATTATTGATCAGGATTTGCAGGGATTCATTTCTATTTGTATAAACGGAAGCAATCGTTCTTATGCCATCCAGGGTTGACAGGTCACCTGCGATCCAATCAACCTTATTTCCTGTCAAGCTTAGGATTTGTTCAGAGACATGGATGCATTTTTCTTTAGTTTGTCCTACTATGGTTACACTATATCCCAATTTTGAAAGCTCAAAAGCGGTTGCTTTTCCGATACCGTTCGTACCACCAGTGATCAATACCCTATTTTGTGTCACCATGGTTTGATCCGCCTTAAAGAAAAATTTTGATATTATCTAGAATATGTTAGATTGCCAATAATTAATGATGACTAGTTTAAAGCAATTTGCAATTCAAGTCAAATGGGAAAATAGTAGAAAAAATTCGAAAATAGTGCTAAAGTAATATTATGATGTTATTGTGTTAAAACGTACAAGAAAAGGAGGTATCACATGAAAGCTGGAAATGAAATTTCAAAATTTCAGATCCTTTTAGCTGATGATGGCTCGGAGCATGCGCGTGCAGCAGTATCATTATTGGCTGATTTGAACCTTCCTCAACCTTGCAGTGTTCATGCCCTGCGAGTATTAACACCACTTCAAGCTGCTGAACATATAGCGATTGAATCTGCCCTTGAGATTACAAGAAAGATGCTGGAACGTAAGGGTATGAATGCTGACGCTGAGTTGCTTTTGGGGTATCCAGCTGAAAAAATCATTGAATATGCAGAAGAATGTAAACCAGATCTGATTGTTCTAGGAGCCAAGGGATTACGCTCAACATTGGGGATTCTTTTGGGTGGAGTCGCCCAGCAAGTTGTCGAATACGCTGCTTGCCCAGTTCTTATTACCAGGGCTCCATATAATGGTCTGTCGCGTATTCTGGTCGCCTCGGATGGATCCGAATCGAGTATGCGAGCAGTTGAATTCCTTGGTAATTTTTCAGCTTTATCATCTTCAAATGTTGAAGTAATCCATGTTCTCCCACCACCACCATTACCGATCGGAGTAGTCGAGCCGATGTTCATGGATCTGACCCCGATCGAACCTTGGGAAGTCAATGAAGAAGAAGCAGGAAGAAGGAAGAAAGAAGAAGACGATGGTCAAGTTCTTTTGAATAGATGTTGTCAAATTTTGAAAGACAAAGGGATCACTGCAGAAGGGGTATTAAAACGAGGGGATGCAGCAACTGAAATAATCGATCATGTCAAAACATCGAAAGTCGACCTGATCGTAACTGGATCGCGAGGTCTTAGTCAATTGAGAAGCTGGTTGATGGGTAGTGTCTCGAGGAAGCTTGTTCATTATTCTGGTTGCTCGACTCTTGTGGTTCGGGGAAGGCATTAGCCTCGGGATATTTATGGACTTCTTTAATACGACCTCTGCAAGGCATTCAGTCAGATCCTATTCGGATAAACCTGTAGAACCAGAGAAAATTAATAGAATTCTAGAATGTGTTGGTTCTGCCCCATCCGCTGGAAATTTACAAGCCTATAAAATATTCGTTCTGACCGAGAAAGGAACGAAAGATCAGATCATTGAGTGTGCGTTCGGACAGGATTTCTTGAAAAACGCTCCGTATCTCTTAATATTCTGTGCTGACGCTGCAAGGTCAGGGAAAAAATATGCCCAGCGGGGAGAGGAACTATATTGCCTACAAGATGCAACAATTGCCTGTACTTACGCCATGTTATCAGCAACTTCTCTGGGATTGTCTTCCGTTTGGGTGGGTGCTTTTGATGAAAAATCTGTCGCTGCAATAATGGATATTCCGGCGAATTCACGCCCAATTATCTTATTGCCAATCGGTTATGCAGCGCGACCCCCACGCATCACTTCCAGGAGACCGATCAATGAAATTGTTAAATATATGAGTAGAGAATTAGATAAATGATTAAATGAGGACAATTAATGAAAAAAGTATTCTCCATCTCCCAATTCCATTTGATTGAAGAGGTAAGGCTATTTGTTAAGAATGAGATTCCTCGACAGCTTCTCTTGGATATGGATGCCGATCTGGTAAGGTATCCGCACGAATATATCCAAAACCTCGCCAGGCATCAATTGCTGGGCATTAGATTTCCGAAGAAATTTGGTGGAAGGGGTTTGGATTGGGCTCATGAGGTCCTCGCTTTGGAAGAAATCGGAGTTTTGGGAGCCAGCCTGGCATGTTTGTTTTCATTGCCAAGTATTGTCGGGGAAGCCATCAATGTATTTGGTACCGAGCACCAAAAGGAGAATTACCTTAAAAAAATTCTTAATGGTAGTATTTCAGTTGCTGAAGCGCTGACAGAACCGCGTGGTGGATCGGATTTTTTTGGTGCGACAACTGAAGCCAGGAGAAATGGCGATTATTATATTCTCAATGGGCAAAAAAGGTTTATTGTAGGTGCAGAAGGTGCAGATCTTTTCATGGTTTATGCGCGGACTGGTTCTGCCAATGATAAACATAACTCAATGAGCACCTTCCTGGTTGAAAGAGGGGAAGGTCTCGAGGTCGAGCATGTTTACGGATTAATGGGTACGCGCGGTGGGGGGACAGGAAGAGTCCGATTTCGAGATGTGAAAGTTCCATTGGAAAATATTCTCGGAGAAATTAATCATGCAGAATTAATATTCAATCAAATGATGATCCCCGAAAGGATGACAAGTGCGGCAGGTGCGGTGGGTTTAGCCAGGGCAGCCCTAGAAATTGCCGCGAAATATTCCGATCGAAGGAAGGCTTTTGGTCAACGCATCAGGGAATTTGAAGGGGTTAATTTTAAAATTTCAGAGAGTCTCACCCGGTTGGATGCAGCCAGGGCTTTGGTTGGCATGACTGCCCGAATGATTGACTCTGATGAGAATCCTGGAAAAATTCGCAGGTTGGTCTCAGAATCAAAAAAGTTCGCTACAGAAACTGCCTGGTTTGTGGTCAATGAAGCCATGCAGATCATGGGAGGGATAGGTTATACCAATATCTATCCGATTGAACGATTATTACGCGATGCTCGCTTAATGATGATCTGGACCGGCACGAATGAGATCATGAACCTGGTTATTCAGCATGAGTACTTCAAAGAATTATTAAAGGTACCGTCCACATCCAGAGATGTGGAAGCGGATGCGATGAATTCAAATCTGGAGGGTGAGAAGATTTTCGAATAAGTATCTCATTATGTATTTTCAGATCCATTGTAAAACCGGTATGAAAATGATCAAGGAACCTATTACGAGCGTCCAGATTACTCCAACAGTTATTAATTTACTCTTTATCGTTTTCATGTCAAAAACCCAAAAAGCCACAACGAAAAAAGTTAAATAACCAAACAGGAATATCAACCAAGGTGCACTCCTGTTCCACCAGGTATATTCCCAGGTGAGTGCCCCGACACTGTTCAATAAGTATTCTACGAAAACACAAAAAGCTGATCCAATTACCGCGATGAAAATGCGGTTTGGTATACCAAGAATTTTGGTTTTCTTATCTGGTAAAAGCATTTTTGTCCAAATAATTCCACTTACCGCGAACATAAACATGATCTCGATATTCAATCCGATCAGGATTAGGAACGCTGTTTTGTTGGGTGCTCCCCAGATCGGTGCAAAATTCGTGAAATGAAAAACCAATCCATTAATGATTTCATTCAGCCAATCCATTCCCCAAAATGCAAGTCCGGCAAAGACCAAGTTAAAATTTCGCCTTTCAAACTCAACAACATATACATAAAACACGAAAGATAATAATGGAATTACGTACCATTGAAATTGACTTCCATCACGTAAAATGTTTTCAGCCAGCAAAGCCGATTTGGTTGGCATGAGATCTCCTTATTTGAAGATTATTGGAAGAGGCAAGTTTCATAATTGTATTTTATTTCGCTGGTAAATAATCTTCCCTGACTGGTGCGAATACTTCAATTACATCAGAATCCTCAACTGCGGTCGCCCCATGAAGAATATAACCAGGGATCATCCAACTATCACCAGGATTGGCGACAATTCGTTTCCCATCAATAAGGAATTCCAGACAACCCGATTTCAAGAATCCTGTCTGTTCATGGATATGATTATGACAAGGTATGTTCGCTCCCTTGGCTATGAGTAGATTAGTTATGAGTGTTTTTTCACCAAAGGCGAGTGTTTTAAGCCTAACTCCAGGTAATTTTTCAATAAAGCCTTCCGAACTATATTTGGTGAACATGAATTTCTCCTTTGAGTTCTATGAATTGTTTATATATAAAAAACAATAATCAAATTTGGCAAATTTAATTGTCACTTCAAAAACCAATTCAACTGAACCCTTGTGGTTTTATGATAAATAACATGGTTAACAAGTGATATTCAGGTTTAATTGAATAAGAAATTCAAAACTTTTTAAAATTATATCCAATAATTATTGTATTGGCCGTAAACAAAAGATCAGGATTCCTATAAGACCTGATTGCCCTGGCTAGCGATCCGGTACGATGCCCTGATCAGTTGATTATTACCGGTTATAATATCAAATCTTTTGGTAATTAAATAATCGTCTTACTGATATATTTCTGTTCAATAAGATGATTTCTAATTTTGGTGGTGGGCAGGATCGATTATGGCAAAATTATTTAAGCGCAAACAAGATAACTTTTTGAAGTTGATAATTGAGCAAACAGCCCTAACTCTAAAAGGTGTTGAGCTGCTTGCTGAATATATGAAAACTTGCGATTCGAAAATTGTGAGCGATTTGACTCGAACAGAGAAGGAAGCAGATGAGGTCAGACGAATTCTGATTGAAGAATTGAACAAAACATTTATAACTCCCATTGACAGGGAGGACATTTTTTCCTTATCCCGAACTATAGATGATGTGCTGGACTATGCGTATAGTACTGTTACAGAAATGGGGGTATTAAAGGTCGAGCCTACGCCGTATATGGGTAGAATGTCCTCATTATTGAGGGATGCAGCATTCGAGATTTATATGGCCGTTCAAAGGTTGGCTGAGCACCCGGGTGTTGCCACTGACCATGCCCAAAGGGCAAAGGCATTGGAGAATAGAGTCGAAGAGGTTTATCGCGAGGCAATTGCAGATCTATTCAGCGGACCAGAAGATGTCCATCACATCATTGAGATGCTTAAAATGAGGGAGGTTTACCGGCATTTAAGCAATGCCGCAGACCGTGGGGATGAAGCCGGAAACGTCATAGCAGATATTGTAGTAAAAATGACATGATCTGGAGTAGCATGTCAGCATTTACGGTTATTCTCATCTCATTATCCATTGTTTTCGATTTCCTGAATGGTGTCCATGATTCAAGTAATATTGTGGCAACCATGATCTCATCTCGCGCATTTCGTCCATCAATGGCTCTTGGGATTACGGCCACCGCAGAATTCCTGGGTCCATTTATTTTTGGAGTGGCAGTTGCGAATACAATAGGTAATGAAATTGTTGATTCATCAATCATCACTGTTGAAGTACTTATTGCAGCCCTGATCGGGGCGATCCTTTGGAATATTGTGACCTGGTTCTTGGGAATTCCCAGCAGTTCGTCCCATGCTCTAATCGGTGGAATAATGGGAGCTGTAATGGTCGGTTTTGGAATTTCAGCAGTTCACTTTTCCGGATTATATAAGGTATTGATAGCATTGTTTATCTCCCCAGTTTTGGGATTATTATTTGGTTTCGTTTTTACCAAGATCATATTTTTCCTTTCACGGAGGGCTTCCCCCCGGATTAATTGGTTCTTCAAACGATCACAAATAATCACAGCCATTATCCTTGCTTTTAGTCATGGCACGAATGATGCTCAAAAGACAATGGGTGTGATAACTTTAGGTTTGGTCATCACAAAGGTCATTCCCATATTCAAAGTTCCAGTCTGGGTAATCGCGATCAGCGCAGGGGCAATCGCGGCAGGTACAGCCATGGGGGGTTGGCGATTGATTAAAACACTCGGTGTAAAATTCTATAAGATCAGACCAGTCCATGGATTTTCAACTCAATTGGCATCTGCGCTTGTGATTTTGGGAGCATCTGCAGTGGGTGGACCTGTGAGCACCACTCAGGTTGTAAGTTCCGCGATCATGGGTGTTGGTGCAGCAGAACGCGTTAGCAAAGTCCGTTGGACCGTAGCCAAGGATATTGCTACTGCCTGGCTGGTTACCATTCCTACCTCGGGAATAATGTCTGCCGGGATTTACTGGATAATGAAAACTATTCCGGTATTTATTTCAATACCGAAATAAGCAAAAGCATTAACGACAGTTAATTACATTTATCCTGGTTCATTGGGAAGCGATATTTGACTAATGTACCCATTTATTCCATTCGTAAGTATGCCCCGTCGGATAGGAATCGGATCTTTGAAATAGGGGCGAATACTGCATTCTTTGGTGATCCATTTGAAGCATATTTGGATGATCGGTTAATATTCGTGGATGCATTCTATACTTATTATACAGACCTTGAACCATCTGGTAGTTGGGTGGCATGCAGCGATGAAAAAGTGGTTGGTTTCCTGACAGGTTGCCTTAATACGAGAAGGTATCAGCGGGATTTATTAAGAGTAATTGCTCCAATAGTCATAAAAAACTTGTTTCTAGGGAAATACAAAATTGGCAAACGATCGTTATCGTATTTTGGAGTAGTATCAAATGAATTATTCCACGCAAATAAATATATTATAGATTACGACATTTATCCAGCTCATTTACATATTAATATCGAAAAAAGTTCAAGAGGAAATGGTTTGGGGCACGAATTAATAGGGCAATTTCTAAACCAATTATCCACCGCAAAGGTGTCTGGTGTTCATTTATTGACAACCAGCGAAAATAAAATCGCTCGCAAGTTGTATGAGAAAATGGATTTTCATCTTGTCTGGAGAAAACCAAACCACTTCTGGACACACTTTCTTGGTTACGAAGTGGTGGATCTATGTTACGGACGGTTGGTAAATTAGATTTACAGCTCTTGCGAGAGTTTTAATAATTCCAGCGGATCAATATTACCAATTATAGGTTGGGGATGCTCTGCCACCCACGACCTTAAGGGTTCAGCCCAATTGACTATTGTTCGCGCGTCCGCAGGATAATGATCCGGTCTTGTTCCAATATTTATCCAATTAAACCCTTCAAGTGCATTTTCCCAATCAGACCAGTGGACAAGATCTGGAGTTATCGAAAACGTGGCTAATGGAGAGAAAAAGATCGGTTTGTTCAGAGGAAACCTGGAACACATATCTTTAAGATAAAACAGGTTGTCCACCGTATTGAAAATTAACCATAATGGTAACAAGCCAGAGTTCAATGCTGCCTGGCTGTCAAATTGAGTGAAAGTCTCAATTAATACTCCTGAAGGTTCTTGATGGGATCGAGAAAGTAGAAAAAGTGCAGTATTAAATGCCAACTTTGAAAAATCGTTGGGATGCGGAAGACTGATTTGAATAAATTGATACCCTTCGGCTGAACAAAATTCCTTTAATGCAATAGCCAGACCAAGTTCTGAACCCCATTCTGATTCGGGACCAGTTTCCAAAGGGTATCCAACCAATTTCCAATTTAATTTCTTTAATCCTGTTTTCTTTGCGTAATTTTGGATTCGTTCGCTTCCTTCCAGATATTCTTGTGCAGAAATATCTCCCCATCCTCCGACTTGAAAGTAACTCTGGGAACCAACCTTGTAGCGGAGCCATTTCGCTTGACCATCCAGGAACAAAATGGTTCCTCCGGGAACCAGATTATTTCGAATATAATCTACATAAGCAGGTGGGATTTTTAATAATTTGAAGCGTAAATGATTTACATATTTTGTTAACCAGCCATCGTGGATGGGATCAAAATGTTGAATTGTGATCAATTCAGGATTATTTCTTGCGATTTCCAATGCAGCATTCGCTGAACGATTAAAATATATATTTACATCTCCATCCGGTGCGCCACCTTTGATTGTTATTACAAAAGCTTGGGGTAGGAATGGACTCCCCAACGCCAATGATAAATAGGTTGTGGCACCTCCCAGTGCTGCACCCATGGTGATACATTTATACGGTCCCTTATTATGCGCATAGTCATTTATTCGCTGATCCACCAATGAATTTAATGAAAAATTTGATAACACTTTTGGTGATAATCCAGAGATCGTCTGGAAACGGCTGATGACTTTTTGAGCAACTACCTGTGGAAGTACCCCAAGACCCATTAGAAAATACCTCTGCCAGAGGGGAATTGGGAAATTATTGAGATAATTTCCCAAAAGTCCTGCAGACACTGCCCGGGTTACAGTGGGTGATGAACTTTCAATCGATTCTAAAGGTGCATTTTTCAATTAATTAGCCTTTCTATTAAAAAAAATGATCTTCGTCACTGGTTACATATTTCACGATTAAATTCGTAAGTTATTAAAAATGATTGCCAATCGGGAAAGTCCTTCCTTGATGTTGGCAATTGAAGTTGCGAATGAAAGCCTGAGGTATCCTTCGCCTTGTTTTCCAAATGCTGATCCAGGCAATAGAGCAACTCCAGCTTCTTCAAGGATCAGGTTAGCGAGCTGGGAAGACTGATAATTCGTATATTTGATATTTGGGAAGGCATAAAATGCCCCTGCTGGGGTTTGGCAACTTACACCAGGTAGCGAATTTAACCCTGCTATTAATACATCCCTGCTTATTTGGTAAATATTAACCCGTTCTTCAACCTGCTCTTGAGGTCCTGTGATTGCTTCGATACCTGCATACTGGGTAAATTCAGCTGTTGAACCAACCGAATGAGTCAATAAAAGGCTGACTTTTTCTGCCAAGTTCCTTGGCATGATTCCATATCCCAGGCGCCATCCAGTCATAGAAAATGTCTTGGAGAATCCATCTATGCAGATTGTGCGAGGTTTCATTCCAGGAATAGAAATGATGGATGGAACCTTGAGATTATCATATGCAATTCGGGAATAGATTTCATCAGACATAATCCAGAAGTCAAATTGCAGAGCTTTTTCTGCAATATGCTCCAAATCGGTAATGGGAATCACGCCTCCCGTAGGATTATTGGGAGAATTTAAGATTACCAGCTTTGTGTGGGTATTGATCAAGCGGTCGAATTTATCAAGATCAAATGTAAAGTTCTGTTCTTCCAACAAAGGTACGGGAATTGGTTTTCCACCTGCCAACCGAATCATCGCTTCGTAAGTTGGAAATCCAGGATCAGGGTATATTACTTCATCACCTGGCTCGATCAAAGCCATGGTTGCAAAGAATAACGCGGGTTTTGCACCAGGACCGATCACAACTTCAGTGGGATCGATTTGTTGATTGTTTCTACGCCCATAGTCAATGGCTATCGCAGCTCTCAATTGCGGAATACCTTCGGAAGGTGTATAACGGGTTTTTCCTGTTGATATGGCATCCACCCCTTTAGTGCTTATGTTCAGGAATGTATCAAAATCAGGTTGCCCGATTTCAAAATGAATTATCTTTCTACCTGCAGCTTCCATTTCACTTGCTTTTGCAAGAACCTTGTAAGCGCCTTCAGGCTTCAGATAATTGGTTCTGCTAGAATATCGCATTTGATCCTTTATTGCAGATATATTCGATCCGAATTAAGAGCTAGATCGATTGTACTTTGAATTCGACAAATGCTCCGAAATTAAGGTATTATAAAGGGCAATTAACCTTGGGAAGCAAGATCAAGATTTTGGATAATTGATAATAAAACTATTTATCAGAAAATTTGTGATTTTCCCACTTACGGTTTTGAGTATAGTGAGGTTCGAGGAGTGTTTTTTATTGAAATAAGATTCTAGGTAAGGATTGGAAAAATTTTCCCGGACTGGTTCCAACTTTGAAGTAGAGGATCTCATGATTATATTAATAGGATTAAATTAATTATGGGGAAAAAAGAAACTCTAGAGCGTTTGAATCTTCGGATGAGACAAATTCTCAATTCAAGCATTGGTCGTGAAACATTAAGTAGTATTGGTTTAAAATTCTCTAGTGTCGGTCTTGTTTTCGTTAGTACAGTCCAGTTGGCTCGACTTCTTGGACCAGCAGATTACGGAATTTATTCATATATTTATGCAATAATTTCGTTGTTATCTGTACCATCCGAATTTGGCTTACCAACTCTTGTCGTACGTGAGACTGCAAGGTCGATGGTACGAAAAGACTACTCTGCTGTTCATGGGATCTGGAGTTGGTCTGGGAAAATGACGGGGATAATTTCGTTCTGTCTTTTGGGATTAACTGGAATAGTTGCCTGGCTCTTACACGAATCGCTGGCAGGCAGGCGATTTGAAACCTTTATTCTGGCATTAGCTCTGGTTCCTCTAATTGCTTTGGGTGATCTGCGCGGGGCTGCATTACGGGGGTTAAATAAAATTGTGTCTGGACAATTACCAGAATTCTTGATTCGCCCAGGTTTTTTTGTGATTCTCCTTGTGGGGGTTGAATTGCTTCGCTACAATTCAATATCTGCTCCAGTCGCTATGATGTTATATGTTGTAGCATCTGCCTTGGCTTTCGGAATCGGCGCGTGGTTGCTCTGGAGGGCAACACCTGCTTTGGTTCGTCAAGCACCAATTCGCTTTGAGAATCGTTCCTGGTTATTAAGCGCGCTACCACTTGCATTCATAGGTGGTATGCAATTGATCAACAGTCAGGCTTCTATAATAATTCAGGGTTTCTTCCTGCCAGATCCTGCAATTGGCATTTTTCGGGTGGCAACTCAAGTATCCAACCTGGCATCTTTTGGTCTTTTGGCAGTTAATATGGTTGTAGCTCCTCGTTTTGCTAGTTTATATACCATGGGTGAAAAGAAGAAGTTGCAGCGACTTGTAACTAACAGTGCACGGGTTATTTTGATCTTTAACCTATTTTTAACCATAGGGTTTGTCGTTTTGGGAAAAATATTTTTAATAA
>Ga0315286_10000475_pt1 | contig 33774 bp, 26 predicted proteins | sample YL17G10_0_MG_FD_205038 | JGI IMG/M metagenome (GOLD analysis project Ga0315286, IMG submission 205038) | Sediment microbial communities from Yellowstone Lake, YNP, Wyoming, USA - YL17G10_0 | ecosystem: Environmental > Aquatic > Freshwater > Lake > Sediment | place: USA: Wyoming | collected... | reverse complement strand
CGAGCCAGGTACGAAAAACCCGGTTTCTCCCGCCAGGGGGCCTCATGTTGCCGTCCGACGTCCTCTGGATCCGGTCCGGCTCCGTCTGGGCTGTACCAGAAACCGAACTTGTGGAAGGAGCAGGCGTCGTCATGGCGCGTCTGTTCCGATCTGAAGGGTAGCCACCAGGAAGGCATCCCCCAGGGAGTTGCCCTCGGCATCGGTGGCCTGCAGACGTTCGCGGGTGGGACGGTGATATAGGCCGACGAGGAGGGTGTATGCTCCTGGCGGCAGGTCGGCAGGTACGACCAGCGTATGGGGGTCGGACGCCACCTGGCCGGGCAGCCAGGTGGACGTGGGCAGGAAGGGACCGCCAGGCGGGGCGTCGTCTTGGGCGGCGAAGTCGCCATCTGGGCCGGTGAGGTGGACAAAGACGGTGTAATCGCGGTCCGTGGGTGCCAGGGATTGCCAGTAGAGCTGCAACGAGCAGGGAGCCTTTCGCAGGTTGCAGTCCCCTGGACTGCCCGGAGTCCCTGGACTGGCCGGAGTCAGGGCAGGCAGGGCAAGCAGATCGTAGCCCAGGAGGCGGATCTGGTCGCCGAAATCGACGATGGTGCGAACGACTGGTTCGCCGGGCATTCCGGGTTTTCCCACCATCAGGGTGGCGAGGGACAGATGGTCGTTGCCGTCCACTGCTACCAGTTGGTCCGGTTTTCCAGTGGGGTACAGCCCCAAATCCAGACGGTAACGACCGGCGGGCAGGTCTGCCGGCAGGCGCAGGCGGTGGCGGTCGGAAAAGACCATTTCTTTGGGCCAAAGATCCGGCTGGAAAAAGCTGCGCAACAGCGGCTCATCCACGCCAGCCACCCCCGAGCCATCCTCTGCCAACAGGTGCAGGAAGGCAGTATAGGCCGGGCCCACCCCCACGCGGGACTTCCATTCGAGGGTGATTTCTAGCTCGTCGCCGGGTTGGGGATTGGATGACGAAAGTCCAAATCCCACCAGGGCCATCTGGTCCCCGAAATCGGCCAGGCGCTCTCGACGGACGGCGGACGGAGCCGTGGGACGATACCCTTCGCCGTGGAAGATCAGCACTCCTCGGTCGCTGCGTGCCAGATCCATCTGGTCGATCACCGTTTGGATGAAATCAGCATCGTAGCGTGTCTGAAAACGCCAGCCATCTGTCACAAGCCAGACACTGGGCGCCGTGCTCAACAGCTCGGTCAGTGCGGCTGTGGTGGTGAGCACGGGCGTAGCGGTCCACAGCTCGGCGGGCACGCCGTCGCCGGGACGGGGGATGAGATACTCCCGGTATCCACGTTGGATGGCAAAGTGGTCACATCGCCCCAAGTAGAGCATGCACGCGGTGGGCGACGTGGTCAGGACGCGTTCGTCTGGTTGAATCTTGGCCTGGTCACGCAGATAACGGAATGCCTGGTCGTAGCCCAAGTCCTGCTGGTACGCAGAGCGAGTACCCGTCAGCCCGACGAAGAGGGCGACGGCAATGGCCAGAATGGCCGCTTGCCACTGGGTCCCAGGACTGCCCGCAGGCACGGCAGGCAAGCGCTTCCAGACAGGGATCCAATTGAGGAACCGGCACAGCACCTGGCTGCCGATAAGAAAGAGGAGAGGCAGCAACATAAAGAGATAGCGGGCATTCTGCCAGGTGGCTCCGGCCAGGAAAATCATCGGGATCAGAAAGCCAATCAGGCCGATGTACAGGTAGGTCAAGGGCGAGCGCCCGTCAAAGCGGGGCCGGAAGACGAAGGCAAGACCGGCAAGCGCAAGAAGGCTGAAAGGCAGGCGATGGAAACCGATAAAAACGGAGGCAAAAGCCCGGGGCCCGCTGAGAAGGTCAGACGAGAGATCGAGGTAGGGGCGGGTCTCTTGCAGAGTCTCCAGGTGGCCGGGTTGGCCGAACTTGGACATCAGGAAAAAGCCCGCTGCCGCCACAGCGGCGATCACATACGGCAGGGCCACGCTCCAGCGCAGGAGGCGGCGCAACCCCAAACGAAGGGGTACCCCCCACAGCATGGCCACGAAGGTGGCGAGCGCTAGAGCGGGCAACAGAAGAATGGCCTCGGCGTGGCTGAAGATGCCTGCGGAAACGAAAACCATGGCCAGGACGCGATCGCGTGGTCGGTCATCGACCAGCCCCCGGTAGTAGAAGTAGATGGCCAGAAGGGTAAGAAGCTGGAGCAGGCCGTACATCCGGGCTCGCCCTCCCCAGATCACGCAATCCGGGTCCACCGCCATGGCCGCCGCTGCCATCAGGCCTACTTTGTCGGAAAAAAGCTTGCGTCCCACCCAATACGCGACCGGCAGTCCCGCCATGCCCACGATCAACCCGGGGATCCGGGCCACCGTTTCGCTAAACTGCCCCAGGACAAAGGGCACGGCCAGGTAGGTGAAAAGAAACCCATGGGGATAGAGATTGCCCGAGGGGAAGATGGGCAGGCCCCGAATGGGGATCTGCTTGGCCGCCCATAGGGTGTTGAACTCGTCCACCGAGAGGCTGATCTCGTGGATGTAGCGCCAGCGCAGAATCAAGGCTACGCCCATCAATAACAGCAGGACGATCCATGAAAGCCAGGGACGGCGATTTGCTTGGTCTGTCTCCGATACGCTCATTGCTCAGCACTCACCCCATCTCGTGGCCAGAGGCGGCGCCTGCGGCATGATACTACAGAAGACACGGGTCGTCAACCTGGCCAGACGAACGGCTATCTGCGCAGCCACAACGTCGTTCCATTGGTCAGGTCCACCCGTTGGTACCCATTGTCTTGCGCATAGTACGTGAATGGTTGCTCCAGTGCGCGTTCGTATCCGGTGAGGATCGCTGCGGGCGGTTGTGCGCCCAGGAAATCGTTCAGATCGGCATCAGAGACAAGGTCCACCTTCTTTCTGTCCGCTTCCGGCACCAGGGGCGAAATGCGCCAGGCAAAAGAACCCGTGGCGAACTCCTCGTAGGTGCGGACTCTTCCTTCCAGCGGGAAAATGGGGGCGAGGGTCAGAATCTGCCCGTCGCCGACCGCCGCCCCGATCTCGTTTCCGGCTTTGTGGACCTGGATCGGCAGCCACTCGTCGAGTGAGAGCAGCTTGTCTATCGCTTGATAGCTCTTAACCCCATACGCGCCGGCGATGAAAACGACGTTGGCAAGCAAGACAAGGCTCCACTTAAGCTTGCTGGGACAATCGCGGAACGAGGCGATCCCGTAAAGCACGCCAAGGACGAGAAAAGGAACCGGTGCGTAGAAATACTGAAGGAAGGAGGGTGTTGGGGCCAAAGAGCCCATCAAGAGGAAGGGGATCAAGGCCCAGAGAAAGACCGTTTCGAACCAGTGCGGCGGCTTGTGGCGGATGCGGGCGACGTTCATGGACACGGCAAGAAACAGGAAGCCAAGGATCAGCAACACATTGCCTGGCGCTGCGATGACGTATCGCGCCAGGTAGCTCAACTTTCCACCGAAGGTCATCGCGATGCGGCTGACATCCCCCTCTACAAACCCCATTTTCTGTCGGTAGAGGGTGTTGTATCGGGCGTAGTCGAGGTTGCCAAACACGAACGGCTTCGGAGCCAGGGCAAACAGGATCAGGGAGGGCAACAGGGCCAGCAGAAGGCCCAGCCCGAAAGTCAGAGGCAAGACCAGAAGCCTCTGTCGCCGGGCCTGTTCGGGGAAGAGAAGGATCATGCCCAGAAAGGGCAAGATCACTGGGGCAAAGGACAGGCGAGTGCCGAAGGCAAGGCCCACGCACAGGCCGCTAAAGAACACCCACCGCTTTGGGTTCTTCGTCCTGGCCCCTTGGGAGTGGAGGACGAATGCCAGCAGAGCGAACAACACGGACAAGTCGTGGTTCCACGCCTTGCCGCTGGTGTAGACGAAGACGGGATTGACCACGAGGAGGAGCACGCCGCTGGCAGCAATGAGCCACTGAAGCAGAGGATGAACCCTTGGAAACAGCCCCAGAGCCAGCCAGAAGATCAGCCCAAGGCTGAGCCATGCGCACACCGTCGCAAAGGTCCTGGCCGCAAGCAAGAGGTGGTCGCTTCCCGCAAATAGCCCCGCGTACAGGAACGTCAGGTTGGGCATGTGGAAATAGGCATAGTTGAGGTAGGGTAGCCGTCCTTCGCGGGCCAGCAACGCTCCACTGGCGACAAACTGGTGCTCGTCGTGGTCCAGGCTCTTTTGCATGTTGGCACTGAACAACAGGAGGAGTATCGCGGAGAAGAACAGAACGGTGGCGAACAGGAACAAGATCTTTGGCCTGGCGTGCAATTGCCTGAACATGCTGGCATTATACTTCAAGAACCAGGCCAGAGCAAGAGGGTGCAGAGAGAGGAATCGATCTAGCGGGGCGAAATCAGATGCCTCATGCGGCCGCTGATCACCATCGCCACCCTGTGCCGGCCCCTGGTCAAAGCCGTCCTGACCCAAGGTAGGCGCAGGGCCAATAGCACAGCCACGACCGCGCCGTAGCGCGCCGCTTCGCGCCAGTCTTTGGACAGCCAAACGAAATGGACGACCACCAGGATGCCCGCCAGGTAAACCAGCCGATGAAGCCGCTTCCAGTTCTTGCCCAGCCGCTTCTGCCAGCCCTTCGTTGAGGTGATGGTCAGCAGCAGCAAGATCACACCTGCCGCGAACCCTGCGATCACGTACCGCTGCTCAGAGATGACTTGCCCGATCAGGCTGAGATCGAACCCATAATCCAGTCCCACGAAGGTGAGGAAGTGCAAGCTGGCGTACAAGAAGGCATACACCCCCAGCGCGCGGCGCACACGCAGCACCTGTTTGAAACCCACGACCGTGTTGATCGGTGTGCAGGCGAGTGACAGGACCAGCAAGATGAGTGCGGTCCTGCCGGTGCGCGTCGTAATCTCGCGCACCGGGTCGACCAGGAACATGCCCTGCCAGTACTGCCACAGGGTCCGGGCCAGGGTCAGCCATACCCCCGCGTGGACGAGGACTTGCAGCCAGCGCTTCTTGAGCCAGCCTAATAGTACCATTCTCTCGAGTCGGGTGGCTGATAGAGGTTCGACACTTCTTCCGCGTACCCGTTGAACAGAAGGGTCTTGATCCGCTGGGTCTCGCCGATGCGTCGCTCGGTCCCCTGGGACCAGCGAGGGTGAGGCACTTCCGGGTTGACGCTGGCGTAAAAGCCGTATTCGCTGGGCGCGGCGGCCATCCATAGGGAGACAGGCATCTCCTCCACCAGATCGATCTTGACGATCGACTTGATGCTCTTGAACCCGTATTTCCAGGGCACCACTAACCGCACCGGCGCGCCGCTTTGCGGCAGCAATGCCTTGCCGTAGAGCCCCGTCGCGAGGATCGCCAGGTCGTTCATCGCCTCGTCCAGGCGCAGCCCTTCGACGTAGGGCCACTGGTAGAACGAGCTTTTCTGACCTGGTAGCTGCTCGGGGTCGTACAAGGTCTCAAAGCGCACGTACTTGGCCTGCGATACGGGCTCGACCTCCTTGAGCAGTTTCGCCAGGGGAAAGCCGACCCAGGGAATGACCATGGACCAGGCTTCGACGCAACGCAGGCGGTAGATCCGCTCTTCCTGCTCGAACCCAAGCAGGTCGTCGATGTCAAAGGTCTTGGGTTTCTGCACTAATCCCCCGACCTCTACCTTCCACGGTGAGGTCTTGAACCCCTGTGACAGCTTCGCGACCCCTTCTTTGCGCGTAGTGAACTCGTAGTAGTTGTTGTAGTTGGTCACCGCTTCGAACGGGGTCAGCTTTGCCCCCCGTTCATCGCTGCCGCCGATCAACGGCGGCAATCCAGACACGCTGGGGATGGCCACGGGGCTTGAGGCCGGCTGAACGGTGGGCGGTGCACCCGCGCCTTGGCTTCCCGTCCCGCAAGCGGCGAGGGCTAACGAGCCGGCAACCAGCGCCCCCATGCTCTTGATAAACCGGCGCCGGGACATGTACACATGCTCCGGGGTGATCTCAGACGGATCGATCTTGACCATTTGTTCCTCTGTTCTCACTGTGTGCATTCAGTATGAAAAATAAACACGTACCCTCACCCACGGCGCTGTGCACGCCAATGTGACCGCCGTGGGCCTCCACGATCCCCTTGGCGATGGCCAGGCCCAACCCGGAGCCGCCTGAGGAGCGATTGCGGGACTTTTCCCCGCGATAGAAGCGTTCAAAGACGTGCGGCATGTCTTCGGGGCTGATTCCCTCTCCGGTGTCGCGGATTTCGACCAAGACCCCGTCGTTTTCCGCCGAAGCCAGGACCTGGATCGTGCCCCCTGACGGCGTATGCCGCAGCGCATTGCCCAACAGGTTCGCCAGAACCCGGCCGATCTGCTGGGCATCCATGAGCACCGGATCCACACCGGGTCCGGCACTTCCCACCAGCGCAACCCCTTGTCGCGCTGCCAATTCGGAGAAAGTCCCGATTGTGTCGGAAATCAGGTCCGAGATCGAATTCGGACCCAGGTCCGGGCGCAGGCCCCCGGCCTCGAGTTGGGCCAACTCGAAGAGGACGTCAATCAGCAGCGACAGAGAGCGAATCTCCCTCTGTGCGGTGTGAAGGTACCGGTCTACCAAGCTATTATAGGGTTGTCTGTCCATCCACACAGTAAGGACGGTTCCTTCCCCGAAGCACCTGGGGGGGGCAGATCCTTTTGGCCCTGTCCTTCCTTTCTGGGGTGACGCAGCGGTGGATCACGCGCCAGTTCGCCCGGCGCTCCCGGCTAGTCAACGCCAGTGGCGGGATCCTGCTCGTGGGCGCCGGCGTCTACGAGCTGTGGAGCAATTGGGATCTGGTCCGTGCCTTCTGGGCGTGAAGGGCGAATCTGGAATCTCCTCGGCGTCGCTCGGGACAGGCGCTGGGCTTGACCTGCTATGGGTTTGTGCTATCATCGATGCCAGCATCGAACGCTGGACCTGAGGGGGTATCATGCATCGACACGAACTTGCTCAGCATGGCAGCGGGACCCAAATCATCGTGTCCCGTCCGTCAGGGTGGTAGGCATCGGATCATGTGTGCTTTTTCGCATCACGAGCGTCCATCCGTCACCGTAGACGTAGTGGTGATAGCAGCGATGGAAAGCGAACCCAGGGTGCTGCTGGTCAAGCGCAAACATCCCCCCTTCGAAGGGGGATGGGCTTTGCCGGGCGGCTTTGTCGAGCCATACGAGCCGTTGGAAGCGGCAGCGCGCCGCGAACTGTACGAAGAAACCGGTGTGGATCCGCACGACGTGGAGCAGCTGCACACCTTTGGCGATCCGGGGCGCGATCCGCGGGGCTGGACGGTGAGCGTGGCCTATCTGGCCGTGTTGAGCGAAGACGAGTTCCATGCCTTGCGGCCACGGGCGGGCAGCGACGCGGCCGAGACCGGTTGGTTCGACCTTCACAATCTGCCGCCGCTGGCTTTTGACCACGCCGACATCCTGGCTTATGGGATGCGCCGCATGCCTAAGGCCAGCCCCCACAACAATCCCTGCCCCCCACTGGTGGCCAGGGACATTCCTCCTGCGGTTCGCGAACCTGCGGGAGGATGAACTCTCTAAAGCTTATGCCTCTGCGCGCGCCAGTTGTTCCTTCTCGCTCATCTTGCGCAAGACCCACTTGTTGACCTCGGCCGCAGCAGAGGGCAGCAGGATCAGCGGCAGCATCACCAACCAGTCGCGCCCGGTCAAGAAAGTCGTGTTAAAGACCGGGTCCAGGAACGGCACGTAGATGATGGACAGAAGGATGACCAGCGAGGCCAACACGGCCCACTGCATCCACTTGTTGGAGAAAACGCCCAGGGCGAACAGCGAGTACCGCTCCGACCGGGAGGTATAGGCCCGCAGCAACTCGGAAATTGAAAGGGTGGCAAAAGCCATGGTCCGCCCGTGCGCCTCGCCCGCAGCGAGCCCGATGCGGAAGGCGATGAGCACCGCGGTAGTGATGGCCACCGTCTGCACGGCAATGCCGATGATCATTTCGCGGTTGATGATCGGCTCATGGACGGGCCTGGGGCGCTGGTCCATGATGTCGGGATCGCCTTTTTCCAAGCCCAGGGCCAAGGCCGGCGCGCCATCGGTGAGCAGGTTGAGAACCAGCAGTTGGATGGCCACCAGGGGCAGCGGCCAGCCAAAGATCATCGCCAGGAACAGGATCATGATTTCAGCCATGTTGCACGAGAGCAGATAGTAGACGAACTTGCGGATGTTGGAATAGATGATGCGTCCCTGCTCGATGGCCGAGACGATGCTGGCATAGTTGTCGTCGGTCAGCACCATGTCTGCCGTCTCCTTGGAGACGTCGGTGCCGGTGATGCCCATCGCCACGCCGATGTTGGACCGTTTCAGGGCCGGAGCGTCGTTCACGCCGTCTCCCGTCATGGCCACGATGTGCCCCTTGGCCTTCAGCGCGTCCACGATCCGGACCTTGTGCTGAGGTGTAACGCGGGCATAGACCGCCACGTCCTCTACGACGGATGCGAACTCGTCGTCGTCCATCATGTCTATCTGGGCGCCGCTCAGCGTTTGATCGCCTTTGCGTAGCAACCCAATCTCTTCTGCAATGGCCACGGCGGTGTTGAGATAGTCGCCCGTGATCATCACCGTCTCGATCCCAGCCCGGCGGGCGACCTCGATGGCAGGCTTGACTTCCGGCCGAGCGGGGTCGATCATCCCAAGCAATCCGATGAAGGTCAAGTCGCGCTCGACGCTGTCTGGAGTTGGATCCCCGGGTACCTCCTTGAGCGGGCGAAAGGCCGCCCCCAGGACACGCAGGGCATTGGCAGCCAGCGCCTTGTTTTCCTCCAGGATGTTCTCCCTGCGCTCGTGAGTCAGGGGGCGTATCACGCCATCTTCCAGCACGTGGGAGGATAGGCCCAGCACCACGTCTGGAGCGCCCTTGACGTAGGCGACGAAATCGCCATAGCGGGGGTCGGGGTGGATGGTGGTCATTCGCTTTCGATCCGAGTCAAAGGGGATCTCGGCCAGGCGCGGGTATTCTCTACTCAGCTCGTCTTTCAGGTACCGTGCCTTAGCGGCAGCCACCACAAACGCTCCCTCGGTAGGATCGCCCGCAATGCGCCATGTCTTGACTTCATCCTTGCCCCCGATGGGAGGCGAGGGACTTTTCTCGTCGACCGGCTCCAGACGGGCATCGTTGCACAGCAAGCCAGCCCGCAGCAGCAGTCTCATACCGGGATATCCCGCCAGGCTCACCGGCTGGTCCTCGTCCAGGAACTGGCCCTCCGGCCGGTAGCCTTCACCGGTGATGGTCAACAGGCTGCGGTCCACATACATCTGCACCGCAGTCATTTGGTTCTGGGTCAATGTGCCGGTCTTGTCCGAGCAGATTGCTGTGGCCGAACCCAGTGTCTCGACGGCGGGCAGGCGGCGCAACAGGGCGTGCCTGCGGACCATCTCCTGCATGCCCAGCGCCAGGCAGATGGTGACTACCGCCGGCAGGCCTTCCGGCACGGCGGCGATGGCCAGGCTGACAGCTACCATGAACATCTCGACCAGCTTGGGCACAGTCTCTTGGAGCCCCAAGTAGGTGGCAAACCCCTGACCGAACAGCACGCTGAGTTGCGTGTCGCGCACCACGCCGATGATGCCCACCACGGCGCAGATGATCAGGGTAGCCATGCCCAGGGTGCGCCCCAACTGCTCCAATTTTATTTGAAGGGGGGTCGGCTCTTCCTTGTATGACTGGATCATTTCGGCGATCTCGCCGATCTGGGTCTGCATCCCCGTCGCCACCACCAGACCCCGCCCACGCCCGTAGGTGACTACGGTGCTCATGAAGGCCATGTTGTGGCGGTCACCGAGGGTGGCGTCGGCTTTCAGAATCTCAGTGGCATTCTTGCCCACCGGGACCGACTCGCCGGTCAGCGACGCCTCCTCGATGCGCAGGTTCATGCTTTCGAGGAGGCGCACGTCGGCTGGGATGTAGTTGCCCGTTTCCAGGAACACGATGTCGCCGGGCACGAGGTCGCGGGAGGGCACGGTGAGGAAATGGCCACCGCGTACTACGTGAGCGTTGGGGGCAGACATCTTTTTCAGGGCAGCCAATGCTTCCTCGGCCCGGCCCTCCTGTATCACCCCCAACGCGGCATTGAGGATGACGATGACCATGATCGCCGCCGCGTCCACGAACTCGGTGGTATTGCCGGTGCGCGCGTATTCTCTCCAACCAATCAGGGCGGAGACGACTGCGGCGACGATCAGGATCAACACCAGGAACTGGTTGAACTGATCTAGCAGCATGCGCCAGAAGCTGCGCCGTGGCTGCTCCTGGAGTTCGTTCGGCCCGAATCGCGCCTGACGTTTGCGAAGCTCGTCGTCTGACAAGCCTTGCTCGATGTCACTGCCCAGGGCAGCCGTGGCTTCGGCCGCGCTGTGGGAATGCCAATTGTGCCTAGTGTCCATATCACCCGGGAAACTCGTGAGATATCAGACCGAACCTGCACTCGCGTTCAGCAGGCGCGGGCCATTATATCAGCTTTTTCTACGTGCGCCAATCCGCCGGCTGTGTTTGCCGTAAGCGCCTCACGTTGGGGACACGAATATAGGGGAAAAGAAGCATGAAAGGCGCATGGGCCCTGCGAAAGCGCGCTAAACGGGGTTGGCCGCTGCCCATGATAAAAGTGGGGCCAAAGCGCGGATGTGGCACACTGTCCTTGCGAAGAAACAAAATGCCAAGCCCTGCGAGTTGGCCCGAATGCAGCATATCATCAAACCCTCCTGGAGCAGCACTGGCCGTGCCTCGTCAATGCCATCGAAGGTGATCTCTTCCCGCCCACGAACAACGCCGTGGAAATGGTGATCCGGCGCCTCGGTCAACACTATCAGAACTTGTGCGGGTTCGAGTCGATCGAGAAGGTGCAAGCGTATCTGGGCGTGTTCAAGAAGGTCTACCGCTTCACCCCCTTGTCGGATGATGCCCGGCGGAGATCCGAGGCAAGAGTCCGCTGCAACTGGCCGGGTACGACCCAAGCCGAATGCCGATGACCTGTCTTTGCCGAGGATACAGCCTGGAATGGCCCGTAACGTTGGAGGCAGAGGATGTCCCCAACCCGTGACGGTTGCGCAAGGCAGATTTGCAGAATCCTGAGACTATGGTATAATTGGATCTGCTTTGGGCGATTAGCTCAGATGGCTGGAGCGCCACGTTGACATCGTGGAGGCCACAGGTTCAAGTCCTGTATCGCCCACACCCAAAGATGGCCGATGACGGCTATCAACTATCTGCCATAGGCTAGAGGCGTTGACCAGGACGAGTACCCGGGGGAACCGCTTCAGAGAGGGGGAGTCACCGGCTGAAAGCTCCGCCAGTAGGGACCTTGGGGAAAACCACCTGTGAGCCGGCTCTGGAAAAGGGGATCAACCTGCACCCCATGAGTACAGATGCCCGGGTGGCACCCGTTATCGAGCCACACGAGGACGATGGACGGTGAGTGGTTCCATCGCTAAAGTGGGTGGAATCGCGTGAGAGTACCTCTCGCCCCATGGGTGAGGGGTATTTTGTTTATCCGAAAGGAGGAGTCAATCATGGCACCTGAACATGGCAGTGGAGACGAACAACTGTACAAGCTGCGACATTCGACGGCACACGTGATGGCCGAGGCCGTGCTGGGGATGTTCCCAGAGGGCAAATTGGCCTTTGGCCCGCCGATCGAGAACGGATTCTACTACGATTTCGACCTGCCCCGGCCCCTGACGGTCGAAGACCTGGCTGAAATCGAAGAGCGGATGAGGGCCATCATCAAGGGCAACTATCCCTTCGAGTATCACGACGTCAGCGTGGACGAGGCGAAGGCGATGTTTGCTCACCAGCCGTACAAGCTGGAACAGATCGAGAAACTCGCGTCGGGTGTGGAGGACGAGCACGGCGAAACCGGCGCCGAGCCGGTCAGCCACCTGTCGGTCTATACGCACCACAACTTCACGGACCTGTGCCGGGGACCTCACGTGGAGCGCACCGGGCAGATCCCGTGGAACGCCTTGAAGCTGCTGACCGTGGCCGGTGCCTACTGGCGCGGCGACGAGCACCAGCCGATGCTGCAACGCATCTATGGTACGGTCTGGCCCACGAAAGAGGAGCTGAGGAAGTACCTGGCCTGGTTGGAAGAGGTGGAGAAGCGCGATCACCGGCGGCTGGGTAAAGAGCTGGATCTGTTCAGCTTCCACGAGGAGGCGGGGGCCGGCCTGGTCTACTGGCACCCCAGAGGCGCCCGCATCAGGGCCATTATCGAGGATTTCTGGCGACAGAGGCACTTTGAGGGCGGATATGAGGTGGTCTATTCGCCCCACATTGGCCGGTCTTTGTTGTGGGAGACGAGCGGGCACCTCGACTTTTATGCGGACAGCATGTACGCGCCCATGGACATTGACGGCCTCGACTACTACCTGAAGCCCATGAACTGCCCGTTCCACATCAAGATGTACCAGAGCAAGCGGCGCAGCTATCGCGAACTGCCCATGCGCTGGGCTGAACTGGGCACGGTCTACCGCTACGAACGGAGCGGTGTCCTGCACGGGCTGATGCGGGTGCGCGGTTTCACGCAAGACGACGCCCACATCTTTTGCACGCCAGAACAGATCGAAAGCGAGGTCGTGGAGGTGCTGCGCTTTTCCCTGCGCTTGCTGGAAGCCTTTGGCTTTTCCGAGTTCAAGGCTTACCTGGCGACGAGGCCGAAGGGGGCGATCGGCGAACAGGCGCGCTGGGACCAAGCCATTGAGGCGCTCAAGCGCGCTATCGCCGTGGAGGGGTTACCCTACGCGATGGACGAGGGCGGCGGGGCGTTTTACGGCCCCAAGATCGACCTGAAGCTGAAGGACGTGTTGGGTAGGGAGTGGCAGACGACGACCATTCAGTTCGACTTTAACCTGCCCGACCGGTTTGACCTGAACTACATCGGCCCCGACGGCCAGGAGCACCGGCCTTACATGGTGCACCGTGCGCTGTTGGGCTCGATCGAGCGCTTCTTCGGCATTCTCATCGAGCACTATGGCGGAGCCTTCCCGGTGTGGCTGGCGCCAGTGCAGGCAGCCGTCATCCCCATCGCCGAGCGCCACAACGACTATGCCCACCAGGTGGCCGAACAGCTGAAGGCGGCCGGCTTGCGGATCGGGGTGAACGATTCCGGCGACAGGATGCAGGCCAAGATCCGCGCGGCGCAACTCCAGAAGGTGCCATACATGCTAGTCATCGGCGACCGGGAGATGGAGGGCGGCCAGGTGGCGGTTCGGCTGCGTAACGGCCAGGACCTGGGCGGCCAGCCCGTGGCGGACTTTATCGCCATGGCCCAGGTGGCAGAGGCTGAGAAGCGCGATCTGTAGTCATGCGATTGTGCCGGGGAAGGAGAGTGATCCTTTCCCGGCATTTTGTTCTCTTGGGACGTGTTCTGTCCAAGTGGAAAGTTTTAACTGAACGTTCAACATTCTTGCCCACGCGAAAAAGATCGTTTCTGTTTGTTATAGTTGATTCCATGTCATTAGCCGCCGTCTCTATCCGCTTGACAACAGAACAGATGTTCTGGTATAATGCTCTTGCACCCAGCCAGCGCCAAATCGATCCTGGCTGGTGTGGTGCAGGAGTACGCTTTGGGCAAGAAGGAAAACCGCAAGCGAGAACGCCAATTGGACATGGCTGTGGCGACCATCCAACGCCGCTACGGGCACTGGGCCCTGGTTAAGGGCAAGCAGGCCTCTACCCCCGGCGACGCCGTGGACATCCCCCACATCTCTACCGGCTTTCCTTGCCTCGATCGCGCCCTGGGCATTGGTGGGTTGCCAAAAGGGCGAGTGTGTGAGATCATCGGGCCCGCTACCTCGGGCAAGACGACCCTGGCCCTCAAGTTTTTGGTCCAGGCACAGGCCGGCGGCAGCCAGGTGGGCTATGTCGACCAGGCCCTCTACTTTGATCCCGATTACGCCCATCGCTGCGGCGTCGACCTCTCTCACCTGTTGGTGGGAGTTCCCCACGATCTGCGGGAAACTTTGGCCATGACCGAGGCTCTGGTGCGTAGCGGAGGCCTTTCGGCGTTGGTCATGGATGCCCTGGATCTTTTCTGGACCGACCCTGAGGCGACCTCGTCCCTGGCTGCTACCCTAAACCGTTTTCCTGCCTTCCTGGCCCGCTCCGGCGCGGTCTTGCTCGTTTTGCACGAATCCGTCACCGCCCGCTCGCCAGCCCTGTCCGCCCTGTCGCACCTGGCCACGGTTCGGCTGCAGGTCAGCCGCGAGCGCTGGATCAAACGTCACGGGGACGTTCGCGGCTACGAGGCCCGAGTCGAGGTGCTGAAGAACCGGATGGGCCCCGCTGGTCGCGCCGTTAGCATTGCTATCGAGTTCAACGGCACGGTGCGCGGGGAAGGTCTGTAAACTTGCATTCTTGTCATTCTGACGCATCGCAGAATGACGTATCGCGGGGAAAGGAGACGGTTGGCAGGATGTCGGTGCTCTATTGCGCGATCCCCTATTTTGCCGCCGCGCTGGCGCGCCGGGAGGATCCCGCACTGGGAGAAACTCCTCTGGTCCTCCTCGGCCCCGAGGGGCGCGTCTTGGGCGCCTCTGCCGAGGCGGCAGCTTGCGGCGTCGAGACCGGGATGATGGCTCGGGCGGCAGAGATCCGCTGCCCAGGGGCACGCTTGCTGGACGCCGACGTGGCTCATTGCCGGCAGGAATTGGAGACGATGTTCGAAGCGCTGGAGCAGGCCAGCCCCAGGGTGGAACCCCATGGCTGGGGGGCAGCCTACGTAGACTTGGGCGACCTGGCCCGGGGCTCCAACGACGCCGCAGTCCTGTGCGGGGAGATTGGGAAAACGGTGCGCCGCGAGTTGGGGCAGGCGCTCCAACCGGCCCTGGGCTGGGATAGCACCAAATTTACCGCCCAGGCCGCCGCTCGCTATACCCAGCCTGGCCGCCTCCGGGCTGTGGCCGCCGCGCGAGAGCGGGACTTTCTCCGTCCGCTGCCGGTGACGATGCTCCCTTTGGCATCAGAGGCGCTGCAGAGGCTCCATTTCCTGGGTCTGCGGACCCTGGGCCAGTATGCGGCACTTCCCCGGGCAGCGGTCTGGCAGCAGTTTGGGTCGGCGGGGAAGCTGGCTCACCGCTGCGCCCGGGGCGAAGACGACCGTCCCGTGGTCCCGCGCGGCCAGGCGGCACACCGCCGGGCCGAGGTCGAGTTCGAGTCCCCCCTGGTTGAGCGAGAGAGGCTGGTGGCAGCCCTGCAGTACCTGGTATCCCCACTGCTGGCCTGTTTGCAGGGCAGACTGCTGGCTTGTGGGCAGATCCGCCTGACGGCCTGGTTCGAAAACGGGGATACCCAGGAGAAGGAGCGCGCCTTTCTCCTACCCACATCAGACGACGGGCGGGTGCTGCAGGCCCTGGAAGGGCTGCTGGACGGGATGCGCTGGCAAGCAGGGGCGGCCGCCCTGTCGGTGGCGTTGGAGCAGATCCAGGACACGGTTCCAGAGCAGTTGACCCTCTTTCCTCTTCGTGACGAGCAGGAGGGGAAGCTTCAGGAGGCACAACGCTACTTGGTCACTCGCTTTGGGGCGAACCACCTGCGGCGGGCGGTCTTGACGCAGCCAGGTGCGCCGTTGCCGGAATGGCGGGCAAGTTGGCAAGTTGAAGACGAGAGATGACGCGCCTGCGGCCTGAGGGGGATCCAGTGGAGGTTTGGGGCCAGGAGGGGACACCGGCCGGGTTTGTCTGGAAAGGCGCGTCCCATCCCATCGAAGAGATCTACAACCGCTGGCGGGTGCACACTCGCTGGTGGGAACCGGACCAGGCTGTCTGGCGAGAATACCTAAAGTTGACTACTGAGACCGGCCTTCTGTGCCTTATCTACCGGGACCTGTTGGCGGGGGGCTGGTTCCTGGCCCGGATCTATGATTGAGAAGGATCAAGAGCCGAAGGGTTTTCGAAGACCCCCAGCGTCTTATATCGAACTGCATTGCCACAGCTATTTTTCCCTCCTCGACGGTGCTTCGTCGCCGGAGGCACTGGTCGAGCGGGCGGCGGCGGTGGGTTATAGGGCGCTGGCCTTGACCGATCACAACGGCTTGTATGGGGCGGTGCGCTTCTGGCAGGCGGCTGCTTCACAGGAAAGGGGCGTCAAGCCGATCGTCGGCGCTGAGGTTTGCCTGGCGGATGGCGGCCATCTGACGCTGCTGGCTGCAACTCAGTACGGCTACGCGAACCTATGCCGCTTTCTCAGCGACGGGCAACTGGCCGGGCAGAAAGGGAACCCCCGGCTGACGTTGGAGGCGCTGGCCGAGCGTGCTCCTGGGCTCATCTGTCTCTCCGGTTGCAGGCAGGGGGGAGTCGCCAAGGCCCTGCTGGCCCGGGACGAAGGGAAGGCACGCCACCTGGCCGGCCACCTATGCGAAGCCTTTGGCCCCGACCGTTTCTGGATCGAGCTGCAACGACAATCCCTGCCATCCGATCCCTGGTTAACGGCAGAGCTGGTCTGCCTGGCAAAGGAGTTGGGAGTGGGCCTGGTGGCCACTAACAACGTCCACTACGCACGGCGCCCCGGCCAACGGCTGCACGACGTCTTGGCTTGCATCCGCCAGCACACCACCCTCCCCGAGGCATTGGCCGGCGGGTTGCTGCATCCCAACTCGGAGCAGTTCCTCAAATCCCCCCAGGAGATGGCCGAGCTCTTTCACGACTTGCCCCAGGCGCTGGACAACACCCTCCGCATTGCCGAGCAGTGCGAGGTGTGTCTCGACTTTTCGACGCAGCGACTGCCGGCCTTCTGCCCGCCAGAGGGGCACCTGCCAGGAAGCTACCTTCGCTCCCTGTGCGAAGAGGGGGTACAGCGCAAATTCGACCCTATTACGCCCCGCGTTCTGGCGCAACTGGACCATGAACTGGCCGTCATCGAACAAGCGGGGCTGATTGGCTACTTCCTCGTCGTCTGGGACATCGTCCGCTTTGCCCGCGAGCGGGGCATCCGCTGCCAGGGGCGGGGATCGGCCGCCAATTCGCTGGTGGCCTATTTGTTGGACATCACCCCCGTCGACCCGCTGCGGCACAACCTCCTCTTCGAGCGCTTCCTGAGCGAGGGGGCGCGCACCATGCCCGACATCGACGTGGACTTTGCTGCCGATCGGCGCGAAGAGGTCATCCAGTACGTGTACGAACGCTATGGTGAGGAGCACGTGGGTATGGTCTGCAACATAGTCACCTATCGCGCCCGCTCTGCCGTGCGTGAAGTGGCCAAGGCGCTGGCCTTTCCCCCGGATGTGATCGACCAGGCGGCAAAGGCCCTGGACACCCGCTCCACCGTGGCCGCCGCAGATACCTTCTCCCCCTTCCCCACAGATCCATCAGACTCCTCAGTCCCCACAGACCCGCCTGTTGCGCTGCCCCTCTCTTTCCCCTCCCTCGCTTCGCTCGGGATAGAACGACCATGGCACACCCTGTCCGAGCTTTTGCGCGAGATGGACGGCGTCCCTCGCCACCTCTCCATCCACGTCGGCGGATTGTTGATCACCGCTGCGCCCCTGGTGGAGGTGGTGCCCCTGGAGCGGGCGACGATGCCAGGACGTGTGGTGGTGCAGTGGGATAAGGATAGCGTCGAGGATGCCGGGCTTATCAAGATCGACCTCCTGTCGCTGCGTACTCTTGGCATGATCGAGGAAGCCCTGGCCCACATCCGGGCGCAGCGACACGGCGTTCCGGATGTGGATCACCTTCCGCTAGACGACCCGGCGGTCTATGACCTGCTGCGACGGGCAGACACCGTGGGTTGTTTCCAGGTGGAGAGCCGCGCCCAGGCGCAGATGCAGCCCAAAATGCAGCCAGCGTGCTTTGAGGACATTGTCGTCGAGATCGCGCTGATCCGGCCCGGACCGATCCAGGGAGGTATGGTGCACCCTTATCTGCGCAGGCGGCAAGGGCTGGAACCGGTGAGCTACGTCCATCCTGCGTTGGAGCCGGTGCTCGGTGAGACGCTGGGGGTGATCGTCTTCCAGGAGCAGGTGCTGCGGGTGGCGATGGCCGTCGCCGGCTTTAGCCCGGCCGAGGCCGACCGGCTACGCCGGGCCATGAGCCGCAGCCGCTCGGGGGCGGCGATGGAGGCACTGCGTGTGCGTTTCGTGGTGGGGGCGCAGGCCAAGGGGGTGGACGAAGCGACGGCCGAGGAGATCTACCGGCAGTTGGCTGGCTTTGCCGGTTTTGGTTTTTGCAAGTCCCATGCAGCGGCCTTTGCCCTGGTGGCCTACCAGACACTTTATCTCAAGGCTCATTATCCGGCGGAGCTGTATTGCGCTCTCCTCAACCACCAGCCGATGGGTTTCTACCCTCCCAGCGTGCTCATCGGCGATGCCCGGCACCACGGCGTTCCTGTCTTGCCGCCCGACGTCAACCGTAGCGGGGAGGCATGCACCCTCGAGGGCGAGGGTTCATCCCTCTCTGTGCGCCTGGGACTGTGCTACGTCCACGGCCTGGGCGAAGCCTGGCAAGCCAGAATCGTGCAGCGGCGAGAGGAACAGGCCTTTCGGGACTTGAAGGACTTGAGCCGGCGCACCCGCCTGCCCCGGCCGGTCGTGGAGAACCTGATCCGGGCCGGCGCTATGGATGGCCTGGGCAAGGTGCGGCGGGACCTGCTTTGGGAGTTGGGGGGGCTTGCGTACCAGGAAGAAGGGTTAGACCTCGATGTGCCGGTGGAGGCCGTGGCCTTGCCCGCCCTGGAGCAGGCGGAGCGGTTGGCGTGGGAGGTAGAACTCCTGGGGCTGACCCCTGGAAATCACGTGATGAGCCTCTACCGGGAGGAGCTCCAGGCTCGGGGAGTATTGAGCAGCAAGGAGCTTGCACAGCGGCGGGACGGCCAGACCGTGGAGGTGGCGGGGTTGGCGGTCGTCCGCCAACGGCCGCCGACGGCCAAGGGGCATCTGTTCATCACCCTGGAGGATGAGGAGGGCCTGGTCAACCTCATTGTGCGGCCTGGCGTCTATGAGCAGTACCGGCACGCTCTGCGAAATGCGCCGCTGTTGTGGGTGAGAGGCCGGCTACAGCGCGAGGGGGATGCGATCAGCTTGTTGGTGGCTCAGGCAGAAGCGCTTGTCCAGCCTGCCCAGCCTGCCCTGGACTGCCCGCAGTCCAGGGATGTTGGCCATCCACGGCGCTAAAACGTTGCCTGGTCGAGTACTCGATCCCTGACAACTGTATGTGTCTGCGAAACAAAAGCGCTTGCACAAGATTGACAAGCGCTTGTATTCGTGATAGAATGGGTGTGTCGTTGTGGTCAGGGCAGATTCGGTTCGGCGTTCCATCCAGGAGGGAACCGAGCATGGCCGTTTCCATGAGGGACATAGCCACAGCCGCCGGGGTCTCCGTCTCGACCGTGTCGAGGGCGCTGGCCGGTAGCCCCCGGGTCAAGCCTGGTACCCAGGCGGAGATCCAACGGCTGGCTCACGACCTGGGCTACGTGCCCAGCGCCATCGCCCGCGGCCTGGCCACCAGACGCACCTACTCCCTCGGCGTGGCCGTCATGGACATCACCGACCCCTTTGTCGCCGAGTTGGTTCGCGCCATCGACCGCGCCGCTCTGGACCAGGGCTATAGCCTGATCCTGTCGCACTGCGGCGCCGACCCCCAGCGCGAACTGGCTGCCATCCATCTCCTCCGCCAGCGCCGGGCCGATGCCATCATCGTCTGCGACTCGCTGGTGTCCGATTCCAGGTTGCCGCTCCTCGAACCGGCCGGGGTGCCGATCATCCTGGTCAACCGTCCGTCCTATCGCTACTCGGCCTGCACCGACAACGTCCAGGGGGCGCGGCAGGCCGTGGACCACCTATTGGCGCTGGGGCACACGCGCATCGCCTACGTAGGCTGGCGCCACCGCGAGGAGGAGAACCGCGAGCGCCAGGTCGCGTATGAGCAGGCGCTGGCCGCGCACGGGCTGGACGCCGACCCATCCCTGGTGGTGGACGGCGATGGCTGGCCCGAAGGGGGGCGCCGCGGTATGCGCCAACTCCTGACGCTATCGCCAATGCCCACGGCCCTCTTTTGCTTCAACGATCTCACAGCCATCGGCGCGATGGCGGCGGCCCAGGACGCAGGCTGGCGCGTGCCCGATGACCTGTCGGTTGTCGGCTTTGACGACATTCACCTGGCCCCGCACACCCATCCACCCCTGACCACGCTGTCCCAACAGAAAGAAGAGCTGGCACGCCTGGCGGTGAGCCTGGCGCTCAGCCTGATCGCCGGCGAGGAACCGCCACCGGCTGCCTCACTGCCTGCCCAGCTCGTGGTGCGCAGCTCGACCGCTCACCCCAGAGTTGACTCTGATCGACGAGGAGGCGACTGATGATCATCGGCTGGAATGGCGAAACGATGCCTGCACTGCCTCTGGGGCAGGAGCTCGAGGTCGTGGCGGAAGCCGGTTATGGCGGCCTGGAGCTGTTTATCCCCAAGCTGGAGCCCTACCTGGAGCACCGCTCGGGCCATGACTTGTCCGCACATCTCCGGGAAAAGCACCTGACGCCCCTGACCCTGAACGGCATCGAGAATATCAACTTCCGCACGCCAGACGAGTTCGCCGCGCTCAGGGGCGACTGCTTGTGGCTGGCCCAGCTCTCGCAAGCCATCGCCTGCCCGACCATCGTCGTCGTGCCCAGCCCCAGGCCACAGGGCGTGGACTGGCCCGAGATTCGGGCACGGACCGTTGAGGCGCTCCAGGAGTTGGCCGGCGTGGCCGGGGCCTATGGCGTGGGGCTGGCCTTCGAGTTCCTTGCCCCGGCCGACTGCTCGGTGCGCACCCTTGCCCAGGGCTGGGAAATCATCCAGGCGACGGGCTGCGATAACGTGGGTCTGGTGTTCGACACCTACCACTTTGCTGTTGGCGGATCGAGCTGGGAGTCACTGGACGAGTTCGACATCGGCCGGCTGCACATCGTGCACATCAACGACGTTGAGGATCTCCCGCTGGAGACGCTGACCGATGGGGACCGATTGCTTCCCGGCGAGGGCATCCTGCCGCTCAAACGGATGCTGTCCCGACTGAAAGCGCGCGGCTATGGCGGCGCCTATTCGCTGGAAGTGATGCGCCCCGCCTACCGCCAGCGCGACCCGCAGGAGTACGCCCGTGCTGGCCGAAAAGCGATCGAATGGGTGCTGCAATGACCTCCCACGTGCCGCAGCGGGGGGAAACTGATACCCGCCGTCCATCTCGCTTGCTGGGGCAGGGGGGAGCGCCGGGGACCTTTTCTTCCCGCGAACGGATGTTGGCGGCGCTGAGCTGCCAGCCGGCGGACCATCCGCCCTGCTGCTTCATGCAGTTCACGGCGCTGGAGAGCCAGTGCCGCGACCAATACGAGATGGTGGACCGGCTGCTGGCGTGGGGCCTGGATGCCACCGTCCAGGCGCCGCCCTGGCTGCTGACCGTGCCCGGCGATACCTGCGACCTGCGCGGCCTGCCGGTGCAGTTCCATCTCAGTGTCCAAGTTCGCGAGTGGGCGGAGCACAAGCCCGGGGCGCGCTATACCACGCTGTGGAAAGAGTATGCCACCCCTGCCGGCACGCTGCGCACGCGCGTGAGCCAGACGGAGGACTGGCCCTACGGCGATCATGTACCCTTCCTGGACGATTTCGTCGTGCCGCGCGCCCGTAAGCCGCTGGTCACGCAGGCCGACGACCTGCCCGTGTTGCGCTACTTGCTGCAGCCGCCCAGTGCCCAGGTGATCCAGGAGTTCCGCGAGCAGGCCCGCGTCGCCAAGGCATTCGCCCGCGAACGGGGCGTGCTCGTCTCGGGTGGGGCCAGCGCCGGCGCCGACCTGGCCGGCTGGCTGTGCGGGCTCCAAGAGCTGATCTACCGCGCCGTCGACGATCCGGGCCTGGTGGAAGAGCTGATGACGCTGCTGGCCACCTGGAACCTGGAGCGGATGCAGGTGGTGGTGGAAGAAGGCATCGACCTGTGGGTGCGGCGCGCCTGGTACGAAAGCTGCGACTTTTGGTCGCCGCGGCTGTACCGGCGCTTTATCCTGCCGCACCTGCGCGAGGAGGTGGCCCTGGCCCACGCGCACGGCGCCAGGTACGGCTATATCATGACCAGCGGCGTCATGCCGCTACTGGATCTCATCCTGGGCGCTGGCGTCGACGTGCTCATCGGCGTCGACCCGCTCAAGGGTGGAGCCGACCTGGCCGTCATGAAGCAGAAAGCGCAGGGCCGGTTGTGCCTGTGGGGGGGCGTGAACGCCGCTCTCACCGTTGAACGCGGCACGCCCGACGAGGTGCGCACCGCCGTGCGCCAGGCGTGCGACACTCTGGCCCCCGGAGGCGGGTTCATCCTCGCGCCGGTGGACGAGGTGGACGACCGGAGTGACCACGCCTGGAACAACGTCCAGGCCTTTATCGACGCGTGGAAGGAGTGGGGACCATAGACTTTTGGAGTCTGGGACACTCCCGAAGTCTGAAGGGCAGGTCACAGATGCGGATCCTGGTCACCGGCGGCACCGGGCTCGTCGGGAGCAACGTCATCAAGCTCGCGCTGGAGCAGCAGAAGGTGGAGGTCGTTGCCGCGCTTTACCGGCGGCGGCCCGCGCTGCCCTGGGGCTGCGACATGGTGGACCTCGACCTGGAGGAGGAGGAATCGGTGCGCGGCGCTGTGGCATCGGTCCAGCCCGGCGCGGTCATCCACTGCGCTGCCCCGCGCGACGAGGACCGCCTGGAGCGTGACCACGCCTGGGGATGGCGCGTGATGGTCGATGGCACCCGCTGGCTGGCCGAGGCGTGCCGCGACGCAGGCGCCAGGCTCATCTTTGTCTCCAGCGACTGGGTCTTTGGTGCGGGTGGCCATCCCCCCTACGCCGAGGATAGCCCGCCCTGCCCCGCCAACTACTTTGGCTTTCTCAAGGTGGTGGGCGAGACGCTGGTGACTGCGCTGTGCCCCGATGCGGCCGTGGCGCGTACCGCGGGCGTCTACGGCCCCAACTGGTCGGACCCGGCCTACGTGCCGCTGGAGGAGCCACTGGGCTTTGGCTGGCTGGCCAACTACTACGCCAGCCGGCTGGGCCGGGGCTCGCCGGTGACCGCCTGGTCTGACTATGTGAATGTCCGAGGCAACCCCACCCTGGCCTCGGACTTGGCCGATGCTCTGCTGGGCATCGCTTACGAGAGCCGGCGCGGCGTGTTCCATTGCTGCGGCGACAGCGTCAGCCGGTGGGAGCTGGCGCATGCGGTAGCGGAGGCGTTTGGCTGCGATCCCGCGCTGGTGCGCGCCGCGACGCCAAAGGAGATGGACTCCCGCCTGCTCCGGGGTAGATTGACCGCGCCCCACGACAGCCGCCTGCGGGTGGCCGATAGCGAGGCGCGGCTGAACCGGACCCACCTGGGCGTGAGGCGCGGGCTGGAGGAGTATCGTCGCCAGATTGAGCAGATTGGGGGGGAGGTGAGGTAGAGCAGGACAGCAAGAGTGTCGAGTTGGGTGGGTTCTGTGTGGCTGTGGATCATCCAGTCCACAGCATGGCCGCCAGATCGCCTGATCTGGCGGGAGGGCAACGACAAGGGCGCCGGCCTTACGTGGCTGGCGCAGGAGACCGGCGTCCCCCTCGCCCAGATGGCCGGCGTGGGCGACGCCGAAGGCGACTTGTGTTTCCTCCAGATGTGCGGTTTCTGTGCCGCCCCGGCGAACGCCGAGCCGGGGGTCCACGCAGGCGTGGATTATGTCTCGCCGTACGACCACAGCCGCGGCCTGCTCGACATCATCGAACGCGTGATGCGGGATGTCCACGAGATCCCGTGAATTCTGAAACCTTATCCAGTGTATAGGAGTTCTCTATGATAAAAGTCGGCATCATCGGCGCTGGCAACATGGGGCGCACCCACGCCGAAAACCTCAAGGCCGACGCGCGGGTGCAGATCGTCGGCGTGACCGACCTGGTACCCACCCGGGCGGAAGAACTCGCCGCGACGTTGGGCGGGCATGCCTTTCCTAACGTCGACGCGATGCTGGGCGCCGGCGTGGACGCGGTGTACGTCACGACGCCCAACACCCGCCACGTGCCGACCAGCCTGGCCGCGCTTTCGCACGGCGTGCACGTCTTTTGCGAAAAGCCGATGGCCACCTCGCTGGAAGAAGCGCGGCAAGTGCTAGAGGCAGCGCGGGCAAGCCGTGCGGTCTATCAGGTGGGTCACAACCGCCGCTTCGCCCCGGCCTACCGCTACCTAAAGGACCAGATCGAGGCCGGCTTCACTCCCTACCTGGCCAATGCCAAGCAAAACGACGGAGATTGGTACAACCCACCGTGGATCACCGACCTGTCGCTCACGGGGGGGTTCCTGTACGAGTCGAGCGTGCACCTGCTCGACATGCTGCGCTGGCTCATGGGCGAGGTTGTTTCGGTGCAGGCGCGGGCCAAAGCCAACGTGTACGACGTCCTCAACGACTTTGCCATCCTGCTGACCTTTGAGGGTGATCGTTTTGCCGTCTTTTCGTCTTCGGCGCATGCATCGTGGGCCTTTCCCTTCGAGCACGTCGAGGTGGTGGGCGAGCATGCCTTTGTCCGCAGCGAGGAGCTCACCCGGGTGGTCCACTCCCCCGGCCTGGCGCAGCAAGTTCGTATCTTCGACTACAGCCAGGTGCCGCGCGCCGACCTGTGGGGCTACCGCGAGGAGGACCGGCTGTTCGTGAGCGCCTGCCTGGGCTGGGCGCCACCGGCCGTGGATGTGGAGGAAGCTGCAAATCGATCGAGCTTTGCGAGGCATGCTACCGCAGCGCGGCCAATGGTGGCGTATCCATAGAGTTGCCCTTGCCTTAGATCACCGTTGAAACTCGTCACCCGAATAGTGTGGGCACGCTCCGCAGGTGCGTTTCTGCCCCTCGTCTGGCGCGCGGGCTCGATGGGCCAATACCCAAGATACTAAGGGATTGACAAACGTTTGCACTCGTGCTAGAATGGATTGGCAAACGTTTGCACTCCAGGGAGGGAACAACGCCGTGGCCGTCTCCATCAAGGATATTGCCAAAGTGGCCAACGTGTCCTACAGTACGGTTTCCCGCGCCCTGACCGAAAGCCCCCGCGTTCAGGCGCAGACCAAGGCGCGCATCCAGCACATCGCCGCCGAGATGGGCTATCTGCCCAGCGCCGTCGGTCGCAGCCTGGTCACGCGCCGTACCGACACCATCGGGGTCGTGGTCTCGACCATCACCGACCTCTTTTTTGCCGAAGTCATCGACGCCATCGAAGAAACGGCCCTCGCCCATCACTACCGCGTCATCCTGGCCAACTCGGGCGGGCAGCCGCCGCGCGAGCTGGCCGCAATCCGCTCCCTGCGCGAGCGTTGGGTGGATGGCCTGATCCTGGTTTCGGGATGCTCCACCCGAGAGGAACTGTGTGCCGAGAAGGGGATGGACCTGCCCATCGTCACCATCAATAGTGTCCACCGGGAGCACGTCGGCTATTCGGTCGAAGTGGACAACACCGGCGGAGGTATGGCAGCGGCCCAGCATTTGTTGAACCTGGGGCACCGGCGCATCGCCCACATCGCCGGCCCAGCCACGGAATGGGACGCGGTAGAACGACAAGACGGCTACGAGCAGGCGCTGTGCGCCTTTGGGCAGCCGGTGGATCCGGCACTGATTGTGCGGGGTAACAGCCGGCCGCGAGGGGGGATCCTGGCCATGCAGCAGCTCCTGGCGCTGCCTTCGCCCCCCACCGCCGCCTTTTGCTACAACGATGCCACTGCCCTGGGAGCCATGCGCGCGGCCTACGCCGCCGGACAGCACATCCCGGAAACCCTTTCTGTCGTCGGCTTTGACGACATCGACCTGGCCCCGTTCCTGGAGCCGCCGCTGACCACCGTCGCCCAACCCAAACGCGCCATGGGTGAGCGCGCCGTACAGATGGTCCTCGATTTGTTGGTTGGGGACCGGACGGTATCCGATTGCGTGCTGCCCAGCCGGCTCGTGGTCCGCGGTTCAACGGCGAGATTGGGCTGATAGGGGGAATTGGACGTTGGAGATTGGATTCGAGACAGGAGATGAGATTCATGCCGGATGAGACGATGTTGGCAGCCATCTTTGAAGCTGAGGGGAAGCTGGATGTGCGGGAGGTTCTTGCTCCCACCATCAGGACACCACAGGATGTCCTGTTGAGGGTAGAGGCCTGCGGCGTGTGCGGGACCGATATCCGCATCCTGGCTGTTCCCCCGGCGGTGCTGGCCAAGAAGGGGATCGTCCTCGGGCACGAGTACATCGGCCATGTGGTGGAGGTGGGGGAAGGCGTCCAGCAGTTTCAACCCGGGGATCGGGTGGCGGTTATCCCCGATGTGCCCTGTGGCGACTGCCGGTTCTGCGCCGAAGGGCGGCCCAACCTGTGCGAAAAGATGTACAGCATTGGGGGGGATGTGGACGGAGGCTTTGCCCAGTATGCGCTGGCCTCAGCCAGAGCCCTGTACAAGATCAGCCCTGATTTGTCGGTGGACGAGGGTGCCTTCATCGAGCTGCTATCGTGCGTCTTGGGTGGTGTTCAGAAGGCCGCCCTGTTGCCGGGCGAGGACGTGGCCATCATCGGGGCGGGCCCGGCTGGGCTGGTGTACATGAAGGTCTTCCAGGCGGCGGGCGCAGGCCAGGTGATCATGGTCGAAGTCTCTCCCTGGCGCAGCGACTTTGCCCGCCAGGCAGGGGCCGACCGGGTCATCAACCCCAAAGAGCAAGACCTACGCCAGGCGGTACAGGCCGTGACGGACGGGGGGGCTCACGTGGTGGTAGATGCGGTCGGCTCGCAGCTCTCTGCGGCGATGTCGGTCGCCCGCAAGGGGGGGCGGATCATCGTCTTTGGCGAAGACCACAAGGCCGAGTGCACCATCCGCCCCCAGGACATTCAAGGCAAGGAGCTGCGCATCCTGGGAAGCTTTATCGGCATTAGCGTCTTCCCCAGGGCGGTGCGGTTGCTGGAGAGCGGTGCAGTCCTGTTGAGCAGCCTGATCACCCACCGACTGTCCCTGACGGAACTCCCGGCGGGGATCGCGGAGTTGGCTGCGGGTCGAGGCGCCAAGGGGGTGTGTTTCCCCTGGAGTGGCGTGTAAGCGATGATAGCCAGCCGGACCTTGGAAGTCTTCCGAGTCTTCCGAAGGCTGCGCCGGCAACTTGGAGTGAGAGAATGGCAGAGGCTGAGCTCGGAACCACTTCTTATGCGGTAGAGCTGGTCGACGTTTCCAAGAACTATGGAAGCGTCGCGGCCCTGGATAACGTGTCGCTGCGGATCCACCACGGCGAGTTCTACACCCTTTTGGGACCTTCGGGTTGTGGCAAGACCACCACGCTGAACATTATCGGTGGCTTTATCCCACTCTCGGCCGGCACGCTGCGCATCAATGGCAAGCCCGTGCACGACGATCCGCCCTACCGCCGCAACGTGAACACCGTTTTTCAGAACTATGCCCTGTTCCCGCACATGACCGTCGCCCAGAACATCGGCTTTGGGCCACGCATGAAAAAGGTCCCTCAGGCCGACGCCGGCCGCAAGATCGAGGAGATGCTTCAGCTCATCTCGCTGACTGGGTTCGGCGGGCGGCGGCCGGGCCAGCTTTCCGGCGGCCAACAGCAGCGCGTGGCGCTGGCCCGCGCCCTAATCAACGAGCCCGCCGTGCTGCTGCTGGACGAGCCGCTGGGCGCCCTCGACCTGAAGATCCGCAAGCAGCTTCAGGGGGAGCTGCGAAACATCCAGCGCAAGGTGGGCATCACCTTCGTGTATGTCACCCACGACCAGGAAGAGGCGATGGTCCTCTCGGACCGCATCGCGGTGATGAACAAGGGCAAGGTAGTCCAGGAAGGCGCACCAGCGGTCATCTACCACCGGCCGCTGAACCGCTTTGTGGCCAACTTTATTGGCGACTCGAATTTTCTACACGGCACGCTGCGCCAGGCCGCGGGCGGTGAAGCGTGGGTCGAGGTGCCCGGTTTTGGCCGTCTGGTACGCGCCCGGCTGGAACAGCCGGTGGCAGCCGGTGAGGCGGTCACCATCATGGTCCGGCCGGAGCGGATGGCCTGGCGGGCGGCGGACGATGGTTCTTTGGACAATGCTGCCGAGGGGGTGGTGCGCAAGACGGCATTCCTGGGGATGTATAGCCAGATCGTAGCCGATCTGCCCGGTGGCGCTTCGGTGCTGATCCACGAGACGGGGGCCAGCGAAGCCGCGCCGGCGCTGGACCGGCTGGTGGGGCAGCGCATTATGGTCGGCTGGCAGGTGCCGGACGGGCAACTCCTGGCCGAATAGAGCAGGCCAGCAGGCAGCGAGGAGAGAAGGAGGTGATGGAGTAGATGCAACTTGCCCTGGGCGGGTCCAGGATCCACCCACGCGACATTGGGTCTCGATGACACATCCCGACATTCATGGAACGAAAGGAGAATCGATCATGATCGACAGAGGCATTTCACGGCGCGACTTTTTCAAGCTCACGGCAGCCGGCGGCCTGGCTGTGGCCGGCGCCTCGACACTGGCCGGCTGCGGCGGCAAGGGCGCCAAGGGTACCTTCAATTGGATGACCTGGAGCGACCACTACTTTGCCGAGCAGCTCCAGGAGGCCGACACTAAGTACGGCATCAAGGTCACTCCCACCCTCTTCTCCGACAACTCGGAGGCATTCCTGAAGGTGCAACAGGTGGGCGGCAAGCAGCTCGACATGGTCTCCGGCGACGCTCTGTGGGTGACCAAGTACTACCAGGAGGGCCTGATTGAGGGATTTGACCTTGATGCGCTGAGCACCGCCAAGAACCTCTACCCCGTCGTCAAGGACTTTACCTTCTGGCAGGCCGACGGCAAGTACCTAGCCTTCCCCTTTGGCTATTCGCCGGTGATCGTTGCCTACAACCCCAAGTACGTCAGCGGCAATCCCGACACCTGGGCCATCCTGTGGGATCCCAAGTACAAGGGCAAGGTGGCCATGGAGCTCCAGCCCTTCGACGTAATGGCCATGATGGGCAAGAGCCTGGGCATCAAGGATGCCTACAACATGACGGCTGACCAGATCCAGCAGGCCAAGCAGCAGCTCATCGCCCTGAAACCTAACATCCTCAAGTTCATCGAGCAAAGCAATGAGTATGTAACTCTGATGGCCGACGAGACGATCTGGTTGGGTACGGTGAACCTAGGCATGGAAGACCGGGTCAAGGATGCCGGCGGCCCGGATATCAAGACCTTCGTGCCCAAGGAAGGCGTCGTGGGCTGGATGGACGGCGAGATGTTGGTCAAGGACGGCACCAACCACGACGTGGCCTGGAGCTTCCTGGACAAGATGGAGACGCCTGAGTGGATCGCCAAGAACTTTATGCAGTACGGGCGACCCCTGTTCAACAGGGCTGCCTACGAGCTGCTGGACAAGCAGGGCAACGGCGATCGCGCCCGGCGCTACTACATGGACAAACCCGAGATTGTGCTGAGCATGACCCTCAAGGGTCCCTCGGCCAACATGGACCTGTACATTCAAGCGTTTAACGAGGCGCTGGCAGGCTGATCTTTTTGAGACCGCGCGAGGGAGTGGAGACTTTAGCCGGGCGATTCCGCCTGAAGGCTCCACTCCTGTCGCTGGCGCACGCTCGTGGCCTGCGCACGCCCGCAGGAGTGGAGCCTTTAGCCGGGCGGTTCCGCCTGAAAGCCCTACTCCAGACTCTGGTGCGCGCCTCTGATCCGCGCGCTTGCAGGCCGGGCATCGTGCCGGCGTTGAGGAGGAAGACCGTTGCCTATGAAGCGTGAACCGTCCGCCACAGCCGCGGCCCCGCCGGGTGGTCTGGCCCCCGGCGACATTGTGCGCGGAGCGGAGGAGATGGCGGGCGCCCGCCCCTCGCGCAAAATCCTGTGGGGTTTTGTGCCCATCAGCGTCCTCCAGGTGGGCTTTTTCCTGGCGCCGCTCATGGTGATGGTTCTCTACAGCCTGTGGAAGGCAGAGGGTGTCCGGGTCATTCACGACTGGACGCTCCAGAATTATGTCAATTTCTTCACCAATCGGATGTACCTGATCATCCTCCTCAAGACAGCCGGCATCTCGCTGGGGGTGACCCTGCTGGCGCTTCTGTTCGGCTATCCCTTCGCCTACTTCCTGGTGCGCTTGGTCCGCAAGCAGTGGCAGATCCCGCTGCTGATGCTGGTTATTATCCCTTTCTGGACCAGCTACCTGCTTCGCGTCTACGCCTGGATGGGCATCCTGGGACGCAAGGGTGTAATCAACAGCCTGCTTCTCGGGCTGCACCTCATCAAGGAGCCGCTGTCCTTTCTGCTCTACAACAACATGAGTGTGACGCTCGTTTTTCTTTACCTCTACCTGCCGTTTGCGATCATCACGCTGTACGCGGCCATCGAAAAGTTCGACTTTACGCAGATGAGCGCCGCCGCCGACCTGGGTGCGCCTCCGTGGCGCTCGTTCCTGGAGATCATGCTGCCCCAGACCAAACAGGGGGTGATCACCGCCTTTATCTTTATCTTTATCCCCATGCTCGGAGAATACATCGCGCCCAAGCTGGTGGGCGGTACCAGCGGCACCATGATTGCCATCCTGATCGTCAACCTGTTCCGTGGCTTCCAGTTGCCCCAGGGGGCGGCGGTGGCGCTGAGCATTGCCGTCCTGATCACCATCGTCCTGGTCATCTTCCGCCGTTATCTGCGCGTGGAGGACTTGATCTAGACCATGGAGATCTCTGGCCGCGCCCGCCTCACCCGCTCTGTCTTTGTGCTGTACGGCATCCTGGGCTACGCCTTCCTCTACGTGCCGGTGCTGCTGCTGGCCTTCTTTTCGTTCAACAAGTCGGCCGCCGGCAACCTGCCCTTCACCGGCTTCACCTTCAAGTGGTACGCCGACCTGTTCGACGATTACCTGGTCATCGACGCCTTCAAGAACAGCCTTTGGGTGGCCGCGTTCACGTCGCTGCTGGCGACGGCCATCGGCACCGCCGCCGCCTTTGCTCTCGTGCGCGCGCATCTGCGCTTCACGGAATTCCTGCGCGTGTTCTTTGTGCTGCCCATGATGATCCCCGGGCTGCTGATCGGCATCGCGCTGCTCGTCTTTTTCTCGTCCCTGCTGAGCCTGCCGCTGTCGCTGGGCACGGTGACCATCGGCCACGTCGTCATGACCACGCCGTTCGTGGTGCTGGTGGTCGCCTCGCGCCTGGTGGATTTCGACCGCAAGCTGGAGTGGGCCGCTGCCGACCTGGGCGCGAACCCGGTGGCTACCTTCCGCTATATCACCCTCCCCTTGATCTTGCCTGGCATCCTGGCCGGCGCGCTGTTTGCCTTCACCCTATCGCTGGACGAGTTCGTCATCACTCTGTTCACCATTGGCCCGCAGACGACGCTGCCGATGTACGTCTTTTCTCAGGTCAAGTTCGGCGTAACCCCCAAGATCAACGCCCTGGCCACCTTGTTGCTGTTCGGTTCCGTGATCATCCTGATGGTCACCTTCTACGCCCTGTCCCGGCTGGGCCGGCCTTCAGGAACAGCCTCGAAACACAAGGACCGCAAAGGAGAACGATGACGATGCCGTCATTTGCACGCTCTGAACAGCTATTCGCCCGCGCGCAGCAGATCGTGGCGGGGGGCACGACCCAGGGCAAGGCGCCCAACACACTCATCCCCGGCGAATACCCGATCTATGCTGCCCGTGGGCAGGGGGCGTACCTGTGGGATGTCGACGGCAACCGGTTCCTGGATTTCATCCTGGCCTACGGCATCATCGTGCTGGGCTACTGCGACCCCGACGTGGACGAGGCGGCCATCGAGGAGATCCGCCAGGGGTTTGCTTTTCCGCTGACGCGGCCGGTGCAGAACGAGCTCGCCGAGTTGCTGGTGGAGGTGATTCCCTGCGCCGAGATGGTCCACTTTTTCAAAACCGGCTCCGACACCACCACCGCTGCGGTGCGGCTGGCGCGCATCGTTACCGGCCGGGAGAAGATCGTGCGCTGGGGCTACAACGGCTGGCACGACTGGTGCTGCCTGCGCGAGGCGGGCATTCCGCGACACGTGCGAGAGGATGTGCTCACCTTTCGCTACAACGACCTGGATTCACTGGAAGACGTCCTCCGAGCCCACCGCGACCAGGTGGCATGCGTGATCATGATGCCGCTGGAGATCGAGCCGCCGCAGCCCGGCTTCCTGGCCGGGGTGAAGGAGTTGGCCCACCAGCACGGCGCGATCTTTATTCTGGATGAGATGCGCTCCGGCTTTCACCTGGCCTTGGGAGGGGCGCAGGAATACTATGGCGTGACGCCAGACATGGCCACTTTTAGCAAGGCTCTGTCCAACGGCTATGCCCTCTCAGTGCTGGCCGGGCGTCGAGATTTGATGAGCGCGATGAGCCAGACCTACGTTTCTTCCACGTTCTTCACCAACTCGATTGCCATGGCCGCAGCCGTGGCCACGATCCGCAAACTCCAGCGGGAGCAGGTGATCCCCCACTTGTGGCGGCTCGGCCAGGGATTGATGGACGGGTTGGAGGAGCTGGCCCACAATCTGGGCGTAGAGGCTCGGACTGTGGGGGTGGCGCCGATGCCCTTCCTGACATTCACGTACGCCGACCCGAAGGTGCGGGAGACTGCCAGGTATGTCTTTTATCGCGAGATGGTCCGCGGCGGCGTGCTGCTCCATCCCAACCATCACTGGTTCGTCTGCGCCGCGCACGGCGAGCACGAGTTGGCGCATACCCTGGAGGTCAGCGAGGCAGCGTTTCGAGCGGTCAAGGAGGAGTTGGGAAAGGGCTATCGCGCGCCCACTACACAGAAGGTTGCCGTCACTGTGCAGGCATGACAGGATTAGCGGGATTTGCAGGATGAAGGGAGGCATTCATGAAGGGAACACTGGCAATTCATGGCGGACCGAAGGCGGTGCCTGACGGGCTGAAGAAGGCCTGGCCCGAGATCACCCAGGAAGACAAAGACGCGGTCCTGGCCGTGCTGGAGCGTAGCATCCTGTCCGGCGTGCATGGGCCGGAGGCCACCGGGCTGGAGGAGGAATGGGCCCGGTTCACAGGGAGCCGGCACGTGCTGACCTTCAACAGCGGCACCGCCGCGATCCACTCGGCGCTGTTCGCCGCCGGCGTGGGCCCCGGCGACGAGGTCATCACCAGCGCCTTTTCCTTCTCCGGCTCGTTCCACCCCATCCTGCAACAGAACGCCATCCCCATCTTTGTCGACATCGACCCACGCACCTACAACATCGACGCGGCCCAGATCGAGGCCAAGATCAGCGACCGCACCAAAGTGCTGATGCCCGTGCACATCCACGGCCTGCCCGCCGACCTGGACGAGGTGCGCGCGCTGGCCGACAAGTACCACCTGGTGCTCATCGAGGACGCCTGCCAGGCGCACGGCGCCACGTACAAGGGTCGCCAGGCCGGCACCATCGGCGACATGGGCTGCTTCAGCCTGAACGTGACCAAGAATCTATCGGGCGGCGAGGGCGGCTTTCTCAACACCGGCGACGAGGCGTTCGCCGAACGGGCGCGCATGATCCGCACGTTTGGCGAGCAGGTCGGCAAAGAGAAGGAAAAGATCCGGCCCTACTACTCTTACACCATCGGCTGGAACTATCGAACGCAGGAGCTGCCGGCTGCTTTTGCGCGCAGCCAGCTCCGGCGCATGCCGCACTACAACGCCATCGGCCAGCGCAACGGTGCGTATCTGACGCAAGAGCTGAGCCGGATCCCCGGCGTGATCCCGCCCTACGTTCCGCCCGACCGCACCAGCATCTACCACAAGTACCGCATCCGCTTCGACCCGAAGGTGCTGGGCGTCAAAGGGCCGGTGACCGAGTTTCGCAACCGGCTCATCGACGCGCTTCAGGCCGAGGGGGTGGAGTGCTCGGTGTGGCACGTGACGCCCATGACGTCGTT
>Ga0315286_10000473_pt1 | contig 33840 bp, 26 predicted proteins | sample YL17G10_0_MG_FD_205038 | JGI IMG/M metagenome (GOLD analysis project Ga0315286, IMG submission 205038) | Sediment microbial communities from Yellowstone Lake, YNP, Wyoming, USA - YL17G10_0 | ecosystem: Environmental > Aquatic > Freshwater > Lake > Sediment | place: USA: Wyoming | collected... | reverse complement strand
ATATGTCGATATTTTGTTCACGTTTGAATCCAATGAATATAATGGGCGCAGGAGTCTGCAATTGAATCTAAAGGATATCAAACCTTCCGATGATTCGAGTGTTTTTATACATTAAGTATTTATGTTGTGGGGAATAATTTACGAATGGAAGCGAAATTTTATTAAAGTCCAGAAGGCAATTATTGCATCCGAAAATTTAATTTTCTTTCCTTTGGAATAATCTCGCGGGTTAAATGAAATGGGAACTTCAAAGATCCGGGTTTTCCTTTTTAACATTTTTGCTGTGAATTCCGGTTCAAAGTCAAAACGTCTCGCTTTGATTTGGATCCCATCCATAACGCTCTTGCGAAAAACCTTATAACCTGTTTCCATGTCGCTGAGAATATTATTATAAAGAATATTTGTCGTGAAGGTCAAGATTTTGTTTGCCACCATGTTCCAAAAAAGGATTGGGCGCCGGGCTCCTCCCAGGAACCGGGAACCATAAACAACATCCGCGATATCTTCTTCTATGGGTTTTAATAGATTTCCATATTCGCGCGGATCATATTCCAGATCAGCATCTTGAATTAAGATCACCTCCCCTTTGGCAATTTTCAAGCCTGTGGAAATAGCGTATCCTTTTCCAAAATTTTTATCCAGAAGGGTGAGATGAACAATTGGTATCTCGCTTAGGCTTGGCAATAATTCCCGGGTTCCATCAGTCGATCCATCATCAATAATAATTACCTCGTAAGCAAGCCCGGTATTAATGACTCTCTTTACGATCTCCAAAATAGTGTCAGCTTCGTTATATACGGGAATTATCACAGATAATTTCATTCTAAAATTATACAGGCAATATACGTAATGCAAGGTCGATTAGTGGAGAAATATTACGACCAACCATATCCCACCGACTGAATGACTCTGAAATAATAACCTTAGGACAAAGTGCTATAATTCAACTAAATTTCTCCCGGGAGGGTGCTTCCATGTCTCTGCCAAACATGCAAAATCCTCGTTCATCGAAAGATACTAATTTTTACCCGCCACCTTTGATGAATCTGGAAGATACCGGATTATCTTCGTTATGGTTACAAGATCTTGCATTAAAGATTTTATACTTCCAGGGATATTTGACGGGATTCAAGGTAGCCGAAGAATTAGCCCTTCCTTTTGCTGGGATTGTTGATCAATTGCTGGAAACCTTGAAGCGTGAAAAGTTGGTTGAAGTAAAACCGTCCCAAACTGGTCAGGGGGTTGGATCTTATCAATATGCGATAACCGGGGCTGGGATCCTTCGTGCCAGGGAAGCTCTGGATAGAAGTCAATATGCAGGTGCAGCTCCGGTTCCGATCGAAACATATAATGAATCGATCCGAAGGCAGAGTCGCGGCAGGATGGTGGTAACTGCACGGTTGATGCGCCAGCTTCTTTCTCATTTGATCTTATCCGAAGACACTTTTCAACGGCTGGGACCAGCACTCAACTCAGGTACTTCAATCTTCCTTTATGGACCACCTGGCAATGGAAAAACCAGTGTAGCCAGGGCTTTTGGAAACATGGTTTTGAGTCAAACAATGTACATCCCTTATGCTTTGTATCTCGATGGACAGGTGGTGAAATTGTATGATTCGGTCAACCATCAACGAGCTGTTGAAGACGATACCAATCCCAATGGATCAGCTTCGGGACGCTCAGGCCCACGCCGGGATCCACGCTGGATCAAGATCAAAAGACCATTTATTGTCGTGGGAGGCGAGTTAACTCTTGAAGGGTTGGATCTGGTTTTTGATGATACCCATAAGTTCTATGAAGCACCTTTTCAAGTTAAAGCCAATGGAGGCATCCTCCTAATTGATGATTTCGGACGCCAACAGGTGCGACCACGCGATCTATTGAATCGTTGGATCGTTCCTTTGGAAAACAGGGTTGATTTTCTCACCTTGCACACCGGAAGGAAGATCGAGATCCCCTTTGATGTCCTGGTTGTTTTTTCAACCAACCTGCCGCCAAAAGATCTGGTTGATGAGGCTTTCTTACGACGTTTACGTCACAAGATTGAAATTGGTGATCCTTCATTTGAAGATTATCGGGAAATTTTTCGCAGAGTTGCTCAGCAAAAAGGTCTTGCGTATGATGACCAGGGTCTTGCGTATCTATTGCAGGAATGGTACATCAAGCGTAACAGAAAATTAAGAGCATCACATCCAAGGGACTTGTGTGACCAGATCCTTGATATTGCCCACTATCTGTCGACTGAACCAGTGATGAATATGGAATTGTTGGATCGGGCTGCCCAATCTTATTTTGTGGAATTATAGATGCTTGAAAATTGGCCTCGACCTCTTGTTATTGGTCACAGAGGAGCATGTGCGCATGCGCCTGAAAATACCCTTGCTTCCTTTGAATTGGCAATTCAACACCAGGCAGATGCCATTGAATTTGATGTTAAATTGAGCTCTGATAAGCAGGTTGTGGTTATTCACGACCAGAGCGTGGATCGGACCACCAATGGAAAAGGTAAAGTTCAAGACCAGACTTTATTTGAACTGCAGCAATTAGACGCAGGAAGCAAATTTAATATCAAGTATTCCGATGAAAAAATACCTGCGCTAAGTGAAGTATTGGCTAAATTTGGGGATCAAATACTGATGAATGTTGAATTAACAAATTACTCAACACCATTCGATAATCTGGTATATAAAGTCATCGAACTGGTGAAAATGCACGAATTGGAAGAACGAGTAATTTTCTCTTCTTTTTTAAAAAGAAATTTGATTATCGCCCGGCAGCTTTTACCCTCTGTACCATGCGGTCTCCTTGCTTATTCTGGTTGGTTGGGTTATTTTCCACGGCATTTTGGATGGAAGAATAGTTTTCAGGCTTTGCATCCTTATCTTACAGATGTCAACCAGGCTCTTGTTCAAAACGTTCACAAAGCCGGTAAGCGGATCCATGTATGGACGGTAAATGGGGAAAACAATATCAGGGAGATGTTGAATTTACATGTCGATGGTATTTTCAGCGACGATCCGGGATTGGTTCGACAGTTGATGGATAATGGTTAATGCTTCCTTATGAATGGGTCACTAAGGCATCTGAACGAATTTCTGGTCATATCGTTCATACACCTTTACTATATGATAAAGATCTGAATATTCACCTGAAATTCGAAAATAAGCAGGTGACCGGATCGTTTAAAATTCGTGGAGCTCTCAATAAAATATTAACCCTGGAACCTTGGGAACGCGCACAAGGCTTGGTTACTGCCTCGGCAGGCAATCATGGTCAGGGAGTGGCATTAAGCGGAAAGATAGTGGGAGCGCCGGTAGTGGTATTTGCTTCCCACCATGCAGTCCCATCAAAACTGGATTCAATGCGGAATTTGGGAGCTGACGTCAGGTTGGTTAATGGGGGTTATGGATTGGCAGAACAAACCGCCATAGATTTTGCCGCGCTGAACCATAAGACTTTCATTTCACCTTATAATGATGGGCAGGTAATATCTGGTCAGGCAACAATTGGTTTAGAGTTGATGCATGACGTTAAGATCGAACCGGAGATCTCCTTGGTGGTTCCCGTTGGTGGGGGTGGGATGATCTCGGGCATAGGTTCGGTTTTGCATGACCGTCACATACCCATAAAATTGATCGGGGTTCAGCCGGAGGCATCTGCTTTCGCTCATGCGTTGTTTCATAAAGGGGATCAATTCAATGTAACAGACTTGCCAACCTTGGCTGATGGTCTTTCAGGACATATCCAGGAAGGATCGATCACCTATCCTATGATGAAGAACCTGGTCAATGATATCATCACTGTCACTGAAGATGAGATCGAACTGGGAATAGCTTACGTCTGGTATAAATTTCATGAAAAGATCGAAGGTTCAGCAGCAACTTCGATTTCGGCAATCTTAATCGGGAAGGTGAAAGCGCCAGCCCTCGTAATTTTAAGTGGAGCCAATATTCAGCCTGAAGTCCATGCAAAAATTTGTCAGAAATTTGCAGGAAGAATATGAGTTCGAAACGATTCGTTTCCTTTTTTGCACTTCTCCTGTTGATTGTTTCCATTATTGAGCCTCTTGACAATGGTCTGGCTCTAAATGAACAGCAAGTAACCACACCTGAGCGTCAAATTCAAACGATCCTTTCCAATATGACCTCGGAAGAAAAAGTGGGTCAGCTTTTCCTAATTACGTTTAATGGTTCTTCAGTAGACGAGACTTCCCAAATCTATGATCTGATCACTAATTACAACATCGGTGGCGTTGTTCTGTTAAACACCAATGATAATTTTTCAGCTGAACCTGATACGATCATTAATACACAGAAGTTGATTTCTGATCTTCAAACGATCGAGATGCAAAAATCCAAAGTATTCAGAGTTAATGAAACCACCAATACTTTTCTTCCGGGAAATTTCCTGCCTCTTTTCATCGGCATCTCCCAGGCAGGGGATGGATATCCCAACGATCAGATCATAAATGGTCTTACACCTTTACCAAGTCAGATGGCAATCGGAGCAACCTGGCAGCCTATTCTTTCCAATAAGGTGGGTCAAGTTGCGGGTTATGAATTATCCCAATTGGGTTTTAACTTGTTCCTGGGACCTTCACTTGATGTCCTTATGACCTCTGGGACAGTGGGGGGAGGTGGATTGGGTGTCAGGTCTTTTGGTGGTGATCCCTATTGGGTGGCGGAGATGGGAAAGGAATTTATCAACGGGATGCATGAAGGCAGTAATGGACGAATAGCCATCATTGCTGAGAATTTCCCGGGGAAGGGCAGTTCGGACAGGTCATCTACTGAGGAAGTTGCAACAGTTCGAAAATCATTGGAATCGTTGAAACAAATCGAATTGGCGCCTTTTTTTGAAGTAACAAAGAATGATCCTGGAACGATCAACATAACTGATGGACTGCTGCTGTCTCACATTCGCTACCAGGGATTTCAAGGGAATATTCGGGCTACCACCCGACCGGTAAGCCTTGACCCTCAAGCGCTTTCCCAGATTCTTGCCCTAGTACCTTTGTCCACCTGGCGTGAAAAGGGCGGTTTGATCGTGAGTGATGATCTGGGTTTGACAGCTGTTAGAAAATTTTACGATCCTGCCAATCAATCTTTTTCAGCACGGATCGTCGCCCGCGATGCATTTCTGGCTGGTAATGACTTGTTATATTTGGGAAATATCATCTCAAGTGATGCGATTGATAATTATGCCTCTATCGTTCAAATTTATGATTTTTTCAGACAGAAATATAATGATGACGCAGCCTTTGCACAACGCGTGGATGAATCCGTAACTCGGATTTTGTCCTTGAAATTCCGGCTTTATGGTGATTTCAGCCTGAACAAGGTCATTCCTTCAAGCGATCTGAGTAAATTGGGCACTGCTCAGGATGTGACTTTTGAGATCGCCCGACAGGCAGCTACGTTGATAAGTCCTGATGCCATCGACCTGGATTCACTTGTTCCCTTACCTCCAGGTTATCGGGACAGATTACTATTTATTACTGACACGCGGGTGTCAAAACAATGCAGTACTTGCCCTGAATTGATGTCACTTGGCAAAAATTCTTTACCGGATGCGATCCTGCGATTGTACGGACCTCAAGCCGGCGGATTGATAGGTCAAAACTCCCTGGCGATGTATTCATTTGAGGATCTAAATAAGATCCTGCTCAATGGAGAGGGAGATCCGACTCTGGAGGATGACCTCTCCAGTGCAACCTGGGTGATCATCAGCATTCAAGATTTATTGGCAAATACAAATATTTTGGATTCCCTGAGACGATTATTTTCAGAACGTCAGGCGACGCTCCAGAACAAGAAAATTATTTTATTCGCTTTCAACGCACCATATTTTTTGGATGCAACAGATATTTCAAAGTTAACGGTTTATTATGGCCTTTTCAGTAAATCTCAGCCTTTCATTGATGTTGCCGCGCGTTTACTATTCCATGAATTAACACCGATTGGTTCGTTACCTGTCTCGGTCTCAGGGGTGGGCTATGACCTGTTATCTGCGACAGCCCCCAATCCAAACCAGGTGATTGACCTGTCTCTGGATTTGCCAACCAATCCAGTCAATACGCAGGCTGTTACTCCAGAAGTGACAGTCACACCTTATTTTAAAGTAGGCGATACCATTTCGGTTAGGACTGGTGTGATCCTCGATAATAACAACAGACCTGTTCCAGATGGGACAGGTGTGCGCTTTACGCTTACATCAAATATAGAAGGGAATATCCTGCAGGTTGTGGATGTTGTCACTTTCCAGGGCGTTGCTCGAACATCATTCGGAATTAATCAACCCGGGTTGATCGAGATCAGGGCAACATGTGATCCATCCGTTTCATCGGTCGTCCTGCAATTGGATATCACCAATGAAGGGATCAGTGTAACTGTTGTTCCACCAACTCAAGCGATAATGACCGGCACACCTGTTACACTGGAAACACCCATTCCTACCGAGGAAGCATCGCTTCCCAGTTCATCAGGTTACCCCGGAATATCAGGTTGGTTCATCCTTGTATTGCTGGTCGGTGGCATTGGGGCTTTAGCTATTTCCATTGGGAATCGATTTGTTTCCCTGAGGTGGGGCATCCGTTGGTTCTTTTGTATTTCCTTGAGCAGCCTGGTTGCCTATAATTTTCTAATTATTGGATTTCCTGGGACGCGTGCCTGGATCCAAACATCTGGGATGCTGGCTGTAATTGAGTTAACCATTTTATCTACACTTCTCGGCTGGGGGTGCGGTCTCGTTTGGACCTGGTTATCCATGAAGCAAAGATCCGATCAGACTGATCAATAAAAGGATCCCTGCGATCCAGGCAATTGAGTTCTCTGGTCTGTTGGATAGGATCTTTTCAACAGACTCCCTGGGTCTGGCTGATCTATTTTGTGCCCGAATAGGGAATTCCCTCCCATTAAAAAGCGTATCCTTTAATGTCTCAATTGAATCCGGGCGTTCATTTGGGTGCAACGCCATTGCCCAAAGAATGGCTTTTTCTGTAATAACACTAATATTCGGATTGATCTTCCTGGGAGGAACCAAACTTGTGGGGTTTACAAAGCGTAGACGCGCGTCTGCTGGTGGTTGGTTGGTCAAAAGATGATAAAAAGTTGCTCCAAAGGAATAAATATCGCTGCGCGCGTCTGTATGTTGACCATCATCTCCATATTGTTCAAGCGGAGTATATAATACCGTTCCACGCCCTTGAATTATCGTTACCGTAATTTCATTTGGAGTTAGGATCTTAACTAATCCAAAATCCACCAATTTCAAGAGACCATCGGGTGTGATCTTTAAATTGCTGGGTTTGATGTCGCGGTGTACAAGGGATGGTTTTTGTTTATGCAAATAGGCAAGCGCATCGATTAATTGAATTGCCCAATCCAGGATAACTTCTTCCGAAAGAAAGGAATTCTTTTGTCGTATCTCATACATGATCGTTCGCAAGTCTTTTCCTGGAATGAAATCCATTACTAGATAATCCCTTTGTCCAATGGAAAAGAAATCTGATACTTTGGGTAAATTGGGATGGTCAAGACGTGCCAAAACAGTTGCTTCTCTTAAGAATTGTTCTCGGGCTTCTTTTATTAGATTTTCCGGAGTACCACGCTCGTATTCAACTTCCTTGAGGGCGCATTGACGTCCTTCCAGACGCAGATCATCCGCAAGGTAGATATTCCCCATTCCTCCTTGACCAATGCGCCCATGGATCTTGTAACGGTTACGCAGTACCTCCCCATCCTTTAGACCGAGAGGCATATTTTCTCCATCTTTTTATTGTTCATGACTGAAATAATTAAGGCAACCTGTTCAATTTCGGCGTTGGCTGGTAAAACCCGGGTAATTTGCAGAATTCCGATTTCCAAATCATATTATAAACGGTTATAAGCAAATTCGACCGAACAACCCGGGATCTGGCAAAATATTCATGTTTGGAATTGGGACCACAAATAAATTTCTACGATTATAGTTTTACAAATCCATAATTATTGTTACAATGGTATTATCTATTTCAGGAGAACAAATGGAAAACGCCCAGGAATTTTCATTCTTGTTGGCAAAGTCGGGACCATTAGTAGGTCACCGTTGGTCTCTTTCTAATCCAATCGTGATCGGAAGAGAAATTCATTGCGACATCATCATCGATGATCGCCAGGTTTCACGTTTCCATGCCCGTTTAACTCCATCTCCAGAAGGGGTGATATTGGAAGATATGGGCAGCAAGAATGGCACTCAGATTAATGGAATTGCAGTGGTTAATCCTGTTGTCTTACAGGATGGGGATATTTTCCAGATATCTTTGATTCAGGAATTTATCTTTTTCACTTCAGACGCAACGGTTCCACTTTCAGCTCCGCAAGAACAGGGCACAATCCTGAAATTGGATATTCGCTCCCGCAGGGTTTGGATATTAAATCAGCAAATTGTTCCACCACTATCCTCTCTTCAATTTCATATACTCCAAATTCTATATGAGCGTCCGGGTCAGGTTGTCAGCCGGCAGGAGTTGGTCTCATATGCTTGGGGCGAAGATCAATCCGCTGGAGTCTCGGATCAGGCATTGGATGCTTTGATCCGTCGACTGCGTGACAGGCTGGCAGAGATAGATCCCGACCATGACTACATTATGACAGTCAGAGGTCATGGAATAAGATTGGATAATCCTGAGAATTTCAAAATAAATAAGAAGTAAACGAAATACTTAAGAATGAGACCCAATTAAAGATCAGTTCAATCGGCCATGATTAAATATGTGATATGAAAATCATTATTTCAGATTCTTCAGCATTGAATATTTAAGGATGGCGCGATAGACGATTCGGATTCGATCCATGATTTTCACATCAGGATTGGCATTCGTTGTTTCTGCTTTGCCTTCCGATCCAGCTATGATGCTGCTCAGGAATTGAGTGAACTCCGGGGTTATTTCAGAATCATGTTCAGTAATTAGCTTAATAAGGGAATTCTCATCCGGAGCTTCAATAAAATTCTGCAATAATCCGTATTCCGGTGGGGGAGCACTTAATTTTTGAAGAATATTAACAATTTCCTTCAACCTTTCCAGGCTGGTCTGATCATTTTTTTCAGTTGCTTGTTGCAAACCTAAGTTTAAAGCTCGGATGAAGGTTTCGTTGATCTCAGGCAAGTGTTCAGTTATGGATTTCTGCAAATTTTCGGTAGACATAATTTCCTGCAGCAGATCTACAGCTCGGTTTCTTTCAGCCTCCATCCGCTGGTCTATCTCCTTTGTGATATCCAGCAATTTATTTCGGAGACTTGATAGTCTCTCATTCTCAAACCCTTGTTTCTTTTCAATTTTATCTGTCAGAAGCTGAAAGAACTGATAATCCATTCCAGGGCGGGTATAAGAGACAAGGGCGCTTAGACGAATATCGTTCGGCGCTTCAAGCAGAATGTCAAGGAGTTTCTCGCGGGTTAATTTATTTCCTGCAGCTTGCAATGTTTTTCCAGCCTCTTCGATCTCATTGGATTGAGATTGAAGTTCTTTTCCAAAGGAAGTTTCAGTCAAAAGCAATTGTTGAATGGCATCCATTTGTTTAATAATAATTTCCTGACCGCTGCCAATTGCAGATTCCATCAAGCGGGAGAACAATGCAAAGAATTCAGCATCGACCAAATGTTCATCTTTTTGAATGACCGACTTGCGAATTTCATCCGTCGAAGCTGCCAACAATCTTTCCATCAGATTAGCCTTGCCTTGTTGGGCTTTGATCATTTCAGGTGTGATTCCATCTGCGCCTAAAATGCGTTCGACCAAACTTTGATAAGTCAGGAAGCTTTGAGGCCGAAACAGGTAAGCTTTTCTTTTTTCTGGAACAAGTTTGTCAACGATTTTATTAACCAATTGACCAAAATTTTTTTCCTGTTCATTTAAAGGCATGCCTAATTCAGGCGGAAAAAAGGTCAATAACAATTCCTTGTCATTGTCATGGTAAACAATGGGTGTGGCGAGGCTACCCGAATATCCACATGAGGAGCAGTTAACATGATTTGTGGTTCCTCCAAGTAATCGTTGTTTTGATTCGGGTTCAGAAGAAACATCGAAAAGTTGTTCGATCTGAACTACAGTAGGCTGTTGGCAACGGGGGCATTTGATCTGGGTTTTAGGCATTATTTATCTCAATTCGTAAAGTTTTTGTTGGGATTGCTATTTTTTATAGAAATTACCGTGGCAAAGAGAAACATATTCTAGCCCCACTGTCTGGTTTGGGATCGATCCAGATCCTCCCGCCATGGGCTTCGATGATCGCTCTGGCAAGGTATAACCCCAAACCTGCTCCCTTGGTCAAGTTTACTGCCTTGGGTGCGCGATAAAACCTCTCAAAAATATGCGGAATATCTTCTGGAGCGATCCCTGGACCCTGATCAATTACACATACTATGATCCGGTCCGGGTCCGAGATTCCATTAATGCTGATCTCACCATCTGGTGCATATTTGATCGCGTTGGAAAGCAGATTTTCGATTACTTGCTCTATACGACCTTCATCAGCCAGGATGATCGGAAAATTGAATGGAAAATTTGAAATTATTTTATGCTTGTCCGTTTGTGTTTGAAAGCGTTCAGCGAGGCGTTGAGCCATCGACGGAATTGAGATATCTGTTAGATTTGGTTTTAAACCGCCTGCTTGCAACCTTGAAGCATCCAGCAGATCTTCGATCATCGAAGTCAACCGGTCTGCTTCTTCTTCGATCACCTTAAGACTGTCCCGTACGACCGCTCGATTCCAGGATGCATCTTCCCTTCTTAGGGTGCTTACGTATCCTTTTATCAACGCCACTGGTGTTTTTAGCTCGTGACTGATGATCGACACAAACGTATTCTTAATTTCCTCGGCAGTCCTGAACTTGGTGATGTCTCGAACTGTGACCACAATATTCCGCAAAGTCCCTTCTTGAGTTAACAAGGGTGCATATGTTATACCAACCGGAAGGGGTGGAGGTTCTGATCGCTGCAGATCACCTTCAACATATAAGTAAGCGTTTGGAGTAAGAGGCCAACCTGCTGCCTCTGCGACTTCAAGCGTGGGATCATCGGGTTCCTGCATCCAGCGGATCACCTCATTGTGTAGTTTCCCCTGGATTTCTACGCGAGGCTTGCCATACATTCTCTCGAAAGCCCCATTGCATCTTTCTATGACCAATCCGGAGGTTAATATTAGAATTCCATCGGCTGCTGATTCCAATAAAGCATCCAGGCGATGTTTTTCATAATTTACCTGTGTATAAAGCTGGGCATTGAATATCGCAATGGCTGCCTGGTCGGCAAAGCTTTGTAACAGCATTTTGTCATTGGGCGAAAAAACATCCGGGTAGCTCCGGAAAATGAAGATAACTCCGATCACCTGACCATGAGCGATCAATGGCAATCCAACGCCGTTGAGCAAGCCCATGGAGGCGGTGTAAGCCAGATCCTTAAGCATTCTATTGAGTTCTGTTACATTTAATTCTGCAACTTTTTCTTCTGCCAGCAAAGGTTCAAGATAACTGAGAAAGGCAGGCGGGATTCCTTGCGCAACTGCTACACGCCAGACCCCCGATTCGTTAAAAGCAATAATGCCTGCTTGACCTGCGAGCATTTCAATGGAAATTTTCAAAATACGCGCCAATAATTTATCCAGGTTTAATTCCTGGGTAATGGCTCGAGCAATTTCAAGGAGATAATCCCTCTGGCGAACACGAAGATCCGGAAGCATGGTTCTGTTATTGTATCACTTGCACTGATGAGGGCACATAAAAAATATATAAGAAGGGATTCTATTTTAAACCTTGTCTTGCAATAGAAAGGAGTCATGGAATTAGTACTACTCCATGACTCCTAAATAGACCTATTAATACGCAATATTTGAAATTACATCATCTCTTTTTCAGCGATTGAGATGGCTTCCTCAAAAATAATTAATCCCTCATCGATCTCTACCTTGTTTATGCTCAAAGGTGGTGATATTCGGATCACGCTTTTGCCACATCCAAGTGTGAGTAATCCCCGTTCAAATGCCAGGTCAACGATTCGTTCTCTAAGGTCTTCAGCCGCGATTTTACTTTTCCGATCTTTCACAAACTCGACTCCGATCATTAATCCAATACCGCGAACTTCACCAATGGAATTATGGCGGGTCATGATCTCTGAAAGTGCATCGAGCACATAAGGACCAAGTTCAGCTGCATTTTGTAAATACTCATCTTCGATCAATTTAATTGTCGCCAGCGCAGCAGCACAAGCGATGGGATTTCCACCATATGTATTGCCGTGGGAACCTTTGGGCCAGGTCACAACTGATTTTCGGGCGATCATCGCACCCAGGGGCATTCCTGAGGCGATACCTTTTGCTATGGTAATAATATCTGGTTCAACATCGAAATTCTCAATTGCCCACCACTTTCCAGTTCTGCCCATCCCGCATTGCACTTCATCAGCAATAAGAAGGATCCCATGACGATCGCATAATTTTCGTAATGCCGGGAAAAATCCATCCGGAGGGATGATATAACCGCCTTCTCCCTGAATCGGTTCAAGCAGGATGCCGGCAACTTCATCGGCTGGCAAGATATGTGCCAGGATCTCTTCCTCGATATACCGTACAACCGCCTGCCCGTCATCTTCGCCGTGCCGTCGTTCAAGAACCGGACGGTAGGGATAAGGGTAAGGGGCATGCACGACACCGTTCATCAGTGGATAAAAACCTCGGTGATAGTGAGGTTTGCTGGCGGTGAAAGTAACCGCTCCCATCGTCCGTCCATGGAATGCACCGGTAAAACCGATAAAATTTGCTCTTCCTGTATGATAACGGGCAAGTTTTATGGCTGCTTCGACTGCTTCCGTACCGGAGTTGGTCATGAAAGAGATGACAGCCTCTTCTAACGGAGAGATCTCATCCAATTTTTCTGCCAGTTCGATCCAGGATTGGTGATAAAAATCGGATGAAATATGGATGAATTTTTCCGCCTGCTCCTGGATGGCTTTTACCACTGCCGGGTGGCTGTGTCCTGTGGATGTTACTGCGATTCCAGCTGCAAAATCCAAAAAACGGTTTCCATCGACATCCCAAACTTCAGTCCCTTTTCCATGGTCCATCACAAATGGGTAACCACGCGGATACGACGGTGATATGACCGATGAATCACGTTTTATTAATCCTTTTGCCTTTGGACCGGGAAGTTTCATAGGTTCCATACGCTTCTCCTGGACGAAAATAATATATTCATTCAATCTGGAGCTTTTGACGACCCAATACCAGTGCTCCCAATAAACCCACTTCATCACCCAATTTGGTCGTGACGATTTCCAAGTTTTCCAGATACGATTTATCCATGATCTCCACCTTCATTTTTTCAATCATGGGATCGATGATTAACGCTCCGCTTTTTGAAACTCCACCACCGAGGATGATTATGGATGGATTGAAAATGTGGATAATACTGGCGAGTGCCAGTCCCAGATAAAAACCTGCCCGCGAAAAAGCCTTGATCGCGAGTTCATCCCCAGTTTCGGCTGCTTTTGCCACTTCCCAAGCATTCAATTCTTTGGAAGTGGATAAGATCGATGATTCCCCTTGCATCAGCATCTGATCGACATATTGAACAATTCCCTGACCGGATGAGATGGCTTCCAGATGTCCTTGTTTACCGCAGGAACACGTCGGTCCATCCGGCAGGACGGTTATGTGCCCGAGCTCACCTGCCAGTCCAAAGGCGCCTTCAACCAATTGATCATTGCAAATGATACCTCCACCTATTCCCGTACTCAGGGTCATATAGATTAAATCATGATGTCCTTTGCCTGAACCGAATTTCCATTCACCCAATGCTGCCAGATTGGCATCGTTGCCAACAATAACTGGAATCCCAAACTCCTTGTGTAATTTTTCCCCCAACGGAAAATCCTTCCAACCTGGAATATTGGGAGCATCATAGATGTACCCGGTCTTGGGATCAAGTGGTCCAGCGGACGCCAGAATGATCATTTCGACCTTTAGGTTATCCTGCCAGACCGAACGGATCAGATCCAACAATCTTGTGAAAACCGGTTGATTTTGACCTGTGGTTGAGATCTTGTTGTAAATAATTGGTTTAATGCCATCTGTTGAATACGAAGCTGCCCGCATATGAGTTCCCCCAATATCCACTGTGATCAATGAAACCATGCTGAGAATTATAACATGGTGATGGGAGGATGATCTTCAGGTTATCACTATGATATATTACTTGACACTTTCCATCATTAACTGCTATCATCTTTTTATGCCCAATAGATTTGATCCTTTAAGTAAAAAGATAAAAAGGGGGATCAGTCTGGCATTTCGATGGCTCACGCCTGGGATAGGAGTCAAACGTTGGTTTGCTCTGATCCTGGCAGGGATCACCATGTTGGGAATTGGGCTGGGGATTCTACTTTTGGATCTTTATCGCAATGCTCCAGACACCTGGTGGCTTCCTGTGATCACCTTTTTTTCATTACGTTTCTTGCCAAGAGCCGCACGTTTTTTTGTTTTTGGGAGTATTGGGATCGGATTGATAATCGCCGGGTTTGTGGGTGTCAACAGGACACTTCTGATCCCGTTCTTGCGACCCGGACAGAAGTTGGTCGATCAGGTTTCGGAATATCGCCGAAGAGAGAAAGGTCCACGGGTGGTGGTGATCGGCGGGGGACATGGGATATCCACTGTCCTGCGAGGTCTAAAGGAATATACGCGGAATTTGACTGCCATCGTCTCCGTTGCTGATGATGGGGGCTCTTCCGGTGAATTGAGGCGCAGTCTTGGGATCCTTCCACCCGGAGATATTCGCAACTGCCTGGCTGCCCTATCCAATGATGAAGATATGTTATCTCAATTATTTCAGTACCGTTTCAGCGGAGATTCAGGACTGAGTGGGCATTCGTTTGGCAATTTATTCATCTCAGCCATGGTGGATATTACCGGTAGTTTTGATGAAGCCATCATCGAATCTGGACGAGTGCTTTCGGTTCACGGCAGAGTTCTTCCGTCGACTCTGGACAATGTTCACCTCATTGCAGATGTGCAGTTGCCGCATATCGGGACGGAGATCAGAGTGGAAGGGGAAAGCCAGATCCCGAAAACCGATGGACATGTGCGTCGTGTTTGGATAGAGCCGAATGATGCCTCCGCATTCCCACCAGTCATCCAAACATTATTAACTGCAGATATGATTGTTGTCGGTCCTGGCAGTCTTTATACAAGTATTTTCCCCAATATTCTCGTTCCCGATCTTTTGGAAGCATTTAAATCAAGCAAGGCGTTAAAAATTCTGGTATGTAATATTGCCAATCAAAAAGGGGAAACTGATTTCTTTTCGAGCAGTGATCACCTGGAAGCACTGGAGTTGCATCTTGGTGAATCTGCATTCGATCTCGTCATTTGTAATAACAATTTTCCAGCAATCCCGGTGGATGGTGTTAGATGGGTTCCATTAGACGAAAAAATTAGATCGAATAAGCGCTTATACTGTTCGGATCTATTGGATGTCGAAAATCCCTGGCGGCATGATTCAGCCAAACTCGCAAAAGTATTAATGGATCTTCTTTATGAACGCACCGGACCATTGATTTGAGCTATACGAAAAAAGATAGAGGTGAATTGAAATATTTTCTTTGCAGCTAAGACTGTGAATCAACCATAGAGAAAATTATTGGATGTGAGAACATCCAGATGTTAATCCACCAATCTCAATAGGAGTGAAATATGACTACGAAAGTTGGAATTAATGGATTTGGACGCATAGGTCGGCAGGTGTTGAAAGCCATCCAGGACTATTATCCTGATCAATTGGATATTGTTGCGTTCAATGATATTGGCGATCTCAAGACCATGGCTCATTTGCTTAAATATGACTCAAATTATGGTCGATTTGAAGGAACGGTTGAAACGCACGATGATGGTCTGGTAGTCAACGGAAAGAAGATCAAGGTGTTCAAAGAAACTGACCCGGCAAAACTCCCCTGGTCAGATCTTGGGGTCGAGATCGTGATCGAGAGTACCGGAATATTCACTATAAAAGAAGATGGAGTAAATAAGAAAGGGAAAGTAGTTCAGGGGGCTGCAAACCATATCACCAAAGGAGGTGCCAGGAAAGTGATCATTTCAGCACCTGCTGAAGGAGAAGATCTTACCATCGTTCTGGGTGTCAACGAAGATAAATATGATCCTGCCAAACATCATGTGGTTTCGAATGCCTCCTGTACGACGAATTGCCTGGCTCCTGCTGTTAAAGTGATCCATGATCATTATGGGGTTGTGCGTGGATTTATGACCACCATTCATTCCTACACCAATGACCAGAAAATCCTCGATCTTCCACATTCCGACTTGCGCCGAGCCAGGGCAGCAGCAGTTAATATCATTCCAACTTCGACCGGTGCAGCTAAAGCTCTGAAGCTTGTAATCCCTGAAATGGAAGGAAAATTCGATGGGTATGCCCTACGAGTTCCCACACCGACAGTTTCCATTGTCGATTGCACCATTCAAGTCAAGAATGCCACTACCACTGAAGACCTTCGTCAAGCTTTCAGGGATGCAGCTGAAACCCCCCCCTTAAAAGGTATCCTGCAAGCAGTGGATGAACCCCTCGTCAGTATGGATTTCAAAGGGGACCCGCACTCTTCCTCGGTCGATCTGCCATTCACCATGGTGTTGGGTAAAAAGGAAAATGATTTTCTAAAATTTGTAGCCTGGTATGATAACGAATGGGGTTACTCTGTCCGCACTGCTGATCTGGCAGCTTTGATGGCGAGGTCGTTATAGAACGAAGGATTTAATATGTTCAACAAAAAAACGATACAGGATATCGACTTGCATAGAAAGCGGGTTCTTGTCCGGGTGGATTTTAATGTCCCGGTCAAAATTGGTGTCGTGGGAGATGACACACGAATTCGAGCTTCGTTGCCAACTATTGAATACCTAATACAGAACCATGCCAAAGCGATCTTATGTTCCCATTTGGGTCGTCCGGATGGTGCTCCAGATCCAAAATATTCACTTAAACCAGTAGCAGAGTACTTATCTGGACTATTAGGAAAGCCAGTCGGTTTTGCCGAAGACTGCATTGGTTTCGCAGCTGAATCCAAAATTGCTCTCATGAAGCCTGGTGATGTGCTGGTATTGGAAAATACCCGGTTCCACGCAGGAGAGACCAAGAACGATGAGGAAATGTCCAGGCAATTGGCTTCATTGGCGGATGTTTTTGTCAATGATGCCTTCGGAACTGCCCATCGAGCTCATGCTTCAACGGTGGGTGTTGCCAGGCTATTACCCTCCGTTGCCGGGTTTTTAATGGAGAGTGAGATCAAATTTTTAGGAGCGTTGATTGCTGATCCTGAAAAACCATTCGTGGCGATCTTGGGTGGTGCGAAGATCAGTGACAAGATTGGTGTGATCAAAAACCTGCTTTCCAAAGCGGATACGATCCTGATTGGTGGAGGCATGGCGAATACGTTCTTTAAAGCCGAGGGATACCCGGTTGGAGATTCTTTAGTTGAGGATGAATCTCTGGAGGCAGCCCTGGAATTTTTGAAATCCGGAAAGACTCATCTCCGACTACCGGTCGATGTAATTATTGCAGATAAATTCGCTGAAGATGCAAACCATAAAGAAATACCGAGTGGCTCTGTCCCGGCTGGCTGGAGGATTTTGGACATTGGCTCTGAAACGATCAAAATATTTTCCAAAGTGATCAGCGGTGCGAAAACGGTTGTATGGAATGGGCCAATGGGTGTATTTGAATTTTCAGAATTTTCAAAAGGAACATTTGGGATTGCAAAGGCAGTCGCGGAAAGCCAGGCGGTCAGTGTGATCGGAGGAGGTGAATCTGCTGCAGCAATTCAACAATCTGGTCTTGCAGACAAGATCACCCATATTTCCACCGGAGGCGGTGCCTCGCTGGAAATGTTGGAAGGCTTAACATTGCCAGGTGTCGAGGTTCTGTTGGATAAATAACCTGCGACAGATTCCTGGGTATATTTCCGTTATATCTGGAACGTGATCAGGTTCCGGATGGTCTTTAAATTTCCAGATTGATAAAGCAGTTCTGATTAAATATTATTTGAATATTTACATGGTGGAAAAAATTTGTTAATAACGGTCATTAGGAGCTCCATATGCGCATACCAGTAATTGCTGGAAATTGGAAAATGAATAATACCATCGAAGAATCCCGCACACTGGTTTACGAATTGAGCTCGGGTCTGAAGGAAATAATAAATGTTGAAAAAATAATATTTCCACCATTTATTTCCCTCTTGCCTGTTGCAGCATTGTTACAGGGAACAGATATTGGATTGGGAGCTCAGAATTTGCATTGGGAGGCAAAAGGAGCTTACACAGGTGAGATCTCAGCGCGTATGATCGCAGAATTTTGCAAGTATGTCATCATCGGTCATTCTGAAAGAAGAATGTTTTTTTTGGAGACCGATGAAATTGTGAATAAGAAGATTTTTTCTGCCATCAGGAACGATCTTAACCCAGTCGTATGCATTGGTGAGACATTAGGAGAAAAAGAATCGGGTCAGACAGAAGCCGTTCTTGGAAGGCAAATTAACCAGGGATTAAAAAACCTGGATAAAGACCAGATCTCATCTGTTATTATTGCCTACGAACCTGTTTGGGCAATTGGAACAGGCAGGGCATCTTCCGGGGAAAATGCAAATGATGTCATCCGAAAGATCATTCGACCAGCACTGAGAAACCTGTTCGATCTAAACACAGCAGACTCCACGCGTATTCTTTACGGGGGGTCGGTGACTCCAACGAATGCTGCTGATTTCTTTGCTTATGCTGATATTGATGGTGCCCTGGTTGGCGGTGCAAGTTTAAAAGCAGATGATTTTATAAAGATCACGCGAGCCTGTGTCAGGTAAACCAGATGCACCTTCCCGCCTTCTGGTCAAACTTGAACGGTTTGATGTGGGTTGCGCTATTGCTTATGCCTATGATATTAGTGCAAAGGTTTCTTCATCGGGAAATTCAGACCTTTTTCTTTTTTTTGACCCATAAACCGGATATTGCAATAATTCTGTTTGCCATTCTATTTCTCCCAGGTGTTTTTATCCATGAATTAAGTCACCTATTGGTGGCACGCTTGCTGGGTGTTCACACAGGTCGCTTCTCATTGATTCCGCGACCGCTGCCAGGTGGTCAACTTCAGTTGGGTTATGTAGAAACAGAACAAACCGATTGGGTGCGGGCATCCCTGGTTGGAGCGGCACCTTTAATATCGGGTGGATTGCTTGTCGGCTTCCTGGCTAATTATCAGATGCACTTGCCATTATTATGGAATTTCCTCCAAAATGGGCAGTTGACCCTTTTTTGGATGGGTTTGAGTTCTCTTCCATCCTTACCAAATTTTTGGATATGGTTCTTTCTAACATTTGTAATAAGCAGTACCATGCTACCTTCCAACTCAGACCGGCATTCCTGGTTGCCATTAGGTTTGGTCCTAATTATTTTGTTCGGGTCAGCGATTTTACTTGGGGCGGGTCCATGGATGGAGAAAAACCTGGTTCCAGGGATGAATTCATTCTTAAATGCAGTTGCCATGCTTTTTGGCTTAAGCTCAACTGTTCATCTAATCCTGATAATTCCTTTTTATGGAATAAATAAAATATTGGCGCGAATTTCCCGTTATAAGGTCCGCTGATTTTAAAATTTTTCCTTCCCCCATTAAAAAGTGATCATCTCAGATCAAGCGGTTCCAAATTGACGATCCCCGGCATCTCCCAGTCCCGGGACAATGTAACCATTCTGATTTAAATGATCATCGATGCAAGCCAGGTAAATCGGTACATCCGGATGTTTCTTCTGCATTAATGAAATTCCTTCCGGCGCACCGATCAAACCCACGAACTTAATCTTCTTCACACCCCACCGTTTCAAGACATCCACCGTGGCAGTTGCTGAACCTCCTGTGGCAAGCATTGGATCCAGGATCAGGCAGACTGAAACGGTTGGCTCGACCGGCAACTTATTATAATATTCGACTGGTTTCAAAGTCTTCTCGTCTCGGTACAATCCGATATGCCACACTTCAGCGGTTGGCATTAATTCCCAAAAACCTTCGACCATGCCAAGTCCTGCCCTCAGAATGGGGACCAGACCAACTTTCTCCAACAATTCAGACCCTTTGGTCTCTTTCAATGGGGTCTGAACGTCCTTTTCGCTGACCAGCAAATCAGCAGTGGCTTCATAAGCCAGCAATGCTGCCAGTTCTCTGACAAGCTCTCGAAACTTCTTTGGGTTTGTGTTTACATCACGAAGTTTTGTTAATTTATGGGCGATCAACGGATGTTTGGATGAATAAACATTGGACATTTCACCTCCAATAAGGATCTTTATGGGTAATTAAACTGAAGATCATACCTTGACTATTTAAACCTTTATCGAGTATTCTATATCTTAATGAATTATTTGTGTACATCATTTATTATTTGTGTTCTTCCAATTGATTTTCATAATGGATTTGCTGAAAGAAGGGATTGGAAAAAATGGCATTGCGTGTGCTGATCGTCGATGATAACGAGCTGACATTGGAATTGGTATCAAAGATATTGGAATTGGACGGTTATGAAGTTGATGTCGCTTACAATGCCTCCGACGCCATGAATTTGATACGATCAAATAAACATGACCTGATCATATTGGATGTCATGATGCCCGATGTGAATGGTTATGACCTCTGCAAGACATTACGTCAACCACCGTTTACAATTAGTGTCCCGATTTTGATCTTGACTGCTGAAGGGAACGATCAGGATACATTTCACGCCCTGGATTGTGGTGCGAATGATCTCTTGACAAAACCATTCAAAATTGATGAATTACGGAAACATGTCAAGGAGCTGATCCTTGAATGATCATGTTTTGAACTAATGAGCTGGAGTTTATCTAATTAATTTTCGTTCATTTCTGTGTTTTCTTCTACCCACAACCATCCTCACCTTCGAAAAATCCAATACAGACGATCTTATGCGCGTCAGCTTCTAAATAAAAATTTCCAGCATTGTCAGCTATTAATTTGGATGATTTTTCCTCTGCCAGGTTCAATATCCAGGCGGATTGATAATTCTTCCAGATAGATAAACAGATTTCGATCTTTTTGTCAGAAAGATTACATCCTCGCACCAACCATCCTTTTTGATCCCGTGTTCTCTTCACACAACTTATTACAAATGTTTCAGGGGATATTTTTACAAATGCACCTGATTGTTGCAGGACTCCCTCATGGATTTTGGTCACAATCGCTAGAAGAGGCGCATTAAATTGATAAGCCTGCTGGGATGGGAAACCCCACTCGTTTTCAGTATTCCAAAAACCAGTATGTGGAATGATACTATAATCAAATTCCCATTTTCCATGCATCTGGGCACCCGGAGTGGGAATAAATGGGCCTGCGTGCCCTTTACGGGTTTGAAAATCATCCCGGGAAAGCCAACCTACACAGCGCATGAGGGTTAGAGCAATCTCCGTATTTCCCCCGGTCTGAATTACTTCGACTTCCGGCAATCCCCGATTTGAAAGCATCAGACCATTCTTTCCATTGGAAATGTCAGTAAAACAACGTTGCGGGACCTCCGGGCGTGAGTCCTCCACCCAATCAGTTTGAAATTCTGGGACTCCGATCGATCGCCTTACGACTTCGAAATGACCATCATAGTCAGCCACCATTGAATTGGGTTGGGTTTCTGCCTCGTGAAAGGGGAAATGAACCCTCAAACGATGGTCGTTGGAATAATTGATAACTTCCGTATGGATATCAACCCGCGGAACTCCAGGAGTTAATCTGGCAGTAGTGTAAATGGTAATCGGGCATGTTTCCTTTGATCGGGTTTTTCGGTCCGGATTTAATCCAATCGATGCATTGATCACCAGTTCAGCCTTGAGTGATTGTTGAACGTTTTCGCGTTTAATCCGAATATCTATTAATTTTGGTTTTAGCAGAATTTCTCTTTCAAGAGGACAATAATTATATTCATCCCCGCGATCGCCTCCGTCAATGAAGCGATTCAGATCATGAAATATGTGCCCATTCCTTTTATCTAATAAGGAAAATGCTCCTGAACCATTTATCTTCAGGTTGAAGAACTCATTTTCTATAAAGTTGTTTTGCATTTCGTTGGGTTTGAATAATTCAAGTATGGACTTGCCAAATTTGGTCTGGGACAAAGAAAGGACGGAAGGTAAAAGTGCTCTAATAATGAAATTCAGTTTTTTCGTTTGAGTAGTTTTACTATCATCCTTTGGGCATATCCAGATGGTTTTCCAGCCAATCCCGGGAACTTCAGTGACATTAAAGGCTAGTTTGTTGGAATTGAGATTCCTAACTAGTATATGGAAGGTTTTAATGGCAGGATCCACCACATAGGATTTGATCTGATCTGCACCTTCTTCCAGATCTAACGCCGGGTTAGTTCCATTTTGCGCGACAAGTGCATTAACTTCAACGGTCTCATCCTTCCTTTCAATAGTGTAATTTTGAATCGATAGGTCCCTATATCTTCCGTCGTGGATATTATTGATGACGGCTGCAAAATCCTTGCGATCCATAAGAATATCAATTAACAGGTTGGAACCCCCCTCACCCATTTGAAATGGTACAGTCTGTCCTGTTCCATCAACCAGTTCGATGGAGGAAATTTCAGGGGACACTTTTACTTCACAGGTCACATTTCCGGTCATCATCTCCTGGTTTGTATTGAATACCACCAAAGCGCCGATCGCATTCAGGGGAGCATCGGTCTTGGTATCCATGGAATCCACCAATTGTGCGAGGCATTGCTGTACGATCTCCTCACCAATTTGCTCTACCTGGTCAAAACGAGCCTTCATTTCTTCATGTACCTGGTCTATCGAACAACCACAAATGGAATCATGGGGATGATTTTCCATTAATAAACGCCAGGCATAATTCAGAATTGGATCGTAATTCGAAAGCATATTGATCTTATTCCCAGAATAAAGTTGGGCAAAAGTGCCAAAGGGTTCCACCCATTTCTCCAGCAGGGTCTCTACGGAATGGTTTCGTTGCTTAATCCACATGCGCGTAGACAACACACCGGGTAATAAATGATGTCTTTGTGGACAGCGAAGCTCTCCATACATTGTCGGGATATTGGTTCCGACCAGGGAAGTCTTTGCGTTGGTAATATACTCCTGTAAGGTTGAATGGAGCAACTGATCATCTCCGAGTTTCCCCTTGGCAGAATTGATAGCTTCGGATGTACCAGGGAGAGGCAACATATGGTCTGTGCCATGCATAAGAAGAAGATGCCTTGAGCTTGAATGGCGCTTGAGCGAATCCCGCAATGCGCATACTTCATCTCCAAAATGAGAAGGATCAGAAATTGGCAGACCTGCCGCATTGTCATAACCATCTCGCAGATATGAGGTAAATACCCTGGATCCATCCGGTGCCTGCCACCACAGCTCACAAGGCTCGACGGACAATCCCCGTCGAAATACAGCTGATTGGATTCCGAAACCATTAAGAATTTGTGGCATTTGACCAATGTGACCAAAGGGGTCCGGGATATACCCGATTTCCATTTTTGGACCGAAATCCCGGCAGGTCTTATCTCCCTGCAATAAATTTCGAATTGTCGCTTCCGGGCTGACCAGGAACTCATCTGGAAGAATGTGCCAGGGACCAATGATAATTCGACCGGATCGTATATAACCCGCCAACTTCTCCCTTCTTTCCGGGCGGATCTCAAGATAATCGTCCAGGATGATCGTCTGACCATCCAACATAAAGTGTTTATATTCCGGGTCATTATCCAGGATCTCCAGCAGACCATCCACCAAGGTGATCAGTTTTAAGCGGAATTGTTGGAAGGTCAGATACCATTCACGGTCCCAATGGGTATGGGAAACCAGGTGCAGAGTGTACATGGGTTGCTCCAACGCGATGTCAGATTTTATTTCTTAACTCGAAGAAGATCGATCAATATATCTTCCCAATATTTGAAGATCAACAAATGTGCTTCCCCTTGGAGGATTCGTTCTGAACAAGCAGGAATTTTGGATGCAAGATAATGAGCCATGGCAGGAGGTGCCTGGTTGTCTTCTGATCCATGCCAGATGCTGACCGGCACTTTTATTTCTTCCAACTGGACTCCCCAAGGACGGGTTATCAAACGCGCATCCCACGCAAGTCCACGCAACCCGGGTTTGAATGCTTCCACTTCACTCTGCCAGCAATTATTTCGGATTTCGGGTAATTTGATCAGATCCGCATCTGCATTTGGACGGTTGGGTGCCTGGCGATCAATATCCGACCATGGATCCTGACTGCGTTGCCTGTATATCAAAAGGATCAACACTTTCCAAATAATCCAGGGGAGATAACGACCATATTTGAACCCCAATCGATTTACAGTTGAAACTTGAGTCTCTGTTGTGATCGCTTCGCCAGGACCAACACTGCTTATGATTGAAGCTGAAATGACTCTGTTTGAATTGGCGTAGGAGCATGCAAGCACATAAGGTCCTCCACCTGAATGCCCAGTTACATGGAAATTCTGAATTCCGAGGTGTTCAGCCAGTTCCACGATATCACTTGACCAATCGAGTATTCTTCGTCCGGGCTGGAATGTAGATTCTCCATAACCAGGACGGTCGATGGAAATTAATCTGATACCATGTTTTTTTGTTACCTCATCGGGAGGGTGGAACAATCGCGATCCAGGTGTACCATGGAAAAAGAAAACAGGTTTTCCAAGATCATCACCAGATTGTGCAAAACAAAGGGTTCCACCCCTTTTTAGTATTATCTTTTTCGTTTCCATGGAATTTATAATTTTACTTTTTCTTCAGTTAATAACCGGGCTTCCTCCACCGCCGAATCCCGTATGGTGATGGGAAATCGATTGTTGATCGGAGAAAGGCGTGCTCCCATGGCAGTTGGTTGATAAAATCCCCAGTTGGTTATCCAGCGGACACCACCGGTCAAACTGACGGAATCGCGCAATTCTGTCAGGGTCCCAGAATCCCAACCGCCAAATAGACCGTACAAGAACATATAGACCGGAAAGCTCGGTAAGACCCCGATCAGGAAGATCAATACGCTTGTTAACTGGTCACCTTTCCAGATCAACCTGGTCACTCCGGAAAGGAACATGTAGTGGATGATCCCCGATAATAAGGGTGCCCCCAAGGATTGCCAAAAAAAGAATCGTTGTGGATAACAAAGCTTGTGATTCACGAAATAAGCTGTGATTCCCTTTGCCAGCAGACCGATAAAATATGCGATGATCAATGCGGTGACTTGGAATTGTTTTAACAATATCCAGGCAAAAACCACCCGAATCACTTGTTCTGCAAATACAAGTATGGATTTCAAGTAAGGTTTGTTTGAACCCAATTGGACATTATCTCCTACCCAGGATGGAAACTGTATCGCACCCCAAAGGATCAACGGGATAACATAAATTGCCGCTCTTTGGAATTCGATCCCCGAGGCACCAATGATAAACCTGGGTGCGACCGCCAGGAGTACCGCCCCTAAAAATGCGCTCACCAATCCATTATATTTATATGTCATAACAGTATAGTATTGGCTTAAAATCTTTTTCCCATTTGAAATCGCCTCAGAAATGGCAGGCATCACTCCATCATTTAGAGTTTGCGTGACATTGAAAGCGAAAATAAAGTTTTGAGCCAACACCCAGTTCCCCCAGATCTCAGCATAATTGATGAGCCTCGACTGGGTGATCCATATCTCTGCCGCTTGACCAGCGGACCAGGCTGCAGATCCAAGCATTTCAAAAACCCCAAATTTGAAGCTATTTTTTACAACATCCCAGTCAAAATGCGCCAGGAAGAGAATGCGGGCATTGTATCCGACCCGTTTATATAACCACAGACCAACAAGAAAGGTCATGAGTTCCGCCGCATAAGCCGCGATTCCCATTCCCAATAATCCACCCATCGCTCCACCGAAAACAGGATGAGCTTTCCCCCAGGCGAACATCAGGGTCACGAAGAGGGGTTGGACGAGCATGGGAAAGATGACATTCAATCCAATATCAAGAAAACGGCTGTAGTCCAGACGTTGGAAACCGGTCAATGCATGACGCATCACCTGGTAAAAACCTGGAAGTTGGATGATCGAATGAAAAATGACACTCCACATATACAAGGCATAAACTGACCTAGGACCGATCGTCGTTGCCAGGCTGATCACGATTGCGACTTGAATGGCACCAGAAAGCGCTTGCCACCAGATGAATAATTGCCCGTACTGGATACCCTTTTTTGGATCATGGACTCGATATTCGGAAAGGTACTTAATGAACGCAATGCTGGTTCCCATGTCAAAAAAATACCAGGTGAGGTTGAAGAATTGGGTCACTCTTCCCCAAATCCCCAGCGCTTGTGCGGAAGGCAAAATATACGTCGGCAGGATCAGATTTTGATAGATGATCAGGGGGATGAAAAGGACCAGACCAATGCTTAGAGCCACCAGGAACCCACCCAACGGACGGTGAAAACCGACATTCTCCCACTTTGATTTTTCCTCCCTGCTTTCAAAAAGGCTTCGATCGGATACGATCTTATCCAGTTCCTCCGGGTGCTTCAAACTGTATTTCCTGACAAAGAAGAATACTACGAATGTTGTGATGACCAGCAGAGCCATGATGCTTAATAGGATATTTCTGTCTGTCGCATGCGGAACGGGCGATCCGGGAAAATCTGCAAATGATAACGGTGTACGTCCAGCTGCCCGCATTCCGAGATAATACATCAGGTAGTTAAAATATGCCCAATCCTGAAATTGGGTATTTTCTTTCGAATTGATAAATGCGTTGAAAATAAAGGATCTCCCTTGGTTTGCAGACCATAAGATCCAATCCCCATCCCCAAAGGTGGAGATCATAGGTTGGAGCGCAGAGACAGGTGTCATGATCTGAAACCGTCCGCGAACCTGGGGTGATCCATTCCACAGGATTTCGTTTTCTATGGGGTCTTTTAACCCTTCCAACCTTATTAAACTCACTGGATCATCCTTCAGTGTGATTTCCAGTGGAATCCCTAGAATTGTTGCAATGTCTTTCTGTTGAATATCAGGTTCCAAGATGAGCACAAGTCCTGTTCCTGATCTTATTAGGGAAGCCAACTGATCCGGGTTGGGGATGATCCCATTCAGGAATAATACATCCGCCTGGGAGGGATCATCAACTTGTAGAAATATATCAGGACTGATCGCGAAGAGAGATGGTTTGATTGAGTTATCGTCACTGGCATAAAAGATCCGCACCGGATCTGAAGCTTTCACTGGATTCACGAAAACAAAAGCCATCATGAGAACGATGAGAACAAGTGTGATCCTTTTCATATTCGTTCCTCTATTCGAAATGTGTGATAAGGCCATTGTCTTTGACCACGTCAGCGAACCAAAAACCACTTTCCTTAATTGTTCTCTTTTGTGTCTTAAAATCCACATAAACCAGACCAAAGCGCTTTTCATAACCTTGTGCCCATTCAAAATTATCCATTAACGACCAGACGAAGTACCCTTTGACCGGCACTCCTTTCTGGATGGCTTTGTAAACTTGAAAAATATGTTGCTCTAGATAACGGATCCGGCGTACATCGCGGATTTTGCCATCAAAATCAAACCCGTCCGGCACCGGGATCCCATTCTCGGTTACCATCATCATTGGCAAGGTTTGTGGAGATTTCATTCGGTGGCTGTAATTTTCCCAGATATTTACGAGAATTTCATTTAATCCTTCAGGATAAATCTCCCACATTCCTGAATATTCGTTCCCTATCGGGTGGACCTGTGATGTCGCAAAAATGGGAAATTTTGGATCGTGCTTGATTACCGTTCGGGAGTAATAATTGACCCCCAGGAAATCCAGCCGATTGATCAATTCCAGATCTCCCGGTTTAATAACCGAACCGACCAACCGGTTCAACAGTTTCATTTCTGCAATGGGGGAAGTACCCAGCAGCAATGGATCCAGGAATGCCCGATTCTGAATGATATCAAATCGCCTGGCTGCTTCAATATCTTTTTTCCCGTTTGTGGCGGGATGGATTGGGCTCAAATTAAGCACTACACCTACATTTACTGGTTGTCTGGAAGCGGATTGGATTGCCTGGGTTGCCAGACCATGCGAGAGCAGCAAGTGATGGATCGCTTTGATTGCAGCTAGGGGTTCCTTTATCCCTGGCGCGTGTTCCCCCAGAAAATAACCTGCACCGGCGGTCACGAAGGGTTCATTATGGGTGATCCAGTTTTTAACCCGGTCACTGTATTTTTCTGACATGAGCCTGGCATAATCCCCAAAATAATATGCAATTTCACGCACCGGCCAGCCCCCCTGATCCTGCATGGTTTGTGGCAGGTCCCAATGGTAAAGGCATAAGAATGGTTCGATCTTTTTCCTCAATAATTCATCGATAAGCCTGTCGTAAAAATCGACTCCCTTTAAGTTCACCTTACCCCGTCCTTCCGGGAAAATTCGCGGCCAGGAGGTGGAAAATCGATAGGCTTTTAACCCTAGGTCTGCCATCAACTGAATATCTTCCTTCCAGCGGTGATAATGATCGATGGCGACATCGCCGGTTTCATTATTTGTGATCCTGCCAGGGATATGAGTGAAGGTATCCCAGATGGATGGACCTTTTCCATCCTCATTCCACGCACCTTCGATTTGGTAGGAAGAAGAAGCTGTCCCCCATATAAATTCATTCGGAAAGGATAAATTGGTCATGGAATTCCTTTATAAAATTATTATTCGATAATAAATAAGGATACAGGATTAATTCAACGGATGCAAGGTGGAAAGCACTTCGGTTATAATCGAACATATGAACGAAATCCATGAACGGCATATAGCTCCGGAATCAAAAGTGGATGACCGGCAGGATTATACTCTTCGCCCGAAGAAGCTTGTCGACCTGATCGGACAGGAAAATGTAAAAGAAAATCTAGCCATCCTGTTATCTGCAGCCAAAAAACGGGCTGAATCACTTGACCATGTATTGTTCTATGGACCTCCAGGGCTGGGAAAAACAACCCTGGCTCATGTTCTTGCCAACGAAATGGAAGTGAATATTAAAATAACCTCCGGTCCGGCTATCGAACGGGCAGGAGATCTGGCTGCCATATTGACCAATCTGCGCGCCGGTGACATTCTTTTTATTGATGAGGTCCATCGCCTTGGGAAAACAGTCGAGGAAGTGCTTTATCCTGCCATGGAGGATTTCGCCCTGGATATCGTGATAGGCAAAGGACCTTCGGCGAGATCCATCCGATTAAGATTACCGCGTTTTACTGTAATTGGGGCAACAACCCGGATGTCATTGATTTCAGCACCATTAAGGGCTCGCTTTGGGGCTGTTTATCGATTGGAATCTTACAACCAAAAAGATATACTTAAGATATTAGAACGGGCTGCTCTTTTACTAAAGGTAGGATGGTCGGCTGGAGGACTTAAGTCGATTGCTGAACGAGCGCGTGGAACTCCACGAGTGGCTTTACGCCTTTTAAGGCGAGTACGTGATTTTGCCCAAGTACGAGAAAATGGGGTTATTACTCCTAGAGTTGCGAGTAAAGCACTTAGCCTTATGGCAATTGACAAATTGGGATTGGATGAAATAGATCGTCGTGTTTTGAAAGTCATTATAAATTTAGGAGGCGGACCAGTGGGATTGTCCACCATCGGCGGTTCGATCAATGAGGAACCGGACACCATTATGGATGTAGTTGAACCATATTTATTACAATTGGGCTTTCTAAAGCGTACTCGTTCGGGACGTTCTGTCACTCGCCAGGCTTATGAGCATTTAGGTCTCCAATACCCTGAAATAGAACAACCGAGTTTAATTTAATTATCTTCGTGGGATAAATGTATCTCCCATTGCGTAATTTGATCACGGAAATTTAAATATAATCCCCATCTGAATGAAAACCATTGATTTTGATTATGATCTGCCTCAAAAGTTTATAGCCCAAAATCCGGTCGAACCGCGCGATTCCTCGCGGTTATTGGTGCTGGATCGGGCAAACGACCAGATTTTGCATAAATATTTTTACAACCTGGATGAATTATTATCCCCGGGGGATTTGCTGGTGATCAATAGAACCCGCGTGATACCTGCCCGTATTTTCGCACAGAAGAAAACCGGGGGAAAGGTTGAAATACTATTGTTGCGCCATGAAACAGATCTGACCTGGCAGGCATTGGTGGGGGGGAAAGGTCTGCATTCTGGCACAACCCTGCATATTGTGGATGGACCGGATTGTGAGATCATCCATGAATTGGAGGGTTCTCAGCGGTTGATCCGTTTTGATACCCCCATCGAACCTTTCTTCCCCAGGATTGGGCACATCCCTTTGCCTCCGTATATTCACGAGCCTCTGAGAGATCCAGAACGGTATCAGACTGTGTTTGCGCAAGAACCCGGTTCCGCTGCTGCACCAACTGCCGGATTGCATTTTACAAGGGATTTATTGGAGAACTTAGAGAAACGGGAAATTCGATCCGCAGAAATAACCCTTCATGTCGGACTTGATACTTTTGCGCCGATTAATGAATACGACCCTGCAGATCACGTGATCCACAAGGAATGGTGTGAAGTTTCTCAAGAGACTTGCCAGGCAATCAATTCCACAAGTAAAAATAGTGGCAGGATCATCGCCGTAGGCACAACCTCTGTTAGAACACTGGAAACGGTCGCAAAGTTTTCGATTAATAATCGCAGTAATCAAAATATCATTCCGTATTCAGGGGACACGGATCTTTTCATTTTACCTGGGTACGAATTTAAATTGGTGGACGCAATGGTCACAAATTTCCACCTGCCAAAATCGTCCCTGATCATGCTTGTCAGTGCTTTTGCCGGGAAAGAACGTATCTTTAACGCCTATGAAGTTGCGAAAAAGGAAAATTACAGGTTTTTTTCATTTGGTGATGCAATGTTAATAGTATGAAAACCGACCAATTATATTTTGATGATCCCCTCTGCCTTGAATTCACAGCAGAAATTATTGAGGTCAATCCATCCCGGGATGGAAAATTCGAGGTGGTTCTCCCTGCAACCTATTTTTATCCAACCGGTGGAGGCCAGGACCATGATACTGGAAAGATTGGGGGAGCCAGTGTTCTGGACGTGTATAAAACAGAAGATGGCAGGATCATTCACCTGTTAGACCAGGAGATCATTCCCGGTGCATATCCAGCGCGCATCGATAAAATGCGACGCTGGCAAAATTTGCAGGCTCACACAGCCCAGCACATTTTAAGCCGTGCATTCGAAATTGAATCCAACCTTGAAACGATCTCTGCCAATATCAATTCGGATAGACCTTCTACGATCGATTTGGATTGTAACGATCCTTTAAAAATCGATTTTTCCCGTGAGGAAGGAAAAGCCAACTCGATTGTTTTCGAAGACCGGATTGTAAGAAGTTATAACATTTCTGATGATGACATTCCCCGCATCCCATTTAGAAAACCTCCAAAGGTCTCTGGAAATATCCGCGTGGTCGAAGTGGACGGTTTTGATTATTCAGCGTGTGGTGGCACTCATTGTCTCCGGACCGGCATGGTTGGGTTAATAAAGATCCTACGTATTGAAATTCAAAACCGAAAAACGCGACTGCACTTTGTGTCAGGATATCAAGCTTTACAAGTATTTCAAGATACCCATTCAATATTGACGAGAATAACAGGCGTGATGGATACTGGTAAAGATGAGCTGGTATCAACCATCATAAAGCAGACTGAGAATAACAAAAAAATGCGTGCTGAATTGGAAACATTACGATCAATGTCCCTTGCCGATGAGGCAGTTCAACTCCGCGATTCAAGTTTTTCTCTGGGCGAAGCGGATCTGGTCACCAGATTATTTCCAGATAGGGCAGTTGAGGATCTCAGAAAATTGGTCGGAATGATCCGATCCGAAAAGAAAATTGTGATCCTCCTTGGGACATTGGAAGGAAGGAAATTATCATTGGTCGCAGGTTGTTCAGATGAGGTCCATCTGGATGCCAGGAAGTTATTGAATTTTCACCTGGAAAGATTTAATGGTCATGGGGGAGGTGACCAATTTCTGGCGCAAGGTGGTTGTATCCTTCCCACCGGGAATTTGGATAATCTATTTAATGAAACCGGAAATTATGTGTTAAGTGAGATGGATCATTAAAAAGTATTTTAATTTTGGGAAGTTTAGTTGTGGAAAATTCATGACTTATTATGAATGACTTGAATGTCCTGGAAGAAAAGATCATTCGCTGCAGACTTTGCCCGCGCCTTGTTTCTTGGCGTGAAGAGGTATCGAGACAGAAAAGACGAGCCTTCAGGGACCAGAAATATTGGGGGAAACCAGTGCCAGGGTTTGGCGATCCAATAGGAAGGGTTATGGTCATTGGACTTGCTCCGGGTGCGCATGGTTCAAATCGTACGGGTAGAATGTTCACTGGGGATGGTTCCGGTGATTTTCTTTTCCCGGCACTATATAAAGCAGGTTATGCAGACCAATCAAAATCAAAATCGATCAATGATGGATTGAAATTAACCAATCTATTCCTTACAGCCGTTTGCAGATGTGCTCCTCCAGAAAATAAACCGGATAAAATAGAAATGGATTCTTGCCAGCAATATTTAAAGGCAGAGATCGACCTTATTCAACCCAAGGTTTATGTTGTTCTGGGAAGGATCGCATTTGAGAGAATGTTAATTACAGGATCTCTCCATCACAATAAATGGATTTTTAAACATGGTGCCATTTACCAACTTGATAAACTCCATTACCTGGTTTGCAGTTATCATCCAAGTAGGCAGAATACGCAAACCGGGCGGTTAACTAAGGTTATGTTTGACGGGATCTGGTCAGAAATAAAAGGATTACTGAAATAGTATAACAAATTGCTATTTCGCATCATCTCAGGAGATGCAAATGCGCGCAACCGAAATTATCATAAAAAAACGGGATAAAGATGAACTCTCCAAAGAGGAGATCGAATTCTTTATCAAAGGTTTCACAAAAGGCGAGATACCGGATTACCAAATGTCTGCCTGGGCGATGGCTGTTCTGCTGAACGGAATGACAACTCAGGAAGTCACGGATCTGACACTTGCCATGGCATATTCAGGGGTAACCATTAATATGGACAAGCTGGTCAAGATATCGGTTGATAAGCATTCCACAGGCGGGGTCGGGGATAAAACCAGCCTGGTTGTCCTTCCTGTGGTTGCAGCCTGTGGATTGCCCGTGGGAAAAATGTCCGGACGGGGACTGGGCTTCAGCGGAGGGACCCTGGATAAAATGGAGTCCATCCCGGGTTATCGAACCGACTTGAACACAGAAGAATTCGAGCGTCAGCTCCTCGATATCGGGTTGGTTTTGACTGGTCAATCCCACAGTCTTGCTCCAGCAGATGGGAAATTGTACAGCTTACGGGATGTCACCGGTACAGTTCCATCGATTCCGTTGATCGCTTCATCTATTATGAGTAAAAAGATCGCAGCTGGTTCGCACGCCATCCTTCTTGATGTGAAGACTGGGCTGGGAGCATTTATGCAATCGATCGAAGAAGCAAGAATTCTCTCAAATATGATGGTTTCCATCGGTGAATTGGCAGGTCGAAAAGTAGTTGCCCTCATATCTGATATGAACCAACCTCTTGGGTATGCAGTGGGAAATTCATTGGAAGTACAGGAAGCAATTGAAGTTATGAGGGGGGCAGGTCCGGCTGATTTTCGTGAACATTGTCTTGTTCTCAGTTCTCATATGCTTGTACTGGGTGGAATTGCTCCAGATCTCGAAACTGCCCGCAGCCTTTCCGAAGAAGCTGTTC